>ERZ795049.2736-NODE-2736-length-19934-cov-13.946225_pt1 | contig 19934 bp, 23 predicted proteins | sample MGYA00375133_ERZ795049 | MGnify/ENA primary metagenome ERZ795049 (study PRJEB30178, sample SAMN05720147) | activated sludge metagenome | isolation source: anaerobic digester from wastewater treatment plant | place: Japan | collected 2015-04-20 ...
AGTTTGACGAGTAGATATCGTCTCCTTCAAAATAAACTTCGACTCCAAGAATCCTTAATTCATAAATAGCTTGAAGAGTATTGATTGTATTTCTGCCAAATCTAGATATTTGCTTAACAAGAATTAAGTCGATTAAACCTGCTCGGCACTTATCCATCATATCTAGAAATTCTTCTCTCTTTTTGGTAGTGGTGCCGCTTTCAGTGTCTGCAAAAATACCAGCAAATTCCCAGGTGTCCTTGTGCTCTTCACATATGATTCTTTGATATCTTCCAATTTGAGCGTTAAACGATTCAAGCTGTTCTGGTGTATCAGTGCTTACACGTACATACGCTGCAACGCGTAATCTTTTAGAGGTATCTTTTAATAAATCTTTTCCGGTTTTCTTAGTTGCTGGGATTATTGTCTTTTTTACCATAGATGTTAATTGTTGGAAGATCATATTTCTTTCTTAGCAAATTAACAGCCTCTGCTAATTCAAAAATATCGATTATTCCTTTAGCGCATAATTCCTCAAGAACATATAGTGCAATGTTATAATCGTGAGGTAGTGTGGGGTCAACCACAAAGATATTATCTTTATGCATAATTTGTTCCTTTCGTTATGTCTATAAATCCATCAAAAAGAAAAGAAGTTCAAGTCAATAATCAATTTCTTGTTAATCAAGAAAAATAGTAAGATAATTTAGATATGGATAAACTAAACAATGCAAAAATGTTATTTAATGAACTAATTGATAAGAACAAGAAAGCTTTTGATGCTACTTGTAACATTCAAGTGAAATTATTAATGAATAAACGTCAGCTAGAAAAGGCGATTAGAAGCGATGATGGAAGGACCTATACTTTTTATCATAAAGTAACAATAAGAATGCATGATTTAATTGTTGATGAACACAATAGATTGGTTGAAGTTATCGATATTTCTAATGTTATTAAGAACGAAGATGTTGGTTACGAATACAAGGTTGTTTCTGTTGAACCTTATGTTAATCAAGCCGGAATAGTATCATTGTCTTCAAAAATTAAAGCTGCTGACAATGGCAAAATCATCATCCAATCAGGTGGAGACGTTAATATTAATAATTCTTCCATAAACAACGAAAACAAAATTGTTATCTCTATTCTTCAAGATGTAAATTTGAAATCCGCTTGGGTAGCTGCTAAATACGATTTATATCAACTTTTTGATTGTGAAAAATATTGTGATATGGTCGACGCTGTCGATAAACATTTCAACGGCGAAGAGATAAAAAAGGCAAAATTTGAAAAATTCGTTGAAAAAGCGAAGGGGATTGCCGGCGTCCTCGGAACGTTTGTTGGCGCGATTCTCGTTGAAATAATAAACGGCACTAAATAGGTTTTTTCTTTAAGTGTTTTAATTACTTGTTTCTGATTTCAATTCTTTGTATTAATACAGTCGGAAACTTTTCCAAATAAAAACTTTGTATTTATTCAGTCGGTGAAAGACAATGGGGACTTGCGAGACACTTGTAAGTTGATATAGTCATTATTATATATAAAATATATAAAAGCAAGTATCAAGTTATTTTCGATATTTAATCTTGTCTCGCAATTACATTTATATATAATATAGGTGTATGGAAAATCTATTTGTCACTCAACAAATAATTAATTACTGCAAAGCTAACCCAAATACTTTATTCGACGTAGAGCTTATGTTTGGTAATGTTTTCCAATGTAGCGATTTTGATTCATTTAGAAAATATGTTAGTAGAGCTAAAGAACCAGGTGACTTATATGAAGTCGGTAAAGGTGTTTACTATATTGGAAAGAATCCTACCGAAGAAGATATTCAAAGAGCAATAGTGGATTTCTATGTTGATAATAACTACGGAATGTTATCTGGCTTATCCTTATTATATAAATATAAATTAATAGAAGATGTACCTAGCTATGTTGAGATCAAATGCTCTGTAAAAAGAAATAAGGCTATTGGCAACAATAAGATCATTCCAACCAAAACAATGATAACTAAAGACAATAGATCCTTTAGAGAATTGCTTGAAATATTGAGTCAACAAACGAAGATTGAATGTTTAGAGAATGTGGTTGTTTTAAGCGAACTCGCTAAAGAATATAAAGATGAATACATTACTACCCATCTTTTAGTGGAATGTAATCGTATTGCGTTTGTTAGGTTGATGGCCTTATTAAATAAGGAAGAAATTGAGAATAATATCCGCAATATGTTGATGGGACTATAAACTTGAGATAAATGGCGGTTAACGACACCAAAATTGAAAAAATATCAAAAATAGTGTCCTTAATTAGCATTTAAAGGCAAAAAGTAGTGACAAAAGCACCATTTCGAATGATTGGTGTAATTTGGTGTAAATTTTGGTGCAAGCAGTCTTTGTATGTGCTATGATAAAAACACAAAAAAGGAGATATTATGGCAATACCAACAAATATTCAAACCATTTTAAATGATAGTGTAGTTGAAAGCGTAAGAGTGGAACTAAAAGAAGGATGGAATCCCGAAACAATATTGCGCACTATTTGTGCTTTCGCTAATGATATAGATAATTTTTATGGTGGCTATATCATTATTGGTATTGATGATAAAGGCAATGTTTTGGGTTTTGATGTTAATAAATATGACTTTCTCCAAAAAGAAGTGGTTAGATATTGTAAAAAGTGTCTAGAACCATCTTACATTCCTGTTATTGATTTATTAGATTATCAAAATCAAAAAATCGTAGTGCTATGGTGTCCGGCAGGTAGCAATAAACCCTATAGATGCTATGAAAACGTTTATAAAGAAAAGAAAGATACCAGATACTTAACATATGTTAGAAAGGGGTCTTTAACCATTACTGCTTCTCGAGATGAGGAAATTGAACTTCAAAATATAGGAAGCTATGAGCCTTTTGATGACCGCGTTAATTATCATTATGGATTAGACGTTATTGATAGAGGGATTGTTGAAGAATATTTGAAACTTTCAAATTCCTCCCTGCTCCTTGGTTTTAATGAAAGACCAACAACAGATGTTCTTTTAGATTTAAAAGCGATTGGTGGCCCAAAAGAAGATTATCACCCTAAAAATATAGCGTTATTAATGTTTACTAAAAAACCAAGCGACTATATACCATATTCATATATAGAATTAACAATCATTAGCAATGATTCTGGTAATGAAATAATTGAAAAAACATTCGATTCAGCTTTGTTTAAACAATACTCAGATTGCATGGATTTTATTAAAAATAAAATTATAGAGAAGAAGACTATCAAAGTTGAAGGAGAATATAAATCAAAAACTGTTTTTAACTATTCTTTTGAGGTTTTAGAGGAAGTTATTGCTAACGCTATACTTCATAAGTCTTATCAAATGAATGAGCCAGTAAGTGTAAGAATTGAAACAAATAGAATTGAAGTAACAAGTATTCCTGGTTTTGATAGAACAATAAGCGATACATCTATTAAAGAATTAAAGCCTAGATCAAAAAGATACCAATACCGCCGTATTGCGGAGTTTTTAAAAGAATTAAATATTGTTGAAGCAAAAAACACTGGATATCCAACAATCATTAAAAAGAGTCTAGATAATAAATCACCTTTACCAATTATTGACATGAATAAAGAAAGAGATTATGTCACTGTAATCATTCCTATTAATGAGTATTTCGATGAAGAAAAATTATCTTTAAGGGATAAAATCATTAATGCTTTAAATGCATCACCAATGACAAAAACTGAACTATGCCGCTATTTAGGCTATGCAAGAGTGGTTAATTCTGTATCACATCAATTAGCAAAACTTATTATTGATAATCAAGTTATTGAAATTAACAAAAAATACCATCTAAAATAGTTGGTGCATTTTGGTGCAAATTTTGGTGCATTTTAAAAATGAATGACAAAGATAAAATAATTGCAAAGCTCAAAGAAGAGAGTATGTTTTTCAAACTGGTAACTTTAATTCCTTTAGGCAACAAGTATCTAGAGCCGCTAAAGCTATGGGGATGATTAATGTTGGCAAAGGTGTTTTATATATTGGTAAAGATCCTTCTCCTGAAGAATTAAAAAGAGCGGTGGAAGAATTTTATATCAAAGAATGCTATGGCTTTATCGCAGGCCTCTCCCTTTTATATAAATATAGGATTATATTAGAAGAACCAGAAACTACTGCTGTTAAATGTGTTGTTTCTAGATGTAAGGACATTAGGGGCAATATTGTTATACCAACTAAAACAATGGTTAATCAAAAAACCGTTTATTTTAGAGAAGCTCTAGAAATATGCAGTTTAGAAAAATATTATAAACACTATGAAAAGGCTGCTTATGCGCTTAAAGATTTGCTTTCCGGGCAAGGCCGTTATTTAGATAGTTATTTTGCTAATCCTTTATTTACTGAATATGGTGTTAAAACAATCGGTAGATTTATTGGATTATTAAGCGGGCTTGAGATTAATAGCAATCTAAGACAAAAACTACATGACTTTAGCGGAATTTGATAAATTGTCTGCATAATAAAATAAAATAATTGTGCATTTCTCTGCATAATATGGTTGAATAGATGCATAAAAAATAATAAAATATGTGCAGAGATTAAAGGAGAATAGGCACCTATGAGAAGATTTGATTACTCGTTTCTTAAAACCGGCAATATTCCAGCAAATCTAGTGGAGCTATTTGCAGGCATTTATTCTTTAAAAGAAAAAGATACATCAAGAAAAAGCAGGTTTGGCACCGTTTATTCTGAACTTGAAAAAATAGCGAAAGTGCAATCGATTAAAGGAAGTAACGCAATTGAAGGCATTGTTACGACTGACGAAAGAATACACGCAATTGTAAATCAAAATAGTGCTCCTTTAAATCATGATGAACAAGAAATTGCGGGATATAGAGATGCTTTAAATCTAGTCCACACCACATTTAATAATCTTTCTTTTAATGAAAAGACTTTATTTGATTTACATAGAGCCATGCTAACAGAAGCTAAACCAGATGTTGCTGGGCGTTACAAAAGCGAAGACAACATAATTATGGAAATTAGATCCGATGGTACTAAGCATGTTAGATTTGAGCCTATTCCAGCAGCAGAAACAAAAGAGGCGATGGAACAACTTATTTTAGCCTATATGGACGCTAGAGATGATTATGGTGTTAATCAGCTTTTATTGATTCCTTGTGTTGTTTTAGATTTTTTATGTATTCACCCGTTTAGTGATGGTAATGGAAGAATGTCTAGACTACTATCTTTACTCCTTTTATATAAGAACGGCTTTGATGCAGGTAAATACATTTCTTTCGAAGAACAAATAAATAAGAACAAAGGCTACTATTATGAAGCTTTAAGAAAATCATCAATTGGATGGCACGAAAATAAAAACGATTATTTCTTTTTTGTTTCGAATTTCTTAATGACTCTATTATCTTGCTATCGAGAGCTTGATAAGAGATTTGCCACTGTTAATTCTAAAAAGATTAATAAGACTAGTAGAATAGAAGCCACAGTCTTAAACTCTTTAGTGCCAATATCAAAAAAAGAAATCTGCGAGATATTACCAGATATATCTCCTTCAACAGTTGAGTTGGTTTTATCGAAGATGGTTAAAGAAGAAAAAGTAATAAAGATCGGTCAATCCACAAATACTCGTTATTATAGAAAATAAATAATGTTATGAAGCCGATAATTGGCCGCCATTAATGGTGGCCTTTTTTACTTGGCATTGATATAGTCGGCGATTAATCTTTCTCACATACAAATAAAGTATAAGTATATTTTTGTATCGTTTGGATGAGTACAGTTCGACAAAAAATTGAAATTCCCCCCATTTATTGGACCATAATCCGGTTACAATAAAAGTGGGTTTTTCTTATAAAACTAACCATGGACACGAAGCTGAAGATGATCAAAGAGTATCTTGATGAGCAGGTCCCGATGACCAAGCTTGTTAAGAAATACAGTTACGATTTTGCGAAGCTTAAATACCTAGTCAAACTCTACCAGATGCATGGCGAAAAGCCTTTTCTCGAGCAGGACAAAAGAATCTATACCCACGAGGAAAAGCTCGGAGCCATTAAGATCGTCATGTCAAATCAGAAATCGGCACGGCAGCTCGCCCTTCAAAAAGGCATGCCGAGTCCGCATGATGAAAAAGATAAAAACACCCATAAATAATTCAGAATGTTACATATTTTGTTTGAAATCTCCACTAAATCCAATATAATTGTATTTGGAGGAGCAAATATGATAAATACAACATCTATGTTAAAGAATCAATACAGCGATTATTCCAATCCACTAGATAAGATAAAAAGAGATGCTATTAGTGGGGTCATTTTTAGGCTTACTAGAGGTATTTACGAAACTGATGGAAATGCAAATCCGTGTTTTTTGGCATCCTCAATATTATCTCCATCCTATCTTAGTTTTGATTGGGCATTATCTTATTATGGTTTAATACCAGAAAAGGTAGTGGCAATTACATCTGCATCTTTAAATGTTAGAAAGAATAAGACTTTTATTAATAAGTTTGGCAGATATGAATATTCCGATATTCCAGCAAATGTTTTTTCGGAAGGACTAACTTATCTTGAAAGTGATGATTATATAGTAAAGATTGCGACTAAGGAAAAGGCGATATGCGATTCTTTAAGCAAGTGGAGAGTTGTAAGAAGTATCAACGATTTAAAGGAATTACTATTTGTCGATAAGCGAATCGATGAAGATGAATTTGCTTCTCGTGATTTTAGATTAATGACTAGACTAGCGGCTTTATACAATAAGACTAATTTAGATTTATTGATTAAATTAATCAGAAAGGAATATGACCATGAATAGTGTAATTCAAACGATGATTGCTAAGTATAATCCTCAAAATGATGAGGAAAGAGAAAGCGCAATCAAAGAAATTATCCAAGAAATTGCTTTAGCGGGTTTATCTCGCGCCGGTTTCTTTAACAAAGCGGCTTTTTGTGGAGGAACGTGTCTACGAATCTTTCACGGTTTAAATAGATTTAGTGAAGATCTTGATTTTGCGTTATTAGAAAAAGATCCTAATTTCAAACTAGATAATTATTTTCCTTCTCTTAAAAAAGAATTTGCATCTTATGGTTTAGATATGAGTGTTGAACTTAAGAAGAAAGATGAACACGCAGAAGCACAAAGTGCTTTTCTAAAAGGAAATACATTAATGCTTATGTTGTCTTTCTTCCCGAAAAGCGAAGACGCGAAAAGAGCAGTGTCCAATCAAAAGATTAAGATTAAATTTGAAATAGATTTAGATAATCCTAGCGGTGGAGTCACAGAATTCAAATATAAAATGTTACCAGCTCCATATGAAGTGCAAATATTCGACGAACCGACTTTATTTGCAAGTAAGATTCATGCGATTCTCTGTCGAGAATATAAGCATCATGTTAAAGGCAGAGACTATTATGATTATCTCTTCTATATCGGCAAAGGTAGCAAATTCAACATTAAGTATTTAGAAAACAAACTGAAAAATTCAGGTGGCAAAATAGGAGATAGCGAAACATTAACATTAGAGAAAGTTAAAGAATTATTAAAAGAAAAGTTTGAAACAACAAACTACGAATCTGCTAAAGAAGATGTGACTAACTTTGTCAATGATAAAGACGGGCTAAAACTTTGGAAGAAAGAATTATTTATTTCAACCATTGATTCACTAAAAAGCTAAATAATTAGCTAAAGCATTAGTATTCAGTTTCTATACATATTCAAATTGCCTAAATAAATTTTTATAGATGTAGATTTTGTTATAACCAATTGGCACAAGTCTACTTCCTCTTATCCGCGCAAACTGGACAAAAATGCAAAAACAATAAAAATGTAATGCATAAGCATATGCCAAAGAAATACCAGGTATTACAAAAGTTGTTTTATGTAAAAAAACCTTTAATTAAGACGATGAAAAAAGTAACACCAGGATTCGTATTTTACCCAACTTATATTTCAAATATTGATCTAATAGATTTAGTGTATGAATAGAATTTAAAGTTGAAAAGTGAAGCCTACTTAGTTGCAAAAATGTTTTCGGAGAATTATATGGTATACCGTGCCCTTTCATATTATGGAGATACGATTGATGGAAAATATAAGTCGAGAGTGGAATTTGATCACGGGTTCCTAGTTGAGTATTTTGATAGAAAATACATCGTTAGAATTGACTATGGTGATGATGATGAAAAGATGGAAAGATTCAAAAAAAGCAAAGAGTTCAATTCCTCAGATGGTTGCTGTGCTTGGTGAAATGGAATTAAGGATTGATAAGAGCGGAATTGCTTACTACGGATTAGAGAATATTTATAAGAAAGGACTTACTGGATATGGGGGATTTAAATAGAACAAAAGAAGTTAGCGAACTCATATCTTTTATAGGAAAAGGCGAAGTTAATATAGTTCCTGGCTTAAGAAGAAGCGGCAAGATTTATCTTTTAGATATAATTTTAAAAATAGGCTGATTGTAGAGGAAAAGCTGGTAATTCTTGTCATTGTCATTGGACACAGCCGCGATATTTATCAATAAACAACATTCTGAACATCGCCATATTCGAAAGATTATTTTAACGCCGCTAATTTGAAAGAATATCTTCAAATGAAATACTTTTTGTTTTGCCACCTTTAATGAATATTTAATTTAGAAACATACTTTTATTCTCCACGAAATCCAATCTAACTGTTATTGGAGGCGCGGTATTAACTACGACTTCAATTTTGCAACAGCGATCTGCCAATTATGCCAATCCCTTGATAAGAATAGGCAAAATATTGCCATTCCACTCGCAAGAGACAGAAAAGAAAAATTCTACTTTCACGATTTTTATTCCCTTTTTATTGCATTGAAGCGTAGGTTTCTTATTTGCCGTTTGTTTTGTAGAGTGATGGTATCAAGGAATAAGCCAGATGACCGTCGCCGAAATCAAAGAAAACCTCCAGCAGCAACCTCTCCCCAAATATTCAAAAGGGGAAGAGCGTTTTAATTTTATCAGCCACGGCATTGGAATCGCTTTAGGTCTTGTCGCGCTTGGCACATTCATCGCATTAGCGATTATCTTTCGTTTCAATGTATGGGAGACGCTATCCCTTATTTTCTTTTCCTTATCGATGATTCTTTTATATGCAACCTCGACCATTTATCACGCCTTACCAGTAAAAAGCGTCTGGAAAAAACTCTTTCGCCTGCTTGATCACAATACTATTTATCTGTTGATTGCCGGAACCTACGCCCCGATCTCGGCTTTTGCTTTTCAGGGCACGAATTATGGTTTGATCATCATGATTGTCCAATTAATTGGACTAATTACCGGCACGATTATGAACTTCCGCAATCTTAACGGAAAAGTAACATCAATCATCACCGTGGTCCTCTATGTCGTGATGGGTTGGTTCATCGTCATTTTTTACCCCGCTGTTCAGTATATTCCTCTAACCGTTATGCTATTGATTTTATCTGGTGGTATTTCCTATACTCTAGGAGTAATCTTTTACGCCATCGGTCACAGAGTGAAATGGATGCACGGCGTCTTTCATATCTTCGTTTTGTTAGGGACTATTTTGCAACTCATCGGCGTCATCCTGCTTATAATTTAGTGGAACGGAATTGAATGTGCCGCCAATTTATCTTATCCCATAATTGGTTTTATAATGTCGTATTGCTAATACGAAAAATGGTGTGATTGTGCTAAAATTACCAATGTTATCAGCATATGGAAGAAATAAAACTCGACTCGACCCCTAGCGAAAAGAAAAAAGCCGGCAAAAACCGTTATCTGATCTATCTCCTTTTGGTGATTGTCGTCACCGGTTTGGCTATCTTTTTGTCTTTAAAAGATAACTTTGCCGATACGGCTCTAGCTCTTCGCACGAGCGACTGGAGAGTATTGCTTCTAATTATCGGCATGGTCGTTTTTAGCTATCTCATCGATGGTTTGATTATTTTTGTCTTCGCGCGTCTATATACGCGTCGCTACAAATATCACCAGGGATTAGCGACTTCGATGGTCGGCGCCTTCTTTAATGCCGTCACACCGTCCGCTTCCGGCGGTCAGATAATGCAGGTTTATACGATGCGGAAGCAAGGCGTTGAACCATCAAACGGCGCGTCCATCATGGTGATGGCTTTTATTCTTTATCAGATCGTCCTCGTCCTTTTAGGAGCGGTGGCCGTCTCCGTCAAGTGGCCCCTCCTTTCGAGCATGGCAAACTTCACGATTGAACTCGGAAGCATTTCCATCAAAGAAATTCCCGTCATCGTTTTTACGATTCTCGGTTTTGTCATTAATCTATCCGTCATCTTGTTACTGGTTTTAATGTCTTACTCGCACAAGTTCCATAACTTAATCATGCATTATGGTATCGGCTTGCTCGCCCGCCTCAAAGTCGTCAAAAATCCTGACCATTTAAGAGAATCGCTGCGAATTCAGGTCGAAAACTTTAAAATTGAGCTGCGCCGTCTGCAGTCTAATATCCCCGTTACAATCTTAATCATGCTTCTCTTTTCGATATCTTTGATAAGCAAGTATTGTATTCCCTGGCTCGCCGGTATCGCCCTTAACGCCTATAACGACACCGTGACGGGAGCCTTCACCTTCGCCGGATTTTGGGACGGCGTTTTCTTGTCGAGCTATCACCAGATGATTACCGGGCTCATTCCTCTTCCCGGATCGGCGGGTGTCAGCGAATACTTTTTCCTCGTCATTTTCAACAATTATTTTGATACGTACGCCAATACGGTCGCGGCCCAGATTATCTGGCGGACGGCGACTTTCCACATCGTCGTTTTATTCGCCGGTTTAGTAACCGCCTTCTATCGTTCCTCGCCGAAGGAACACCTCGAGAAAGCCGACCGCCAGACCTTCATCGATTTGCAACTACAGACATATGAAGAAAGAAAGCGGAGTGCTGATACCCTTTATGAGACGGCTCGCCTTTCCCGTCGCGAAGTACAAAATAAACTGCGCAGCCTGAGCAAGATGCTAACCCCCAGTAAAAAAACGGATGAAATCGAAGAAGCCCTTGGCGAAGAGGTCATGCTGCGAACCGAAAAGAAAAAGCCAAAAAAGAAAAAAACCGCTCCTGTTAAGAAAGTGGCAAAGCCAAAAACTAAGAAGCCCGCCCCCAAGAAGAAGAGCGACGAACCGTGGGATAATATCGAAATAAAGTGATTATAAAAATATGAATATCGTCCTCTTTTCTGATACTTATCCGCCCGAGATTAACGGCGTCGCGACTTCGACCCGCTCGCTTTTTAATACGCTGGTCAGCCACGGCCATCAAGTCGTGGTCGTCACCACCAACCCGATGAGCAAAGAAGTCACCTACATCGATGGTATTTTGCGCATTCCCGGCGCCGAGTTAAAAAAACTTTATGGCTATCGGATGTCGTGGATATATAACTCAAAAGCCATGAAGATTATCCGCGCCTTTCAACCTGATGTCGCCCATATTCAAACCGACGCCGGTATAGGAGCCTTTGGACATATCGTGACGCGGCTTTTAAAACTTCCTAAAGTCTACACCTATCATACAATGTATGAAGACTATACTCATTACGCGACCAAAGGTTACTTTGATCGCTTTGCCAAAAGCGCGGTCCGCACCTTCACCAAGAGCATTATTTCGGGCGTTGATGAATTCGTCATTCCCAGCATCAAAACCAAGGATTACATGCGTTATATCGGCGTTGATAATTTTATTCACGTCGTCCCGACGGGTACCGATTTCTCGAAATTTGCCATCGAAAACATCGACCGCGCCAAACTCGCGAATCTAATGAAAAAGTATCGACCCGATCCCAGCGTCGTCACCTTGCTCGTCTTAGGCCGCGTCGCCAAAGAGAAGAGCATCGATGTCTGCTTAAAGTCATATGCCGCTTTTTTAAAGAGTAGGCCGCGTCGCAAAACGCAACTTCTCGTCGTTGGCGGCGGTCCCGCTCTTGAAGAGCTGAAACTTCTGGCGGAAGAACTAGGCATCGCTCACACGACGACATTTGTCGGCCGCGTCTTACCCGATGAAGTAGCCTATTATTATCATCTCGGCGATTATTTCCTGTGCGCTTCGCTTAGCGAAACGCAAGGATTGACCTTCATGGAATCGATGGCTTCTGATCTCTTGGTCATCACCCGTTACGACACGAATCTCATCGGGGTCATCAATGACGGCGAAACCGGTTTTTTCTATGTGGGTCCCGATGATTTCCCCCAAGTCTTTGAAAAAGTACTCGCCCTGCCCAAGACGAAAGTAAGAGCGATTGTCAAAAAAGCCAAAGATGGCATCGAGCCTTACTCAATTGAAACTTTTTACCAAAATATCATAAAGGTGTACCGCCGTGCGATCCGCAAAAAGTGGTAAGGAGATCTTAAAGATCAAAGTCGGCAAGGCGAAAGCGACGCTTGTTTTTGCTGACGAAGAGCTAAAAATCAGCCTTGATACGTATACCGATTTTCATCTTTATGTCGGAAAAATCTTATCCGACGAAGAGATGTCGCACATAAAAAACCGCGAAGATATCGATAAACTTTTAAAAAGCGCTCTGGCGTCCGTCACCAAAGGTCACCCCACCAAGAAAGCTCTCATTACCAAGTTGGAAGCTAAGGGAGCGAGCCCGGCGCAAATTACTAAAATAATCGATATCCTGACCGCGAGTGGTCTCATCGATGACCGCCAGTTCATGTACGATTATCTCGAATTTGCTAAAAACCGAGGTTACGGCCAAGATCGAATTATTGAAGGGCTCTATGAAAAAGGGGTTCCCCAGCATTTAATTAAAGGACTCGTATTTAATTATGATGATGAATACAAGCGGGCGAGCGCGCTGCTCGCAGGCCTGGAAGCCAAATTTATCCGCTACAATTACTTACAGCGCAAAAAGCGCGTCTATGCTGCCTTGCTGAGGCTTGGCTATCCATCAGGCATCGCCATTAAACTTTTGGACAAAGTTAAAAAAGGCGATGAAAAAAACGAGTTGGTCGCTTTGCAAAAAGACTACGCTTTAGCCAAGAGAAAAGGCATCGCCGATAATCGGCATAAGACGATTAACTATCTACTTGGTAAAGGTTATCGATATAAGGACATAATGAAAATTATGACGGAGGAAAAAAACGATGAAATGGATTAAAGATTTTTTAGAAGGCGATTTGATTCGCGGACCGCTTTTGGTCGTCAATGCCAATAAAGGCGTCACCAATAATGGCTTGGCTTATATGAATGTCACCCTGCAGGACAAGACCGGAACAATCGAAGCCAAAAAGTGGGATATTAACGAAGTTGATGCCGCGCTTATAAATGTTGGCAATGTCATCCTGGTCGATGGCGTTGTCTTGAACTACCGCGATAACTTGCAAGTAAAAATCCGTGCGGTCAGCAAGGTTAATGACGATGAATTCGATGCAACCCGCTTTACGATGGCATCGCCTATTCCCCTCCCGGAACTTGAAAAGCGCCTCGACGGTTATCTCAATTCGTTAAAGGACAAGGATATTGCCCTGCTTACCAAAACATTAGTTGGTAAATACTACAAGAGTTATATCGCTTATCCGGCTGCTGTCCGCAACCATCATGAGTTCGCATCCGGTCTTCTTCACCATACCGTCTCGATGGCCGATCTCGGCGAGGCGATTGCCAATCTTTATCCGAGCGTCGACCGCGATATGTTGATCGCCGGCATTCTCCTTCACGATCTTGGCAAGACCCTTGAACTCAGCGGACCGATCATTCCGAAATACACTTTGGAAGGAAAACTAATCGGGCATATTTCCATCACTCACGCCGAAATTCAAAAGAGCATCGAGGCTTTGAAAATAAACAGCGAAACGGCCACTCTGCTATCTCATATGGTTCTTTCTCACCACGGGAAATACGAGTATGGTTCACCGGTTTTGCCGTTGACCAGAGAAGCGTATTTATTAAGTGTGATCGATGACCTCGACGCTAAGATGATGATTTTAGATAAAGCCTATGAACAGACGCCAGAAGGAGAGTTCAGCACTCGTATTTACGCGATGGATGATCGCTCTTTTTACAAGCCCAAGAAGAGATAAAAAATCCGCAAATTGCGGGCTTGGCCTATCGCTGTAAGAACGATAAAAACTGGACGATGCTTTACGTTTCAAGCGGTTCGAAAGAATTGACCGGTTACGATGCCGAAAGTTTGCTTTTTAATCGTGATGTATCTTATAACGACATCATCGCCCCTCGTTATCGCTCACAACTTTGGGATAATTGGAAACGAGTCATTAAAAAACATCAGAAATTCCGCGATGTCTATCAAATCATCACCAAAAGCGGTGATTTAAAATGGGTCTACGAACTCGGTGAACCTATCTACGATAAAGATGGAAACGTCGAGGCCCTCGAGGGCATTGTCATCGATATCTCGGCCCAGAAGCGCTTGGAGGAAACCCTCCAACATAAAAGCGATTACAACGAATGGACCGAACTCTTAAACCGCCATTATCTCGAGCGGTTGTTGACCGAGGATTTAAAAAAGAAATCGCTGCAAAAACGAGCATTGCTTGTCGTCAACCTAAACTCGGTGCAGACGCTTACGTCCGTGCATGGTTATCACTATTCCCAAGAACTGATGAAGATGATTGCCGAGGAGTTGAAAAAAATCGTATGCGACCGCTGCAAATTGTTTCTGACTCATGAAAACCGCCTCACTTTCTACCTGAAAAATTATAAGAGTAAAGATGATTTGCTGGCCCTTTATGAGCGCATCGCCAAAATTATCGAACCCATCATTATGATGGAGAGGATTTCCTGCGGCGTCGGCATCTATGAACTGCCCGCAAACAGCAAGCCGAGCGAGGTTGATACAATCCTTAAAAATTTGTTGCTCGCCAGCGAAAAAGCTTATATCAACGACGAAAGATCAATCCATTACGTCTTCTTTGATGTCGCGATGGAAAATGAAATTCAGCGCGAGCGGCAACTTGAGAAGGAACTGGCCGAAATCTCTGACGGAATCAGCGAAGAACGCTTCTTTCTCCAGTATCAGCCGATTATCGATTTAAAGAAAAATAAAGTATGCGGATTTGAAGCCTTGGCCCGTCTTAAAAGCGATGTTCTCGGCTTTGTCCCGCCCCTTGCTTTTATTCCAGTCTTGGAGCGCACCAAGCTCATCATTCCCTTCGGTCGTATGATCGTGCGGAAATCGCTTACCTTTCTTAAAAAAATACACGAACTCGGATTCGAGGAGATGTCGGTATCAATCAACATCTCAGCGATTCAACTGCTGAGTGAGAATTTCACCAAGAAATTTCTCGATATCGTTAAAGAAGTCGGCGTCGTCCCCGAAAAGATCTGGGTTGAACTGACCGAATCAGTTTTCGCCTCGAACTATCAGGAAATCAACTCGGTCCTCGGCCGCTTAATGGAGCAGGGCATTCGCGTGGCCATCGATGACTTCGGAACCGGCTTTTCATCCCTTTATCGCCTTTTAGCCATCAATATTAACAGCATTAAAATCGACAAGGCGTTCATGGATGGCATCGAACTGATCAACATTGATGAAGCGATTACCAAAGATATTATTTCGCTCGGTCAAAAACTGCGTTATACGGTCGTCGCCGAAGGCGTCGAAACCGAAATTCAAAAAGACTATCTGATGGCTTACGGTTGCGATCGCGCCCAAGGCTATTTCTTCAGCAAACCGTTAAATGAACAAGACGCGATTATTTTTGCCGAGAAATTCAACAAATAAAAAAGCAAGGTCTGTGCCTTGCTTTTATTAAAGTAAAGGGTAATCTATAGACCCTTTTTAATTTCGGTGGCTAGCATCGGAAGGTTGAGTTCGGAGAGGCGGCGGTTTTTAAGCATCGTGATCTGAAAACCTTCGTCGGCGACGTAGCGGGGAATGACGTGGACATGAAAGTGCATGACGACTTGCCCGGCCTCGCGATTGACATTGGTCAGGATATTGACACCCTTGGCTCCCAGCATCGTGATGTCGGCCTGGGCGACGCGCTGGGCGACATCCATGACTTTGTGCATGATGCTCTTCGGCGTCGCGACATAATTGGGGTAGTGGCGTTTCGGCACGACCAAGGCGTGACCCGGGGTGACTTGCGAGATATCAAGAAAAGCCATGACATCATCGTCTTCATAAATTTTGGTGGCCGGAATTTCGCCGCGGACAATTTTACAAAAAATGCAATCGAGATTATTCATACTTTACCTCCTAGATAACAAAGGAGGACGTTTCCATCCTCCTTATATTATAGTTTTGCAGGTCTCAGCTATCAATCTTCATCGTCGAATAGATCAGGGAACTGCTCCTTGAAATAATCGTAGATGGTCGTGTCGTGATAGATGACGCTGTAGAGCTTGATGTAAGATTCGTAAGCATTGTTAATGTAGGAATCTTTGGCCGACAGCACATGAGTGACTTCTTTGGCGATATCTTCGCGTTCTAAGGTCGGATAACTGTTGTCGCTCAGGCGCGAGAGCTTGGAAGTCGAGACGGCTTCTTTTACTTTGATGATGTAGTAGGTGGAACTGGAGATGTCGTAGATAACAAAGTTATCTTTGCGAACATCGGTGCCCTGTTCGGAAGTCGTCGGCGTCAGATAGAATTCGCCGCGGAGATTGCGAACGTATTGACCGGACTCATAACTATGAGTGGCGTCTTCGGCCTCGATGCTACCGACTTCGTTGGCGACATTGATGTTAAAAAGGCGTGAGCGAATCGCTTCGGGAAGCTCGCTGAGACCGCCGCTTTTAACATACCAGCCGTCGTTGGTGTAGTCTTCGAGCTTCAAGGAATCGGATTTGATTGTCAAACCGACTTGTTTGGTGTAGGCGTTGCTGTTGGTAAAATCGGATTCGATCCCGGTGTCGTTGGTAAAGCGGTCATCGGTAATCTTTAGATAATCCTTGGCGATCGAACCAAACTGCGTCTGCGGATAATAGACGCTCGGTCCGGCGAGTTGGGCGAGGACATCGGCATCGGTCACCGGCACGCTGGTGCCCGTGAATGCTGTTTCAAGCAAAGTGACGGCGTCGGGGGAAAGGTCGATTCCTCTCCAGGCATTAGCCAGCACTTCGAAGTCGACTTCATCAGCGGCATTTACATCTAAAATGTATTTGTCGACAAAGGCGTTGATCAAAGACTTAGCTGCGCTCGGATAGGCATCGTTGTTGACGATTTTGATGTATTCTACCTCACGGGCGTATGTGCGGCCGAGAGAAGAATAATTGTTATCGTAGATGAATTGCTCGACGAGTTTCTCGCGATAAAGGCGCGGTAGCACGCCGCGTTCGATGTAATCTTGATAGCGGTCGATATGAACGAAGTGAACGATATCTTCGACTTCGACATCCGGGGTGACCAGGACGTCTTTGTACCAGACGGTCGCGTCTTCAAACACACCCTCGATGTCATAGAGATCACCGACGAGGCTAACCGCGTACTTCTCTTCATCAAAACGGCTGCGTTTGGAATAAGAACCGCCCGTCGCGGCATCGTGGAAGACTTCTTTGATGCGATAGTCCATCGTATCTTTAAAGTGAACTAGACGCGCGAATTCATTGGCGACTTTGTCAGCCGCGGCATCATTTTCGTCGCGGTAGACATTGTCGTGAGCCTCGATAAAGGTGCGGACTTCGGCGGCGTTGGCGTCTTTGGCGGCTAGCTCTTCAACTTCGGCAAACGTACCGAATTGATCGACGGCGATGACATACATCATCTCATCGAGAACTTTTTTCGGATTGTCCGAGGAACTGGTTAAAGCATCATAGATAAGCGACATGATATTCTGATAGACATCGGTTTTGGTGCCGTCGTCATTGAGGATGATCGGATCTTCATAGAACTTCGGAAGAGCGGTCACCTCATTACATGAGGAAAGAACAAAAGCGGAAGCAGCGACAAGTGTGAGGAATAATCCCTTTTTCTTATTTGTCATTGTAGCATGCCCCTCCCTTGGCCCATAATTCAGCAGTTTTTGCCGTGCTCGAGTATTGGATGGCACAGGTTTCACTGAGTAATTTTCCGGATGCGCGAAGAGCATTTTGCTGCTCGAGGAATTCGACATAGGCATCCCATGTATCCTTCCAACTCTCGCGTGTGTTATAGTCGGCTTCATTGCGCGTGGCGGCAATCCAGTTTTCAATCGTATTCTTAAGGTCGATTGTGACGGTTTCGCCGTGGCTGTTGACATAAGAAATCGGTTCGCCGAACTTGATGTAAGGATTGCCGGTTTCAGTATTGATTGTCGTCAATAGTTTTTCGTAAATAAAATACTTAAGATTGGAATCAAAGCCTTTAATTTCGCCTTCGACTGACTCGGCACGGCTCTTGTAATCTTTGATTTGCTGATCGAGGAAGTTGACATATGTCGGTTTGTAGTTATCTTTGCCTTCGACGTATTCAGGATCGGTTGAGGCGTAGGTCGGATAATCTTTTTGGCCGGGATATTTGGTCGTGTAGTAATCGCTGAGCGAGACATTGTTTGTCGCATTATCAAATGCGCTTCTCTCGACGACGATGAAATGGAAACCTTGGTATCCGGAATCGCCGCTTGTCCCGCCGCGAACGGCGAGAACGACTTTGCCGTCTTTAGTCGTCAGAACTTTATCATCAGCGTCGACGACTGAGTCACCGTTGACATCGATGCCGAGTCCCGGGATATTTTTGAAGCCGGGCATGCCGTTATATGTGGCGTTATAAACACCGACATAGTTTTCATTTTCGACTGATTTGTTATCGGCGCTTAAGGTGCCGGCGACAAGGGAGTTCGGCGTGATGACCGAGATGTCGTGGCGGTTGAAGTATTTGTTAAAGAGAATGTTACGAGGATAGAAATATGGATTATTATCGTTAACGATAAAGGAATCATCATCCTTCGTGACATCGGAGTAATCCTGAAGCTTTAAGAAGGCTTCGTAAGGAATCGTGCCGATCTTGTCTGATCCGGTGGCACTGACATAGTCGGCGCTCATCTCATCGGTGATGCCGAGGCCGGCTTTCGCTTCTGCCAAAGTCGTGCTGTTATTGATGGCTTCATAAGCGTAGACGCCGAGCTTGAATTCATTGATGAACGATGTGCTCTTCGACATGATGCCTAAGTCGCCGAATTTTTCGGCCGAACCGGTATCTTCGGAATAGAGTTGAGCGAGTGAGCCAAAGGTTTCGCTGCCGAGGGCCAGATTTTGACCGACGTTAGCGAGTTTCTTGGCTTCGGCCTCGGTGATTTCCGAATTGTAGAGCGCGTTGGCGCTGGCGCTCACTTTAACGAGGATGTGGCGGACGTGATACGGAGTCATCTTCTCAAGATAACCGCTGAATTTTAAGGTGTTTTCAGCAGCTTCTTTTTTGGCATCGCGAATGAAATCGATATTTCTTTCATAGAATTGATCTTCGAATTCAGTCGTCATGCGCTGATAGGCAAAATGCTCCCACAGTTCGTCTTCATCTTCGACGCCATAAGTATCGAGTTGTTTCTCGAACTCATCGTCATATTTCGTACCGTTGTCGTCGGCGGCTGATTCCGCCTTCGATTTGACGCCTGCGACGTCGTTGTCGGCACCTTTCTTAATATCTGGATAAGTGTCAATACCTCCGCCCTCTGTATCGTCGGTGATAAAGTAGTTGCGGACAAGAACTTTATAGACCGAGTCAAAGAGCGACGATGCACCGCTGGTTGTCTGCAAATATGAATCAAACAATTCTTCAGCGGTGTAGTGATACTCTTGGCCATTAGCGCCCGTATAGGTTAAAACATATCCGTCGCCGGAAAATGTTGGTCCGTCACAAGCGGCTAAAGCAAAGGTACTGAGCAATCCAGCTACTATTCCGAGCGTAATCTTACTTTTTCTCATAAGTAGTTGTTTCCCTCCTAAGCCTGAACATAGCACGAATATTCTATTACATTAATATTATTAATACAACAAGCAATTTATCAATATCAGCTGTTTCTCTTTAAAAAATAATCTT
>ERZ795049.2740-NODE-2740-length-19911-cov-8.908592_pt1 | contig 19911 bp, 14 predicted proteins | sample MGYA00375133_ERZ795049 | MGnify/ENA primary metagenome ERZ795049 (study PRJEB30178, sample SAMN05720147) | activated sludge metagenome | isolation source: anaerobic digester from wastewater treatment plant | place: Japan | collected 2015-04-20 ...
GCCCCGCCCCCGCGCCGGGGGCGGGGAAACTGGAGGTTAGGGGGTTCAGCGGGCGCTTCGCGCGACGCGCGAAGCGCCCGCTGAACCCCCATTTAAGGACTCCCCCTTCCCGCTGCGGCGGGAAGGGGGCCGGGGGGATGGGCTCTATACGATGGCACTGCAGCGCCCTGCACGACCGCGTAAGTACTATTATTTGAAGAGCGCTGCGGCTAGCAGCCTATCGGAGAACCATCCCGTTACCCTCAGCATCCTGGTAGCAGCCAGACGCTTTGCTCCGCTGCTATCCGGCCCTGATCCAGGAGGGGTTTCGACAGGCGGCCAGGGGTTGCGGAGGCTAAGGTGAGGGGGTTTGGGCAGGCAGATGGGGGCCGTTGGCTGGCCCGCTGGCCAGCCAACGGCCCCCATCTGCCTGCCCAAACCCCCTCGAACAGCTAATCGCACGAGAGCCCCGGGCAGACGGTATTCACGTGGATGAGATACGCGATCAGATCGGCAATCTGCTGCTGGGTGAGCAGATTCGCCTGGCCGAAGGCGGGCATCACGATGTCGGGCGACGGGCCAACCGGGACGCGCCCATACTGGATCCTCAGGTCCAGGTTGGTGGCAAAGACCCCGGTGTCGGAGCTGGCAATGTCGGAGTCGATTGGGTTGAGCAGCGGCACCCGGCCCTCGCTGGAGCCAGGGTTGCCGATGCCCTGCAGCCCCACCGGGCCGTGGCAGCCCGCGCAGGAGGGCCCGAAGGCCTCGCGGCCGCGGGCCACGTCGCCTGTCAGGCTCACGGCCTGGCCGGGGCTGGCCAGCGTCGCCGGCCGTGCCAATTCGGCGGTCTCGGGCGGCGCTGTTGTGGCCGGCGGCGGGCCCAGCGTCGCCGTCGGCAGCGCCGGCACGCCCTGCAGCGCATGCAGGTAGGCCACCACGCTCATGATCTGCGCCTCGGTCATTGGCCCACCCTGCCCCAAGAGCCAGGCGGGCATGCGCGTGTTGTTGCGGCCGTAGGCGACGACGGTGTAGACGGCCTGGTCGCCGGCGGTGCGCACGAACTGGCTGTTGCGCAGCGGCGGCGCGCTGACCCCCTGACCCTGGCTGCCGTGGCACAGGCAGCCCTCGATGTAGAGCGTCGCGCCCGCCGCACCACTGACCTCGCCGGCCCCCACCGCGAGCGGCACGGCCGCAGCCGTGCCTTGCGCCTGCACCGTGGCCGGTGCCGGCGGCACCACCGCCGTCTGCAGCTCGGGCGCGAACGGCACCTGCTCGCCCATGCCCAGCGGGATGAAGAGCGTCGGCGTCTGGGCCAGCGGCGTCTGGATCAGCGGCGCCGGCGTCTGGCCCGCCGGCAGCGTGGGCACCGGCGACAGCCCCGGCGGCTGCGGGTTGGGGTAACAGCCGGCGCTCGCAAGGAGTGCGGCCAGCGGTATGAACACGACCAGTGCTCTGAGACGGTGGGCCATTGTCCACCTCCTGGTCTTGACTCAATACGGTTCTCCGACGGCCTGCCAGCAGCCTGTCGGAGAGGAGAACCCTCGCCCTCGGCGTCCTGGCCGCAGCCGGGTCTTCTGCGCTGCTACCACCCGGCCTGGGCCAGGAGGGGGTTTTGGTGGGTTGCTGGCCTCGCCGGCTGCCCCTGGCGCGCCCGCGGGCGCGCCAGGGGCAGCCGGCGAGGCCAGCAACCCACCAAAACCCCACCAAAAGGGGCTCATACCGGGCTCGCGCGGAGCGCGTAAGCCGGTTGTCAGCCCAGACCGTTGCACTCGGGCAGGCTGCTAGGGCACAGCCGTCGGCGACGGCAGCGGCCCCTTGACCAGCGTGACGAGATCCCACGTCTCGCCGGCCGTCAGGCCCTCGGCCAGGCTTGGCATGACCCCGCGCCCCAGGGTGATGACGCGAAAGACCTCCGACGGCGGCAGGCTCGGCACCACCGGCCCACGAAAGTTGGCGGGCGGCGGCGCATAGTAGCCGGCCAGCGGCCCGTTGCCCTGGCCCTCATTGCCATGGCACAGGTAGCAGTGGGTGCGGAAGAGGATAGCGCCACGCTCACGCGAGGCAGCCGAGGCCGGCAGCGGCTCGGTGGCCGGCTGCCCGGCGATCAGCACCGGCCCCTGGATGGGCACCGCCGCCGTCGGCGCAGTCAGGCGCGGCCCCTCCTGATGGCCGACCGACTGCTGCGTCACCATCTGGTCAGGATAGATCCACTGCAAAGCGCTGTAGGCAAAGGCGCAGAGCACAGCAATGCCCAGCACCGCGCCCGCGACCAGGCCCACCCACATGCCCGTGCTGACCTGCCCGCCCAGCCACCAGCGCAGCCGATGGAAGAAGCCAGCCTCGTCGAGCCGGCGCACTCCAAAGCCGCCATTGGCCCTCAGCGCTGCCTCGGCCGGCGCGAGCTGCCGGCTCGTGACCGCTACGAGCAGGCCAAAGGCATCCTCGGTCAGCCGGCGGTCGTAGACCGGGCGCCAGTAGGCCGGCGTGCGTATGTTGAGCAAGAAGCCAAAGAAGAGAAAGCTCAGCGCCCCCAGCAGCGTATACTCATAGATCATGACGATTGACGGCGGGCCCGGCACCAGCGGCTGCCCGCCGACGTCGAGCGGGTAGAGGTTGGTCGTGCCCACCATCAAGAAAACGCCGATCAGAAAGCCCACCGCCGCCCCGATGGCGGTGATGAGGGTGAGCCGTTCGCGCGGGCGCGGGCGGGCGAAACTGCGCAGCGGGTGGGGGTAGGGCATGAGCACCTTGATCCGCCCGTCGGGGATGCCGAGCCGGCGCAAGGCAGGGATGGCCTCAGCGGCCGGCGCAGCGCCGCTAAAGAGGCCCAGCAGCAAATAGTCGTGAAACCCTCTCATGGCCGCCTCCTGCAGCCCATCCGGCGCCCAACAGAGGCGGCATAGGAGCCACCTCTGTTGCGCTCAGGATTGGCCTCACTCGATCTTGGTGCGGATCAGCCCCTTGCCGATGCGCTTCAACTGAACCAGGCACTGCCCCTCCTTGATCTCATAGAGCACGACAAAAGGCACGAGCTTGGAAAAGACCACAAAGCCGAGGACGACAAAGGCCACCGCCCCCAGCGTCATCAGCAGCTCCGACGCGCGCGGGCTGTAGGCGCCCCAGTCGAAGGGCAGGTGGCGCACCCCCAGGTTGACCGTGACGATGATGTAGCGCTCGAGCAGCAGCCCCAGCTGGATAAAGAGCGCAATGGCCAGCATCGCCGGCGGCGAAGTGCGCACCTTGCGCCACCACAGCGTGAAGAAGGGCACGATGGCGTTGGCCGCAATCATCAGCCAGAAGGCGAGCTGCCCCCGGCCGGCCATCATCGTCAACAGCACCTCCTTCTCGGCCGGAATCTGGCCATACCAGGGCACGATAAAGTCTTGGAAGAAGAAATAGTCCCACACCAGCGACGTCAGCAGCAAAAAGATGCCCAGCCCGTTGAGGTGCTCCGCGCGGATAAAGTACCCCCAGTGCATGGTGCGGCGGAACATGATGGCCGCGATAATGATCGCCGCCACGCCGGAATAGATGGCGCCGGCGACGAAATAGGGCCCAAAGACGGTGCTGTGCCAGCCGGGCTGGATGGTCATGGCAAAGTCGTAGGAGACGATGGTGTGCACGGAGGGCATGATCGCCAGGATGCCGATGCTAAAGATCAGTTGCGCCTTCCTGAGCAGCGCCCACTGCCGCTCGGTGCCGCGCCAGCCCAGCGCCAGCCAGCCGTTCAGCCTGCGCCGCCAGCCCGCCGGCAGATGGTCGCGGGCCAGCGCCGCATCGGGGATCAGGTCGACGTAGAAGAACATGGTGCTGGTGATGAGGTAGCTGAGCGTCGCCGTCAGATCCCAGATCAGCGCCGAGTGAAAGTTGGGCCAAATCTGGCGCTCGTTGGGGTAGGGCAAGAGCCAGTAGAACTTCCAGGTGCGCCCCAGGTGCACCAAGGGGAAGAGCGCCGAGCAAAAGATGGAAAAGACCGTCAGCAGCTCGGCGATGCGCGTGATGGGGCGCCGCCAGTCGACATCGAGCAGGCGCAGGGCCGCAGCGATAAAGGTGCCCGCCTCGGCGATCCCGATCAGGTAGACATAGTTGGCGATGTAGAGCGTCCACATGACCACGCGGTTCATGCCGGTGATGCCGACGTTCCACCACATCTGAAAGCCCCAGGTCACCCACCACACGAGGACCAGGAAGCCGAGAAAGGCCACGACCGGCCAGAAGGCGCGGCCGACGTGCACCAGCGGCGCCAGCGCGATGGCGTTCAACTCGCGGCCCGGGCGGTCATCGACCAGCAGATGGCGCTCGCGCTCCAGCGCGGCCTGCTCCTCGAGGCTCTCCTCCACGGTGGGTGGCCCTTCTCCTGGCCCCTGAGTCCGTGTCACACCGGTTTCCTTGGCAGGAAGGCGACTGGCAAGCACCCAACCAAACGTCTGCTCATGCCGACGGCTGGGGGCCCCCCCTGCCTGCAGACGGGGGCATCGCGGGTCGGTCGCAGCGCCAGCGGGATCGAGCATCCGCCAGAAAACGTGCGCTGATTGCTTGCCCGAGAAATCGGCGTGTCAAGTCATCTCTCCTTATTATGTTGATCGGCCCTCCAACCCGGCTGCCAACCGGGTTTGACGCTTCGCGCGTATCCGGTTCAGAACCCTGAACGGCGGGTTTGGGAGGGTTGGTTGGCCTGGCTGGCCCCTGGCGCGCCCGCGGGCGCGCCAGGGGCCAGCCAGGCCAACCAACCCTCCCAAACCCGCTCCTGGCGCAGAGCCGGGCGACGGCAACGCGAGATGCCCGGCTGTTACCAGGATGTTGAGGGCTGCAGGTGCCCTCTCCCACAGGCTGCTAGAAGCGGACGTACGACTTGCCGCCTTTGAGGTAGTAGATGGCCGGCTCGGTGCCCAGCTCTTCGAGCACCCGCAGCGAGCGCTGGTTGCCGGCCAGCGCCTTGGCGACGCGGCTCTCGGGGTTGAACAGGTCGCCGAAGAGCAGGGCGCTGGGCGGGCAGGTCTGCACACAGGCCGGCTGGACCTCATCGGGCGCCAGGTCGCGGCCTTCGACGAGCGCCCGCTGCTCGGCACGGTTGATGCGCTGGACGCAAAAGGTGCACTTTTCCATGATGCCCGCCGTGCGCACGGTGACGTCGGGGTTGAGCTGCTCCGTCAGCGGCGCCGGGAAGTAAGGATCATAGAAGTTAAAGTAGCGCACCACGTAGGGGCAGTTGTTGTTGCAGTAGCGCGTGCCCACGCAGCGGTTATACACCTGCAGGTTGAGGTTCTCGCGCTGGCTGTGCACCGAGGCATACACCGGGCACACCGGCTCGCAGGGCGCCCGGTTGCAGTGCTGGCAGAGCATGGGCAAAAAGCGCGCGATGGCCGGCGGATCGCCCGTCCAGTAGCGCTCGATGCGGATCCAGTGCTGGGCACGGTTGGCCTGCACCTCGCTCTTGTTGCGGATGGGCACATTGTTCTCGGCGTGGCAGGCCACCACGCAGGCGTGGCAGCCGGTGCACTTGTCGAGGTCGACGACCATCGTCCACTTGTGCTGCGCCTCGGTGGGCTTGACCATACTCCACCTCCTGGATCACACCTGACAGGTCTTCGAAGACCTGTCAGGCGTGCGGCTACAGGTACTGATCTGGGAACGACTGGTTGATGAACCCCCCATAGGAGCCGCGCGTGTTCTCGAACTTGGCCAGGGCCACGCTGCGGCCGGTGCGCGTGACCCGAACGCGCACGTTGGCCCAGGCCAGGCTCGTGCCCGAGGCATCGGCCTGCGGGCCGATCAGGACCATGGGGTTGGGCCCCTCGGCCTCCCGCGACGCGAAACGCCCCAGGGCGCTGTGCCCCAACCCGGTGGGGATGGCGATAGTATCGGGCCGCAGCGAGTTGAGCACATAGACCGGCGCCTCGACCTCACCATAGGGCGAGGTGATGCGCACGATATCGCCATAGGTGACGCCGAGTTTGATGGCGGTGTTGGTCTCGATCTCGGCGCAGGTCTGCCACATGATGGTAGTCATGGGGTCGGGGCTGCCCACCAGCCAGGGCTTGTCGGCGCCGCGGCCGTCGCTCAGCAGCACCGGCATGTAGATGTAGAGAAAGAAAGGGAACTCGCCCGCGTCGCCCTGGAACGAGGGCGCGGGCACCAGCACCGGCTGCAGGCCCGCGGCCGGCGGCGTCAGGGCAGCGGGGCCGGCCGCCGATTGCCAGAAGCCGTGCTGCAAAAAGCGCGCCCACTGCACGTCGGCGCCCACGCCGCCAAAGGTGCCCGGCGGCAGGGCCGCGATGCGCTCGCGCAGCACGGCCAGCTCGTTGGCGCAGGGGAGCGCCGCGGCCGCCGCGGAGATGCCCTGGGCTGCCTCGAGCAGCAGGTCGCCGGTGGCGCGGGTGTCGTAGAGTGGCTGCACCACCGGCTGCTGGCTGTTGACCAGCGGCTCGCCAAAGCTGGGCGCCACGACCTGATAGCCCCACGACTCCAGATAGGTGCGGTCGGGCAGCAGCAGGTCGGCCCACACCGCCGTCTCGTCGACGATGGGCCGGAAGGAGACGACAAGGGGCACCTGTTGCAGCGCATCCACAAAGCTCAGGCTCGGCGGCAGGGCGTAGACGGGGTTCGCCGTGCCCCAGACGAGGAGCGCCCCCACGTCGCCCGCCCGCATGCGCTCGACGAGCCGCAGCACCTCACCGTAGGGCGCGGCCATCGGCTGCACCAGGTCGGCGAGCGGCGGCGCCGGCGAGAGGCCAAAGCCCGTCACCCCGGCGATGATGTTGAGCACCTGCACCGCCGCCACCTGCTCGACGGCGTTGCCGTGGCCGGTGACGGCGCCGCCCGGCAGCGCCAGCGGGCGCGCGGCGGTCACAAAAGTGCCGGCCAGGCGGCGCAGATCTTCGAGCGGCACGCCGCTCTGCACGGCGACGGCCGCCGGGTCCACGTTGGGCGCCCAGAGCTGCGCGCGCGCCACGCGGTCGGCCGGCCCCGCGCCGCCATCGGCGATCAGGCGGGCGATGGCCTGGGCCACCAGCGCCTCGGTGCCCGGCTGCAGGCGCAGCCACAAGTCGGCCTTGGCGCCGGCCAGGTTCGAGCGCGGCTCGAACTGCGCCAGGTAGCCGCGCTCGGCCAGCGGCCGCTGACGAAAGCTGCCGAACGCCACGCCATAGTGCGTGGTCGAGAGCCAGGTGCCCAGGAAATCGGCGGCGAAGGAGAGGACGACATCGGCCTCCTCCACGCCGTAGGTGGGCAGCGCGGCCCGGCCGAAGAGCGCCTGGTCGGCGGCCGTCAAGGCGGCATAGCCCGAGAGCGCCGTGTAGAGGTCAAACACCAGCGGCGGCGGCGCGCCAAGGGCGGCGCTGAGGCGGCTGAAAAGGTCGAGCAGGTGGCCCGAGACGGCAAAGTCGGCCCACACGGCCGTGCGCGGGCCGGCGGCAGCGAGCCCGCTGCGCAGCGCCGCAACGGCATCATCCCAGGTGATAGCGGTGTACTGCCGCGAGCCGCGCACCGCCTGGCGCACAGGCGCCTGCAGGCGGTCCGGGTTGTAGAGCTCCTGCAGGCCGGCCTGGCCACGCGGGCACAGCTTGCCCTCGTTGAGGGGATGCTGCGGGTTGCCCTCGATCTTGACGGCGCGGCCGTTCAGGGTGCGCACGATAATGCCGCAGCCCGCCGGGCATTGGCGACAGGTGCTGGCATACCAGGTGGCGACCCCGGCAGTCTGCTCCTCGGGCGGCCGCACGTGCGGCTCGAGGGTGACCCAGGGCCGCGGGAACTCGCAGCCACCCAACGCCGCAGCGACGGCCGAAGCCGCACCGATCTTGAGCAGGTCACGGCGGCCGATCCTCCGCCCCATCCTCTCCTCCGAACGTGCCCGTCAAACCTGACAGGTCTTCGGAGACCTGTCACACCGATTCCCCTGGCGGGTGGTCAGCGCCCGCCTTCTGGCAAAAACTCGACCCAGCCTGGGCGGCGGCTGACAGACGGCTTCTCCTGCTGCAGAGTGGGCCCCCCTGCCGTTCCCCCGTCGCGGGGGAATTGGGTCGCCAGACCGCATCCTGTGCGGCCAAGAAGTGGCAAGCGAGCGATGCTGTGCGGGCGAAGACAGCCCAATTCCCCCGCGACGGGGGAACGGCAGGGGGGCCCCACCCGCGGGTATGGGCAGGCGTCTGGCTGGGTTACTGCCAATCGCCTTCCTGCCAGGGAAATCGCTGTGACAGGTCTTCGGAGACCTGTCAGGTTTGACGGCGAGTCCGCTAGTAGTGACAGATCTGACACTCTGTGAGCGGCAAGGGGTTCGCCTGATGCTCGTGGCACTCCAGGCACCAGCCCATCTGCTTGTACGCCGGGTAGGGCACCGTCACCTCCATGCGGCCCACGTCGCCGTGACAGCCCTCGCAGTTCAGCCCAGCGGCGAGGTGCGGCCGGTGGCTGAACTGCACAAAGCCCGGCAGCCGGTAGATGCGCACCCAGGGGATTGGCTGCTGCGCCTCCCAGTAGGCCTGCACCCGCTGAATAGGCGGCGAGTCGGTGCCAATGACCAGGTGGCAGCCCATGCACAGGTACACACTGGGGATGCCCGCCACGGGCGATTTGGTCGCGCCCGAGTGGCAGAAGAGACAGGTCACGCCGCGCGATACCATGGAGACGTGGGGGAACGGCACCGGCTGCGGCGGCACCGGCGGGCGCGTGGGCACAAAGGGCACGGTCGGTGGGAAGCCGGGGTTGGGCGACACGCCGGCAATCGCCGGCGGTGGCCCCGCCGACGGCGTGGGCACGCCGCGATACGCACCTCGCCTGGCGAAGGAGCCGGCCAGCAGCGCCGCAAGCAACAGGCCACCGGCAGCGAGGAAGCGCGTACGCGACGAGTTGCGCATGATCGGCGACTCCGGCTCCTCCGCTATCGTCTCGGCCGTCCGAGCGTGACGGAGGAAGAGTCAGCAACAACCGTGCCAACTACTTCTATCGCTCTTGGGGGGAATCACCGCGGGCCGCTGCCGCTGGTGCGATGGTGGGCCGCTCGAGGGGCACGCGGCGCCGGGCTGCCCTCCCTCAATGCCGACGGGTTCAGCTCAGCAGGAACGACTCGACCTGACCCCAGATGGCATCCAGTTGGTCTTCGAGGCGATGGTCCGACGCCACCTCTACCAGCCGCACCATGCCGGGGTGGGCAGCCGCATAGCTGCGGCTGCCCTGGATGGGCACGATGCTGTCGGCGGTGCCGTGGACGATGGTGATTTCGGCGGGCGGCGGCACGGGCTGGGCGTAGCGCAGGCCGTCGAGGTGGTAGCCATAGCCCAGCGGCAGCTCGGCGTCAAAGGCGTGGTGCGGCACGCGGATGGCGCCCTCGCGCTCCCAGCGACGCAGCTCGTCGTCGCTTACCTGCAAGCCGTAGCGCAGCGCCGGAGCCAGCAGGAGCAGACGGTCGACCCCGGCATAGCGGCGCGCATAGTGCAGGGCCACCAACGCGCCGAGGGAGCTGCCGATGATGCGCGCCGAATGCATCTCGTGGTCGAGCGCGAACTGGCGCAGGCGGTCGATCATGCCGGTGATGGTCATGTGCTCGAAATCGGCTGGCGTAGGGTTGAAATCGAGGGCGTCGAAGCGCACCCCCGGCAGCGCGGCAAAGCGCTCGCCCAGGTAGCGCGCCTTGCTCGAGTGCGCCGACGAAGCAAAGCCATGCAAGAACAGGATGGCATCTCTCTCCATACTGCCTCCCTCAGCAAGAAGCGCGCCGCCGCCGGCTCAGTGCTACTCGGTCACCGTCACCTCGGCGTACTCGGCCACTCGGTTGCCGTCCAGGTCCTCGACGACGATACCGACCTGGTACTGGCCCGCGAAGGCCTCGTACGCCACCATTTTGAGCGGCTTCTTGCCGAAGGTCATCGTGCCGCCCTCGTAGTAGCTGTAGGTCCAGTCTTCGGCGGCTGCATCGTACTCCAGCCACTCGTCCCACACGGTGAACGTATCGCCCGGCTTGGGCGTCACCTGGCGCGGCGCGCCGGCGCCACCGCCACTGGTGAAGACGAGCAGGCTGCGCATCTTGCCGTTGCCGTCGAACTCGAGCCGCGCTTCGCGTGGCTTGCTCTTGCCGCCCGAAGCGTACTGGCCATAGACCACGTACACATCCTCTGCCGGCGTGGCGCCATAGACCTGCGGCTCAAAGAGGGCGAACTGGTCGTTGTCCTCGTTGCCGTCGCTGAGGTAGTAGACGGTCGGCTCCCAATCGATCTCGATCGGTATCTCGCCGCCACTGCCCCAGTTGGGGTAGGTGACGCCGCCCACCTGCTTGACATCGCCGGCGGCGATAAAGTCAACGTCGGCCGTCAGGAAAGCGTCGTCCTCCTCGCTGTAGTACGTCGTGTAGATGTAGATGTAGGCGACGTTGGCGCCGCTGACGGTGGTGCTGATGGTCACGGTGCCATCGGCGGGGATCTCGCCGGCCGAGAGCTCGAGCGGCTGCACGGTCACGCCGCCGGCCGCGGGCGCGGCGGGCTTGACATCGGCGGCCGGCTTGGAGTTCTTGGCCAGGGCGGCCACATCTTGCACAGGGAAGGTGGGCTGCAGGACGGTCAGGTCGGCCGCGCCGGGGTCGATCGCCTTGCCGGTGTAAAAGGCAGTGAGCAAGTCATCCCACAATGAGGCGGCGGCGAAGCGGCTGGCGCCCGAGACATAATCGAGCTCGCCCATAAAGGTCGCTTCGTAGAGCGCCGAGTTGGGGAAAAAGACGCTGAGGCCGGTCGAGCCGGGGCGCTCGGGGCCGTGCCTCGTGGCCACGACTGTCGCCGCGATCTGCTGCGCCAGCGCCTTGGCGGCCGCGGCGACGCCATCATCGCCCGTCTCCTCGGCGGCCAGAGCGGCAAAGTGGCCCAGGTCGATGAAGGAGGGCTCGTCCTCCTTGCCGAAAACATCCTCGTACGTCTGCGCATAGGCGCGCGCTGCGGCGACACCCCCGGGATCGGCCGCGGCCAGCGCCAGCACCAAATCGTTCACCCTGGCGTTGAGCGCGCCCATCTGCGAGAGGTCCACGGCGGTGAGGGTGACGTCGACCCCCATCTCCCTCGCCACCTCTTCGGCGGCAATGTCGTCCTCGGCGCCAAAACACTCCTCGACAAAGGCCCGGCGCGCCCCATCGTCCACAATGCGCACGTCCTCGTCGATATAGCTCTCGACGATGATCCTTGCCAGCTCGGCGCCGCCCATGGCCGGGTCCTCAGTCAGGGCGGTCAGGAAGGCGGCGTAGGCCCAGCCGAGGGCCGGCTCCGTCTCTTCCGAGGCGACCGCATAGCGCGCGTGCGGGGCAATCGCCGAGAGCGACTCCACCTGCGCCATCAGGCAGGCGTCAAAACCCACCAGCTCCAACTGGCCGACGCCGGTCCTTTCGGTGATCTCCTGCAGCGCCCGGTCAATATCCTCCATGGTCATCTGGCTGCCCTCGTTGGGGTCGTCATCGGTCCAGCCGCCCAACCAGCCCATGCCGTGATCCGAGAGGATGAGCGCGTGCTTCTCCGCCGGGTACGTCTGCATCGCCCAGACGGCGAAATCGACCAGCGTGTCCTTGTCGCCCATATCGACCTCGCCCAGGTCGGCCAACTCCTCCGAGCGGATCTCGTCCAGGTCGCCATCTTGGCCGACGAGGTACCGCTTGGCGCCGGTCCCGTGGCCGCCGCCGAAGCCGCCGTCGAGGAGGTCGATCTGCGCGACAATGGTGACCTTGTCGGTCGAGCCGACCAGCTCGGCCTCGTTCAAGTCGATAAAGATGTCCTGTTCGAGGGTTTCGTCGTCGGCATCCTGGTAGAGCATCACCAGCCACGTGCCCGGGTTGCCCTGAGCTGCCGGGGTCGCCCCCTGTGACGCCGCTGTTGCCCGCCCTGCCGGGGCGGCTGTCTGTGTGAGGGCGTCGTCGTCCTCCTCGTCGCAGGCTGCCAGCGTTACGCTCAGCAGCAGCATGGCCGCCAACACGACCCGCCAAAACCGCGCCTGCTTGGATGTAAGCATCGTCTCTTACCTCCTTGCTGTGGAGTGGCCCGCGAGGGCCCCAGGATACGACGATTCGTAGGCAGCAGAGGGCCGTGAGGCGAGGCCGGCCCCATCTTCTATCAATAGGTCGTGTCTGCCCGCTCGCTTTCCTGCGCATCATGGCTAGTAGTCTGTCGCACTGGTTTTGATGGGCTACGACGCCCACAAGGGGCTAGAACATCGGTCAAGTATTCCTGCGAAGGCCCCCAGACGGCCGAATCATCGCCCTCCGACGCCCACGAAGCCGCCTGCGGCGGCCAAGGGGGGCTAGGCTACGTCGTCTATACGAATACTTGACCGATGTTCTGGGCTACGCCCATCGAAACCAGTGCGACAGACTACCAGGCCTGTTCTCCATACCAAACAGAGGCGGCTCCCACGCCGCCAGGCTCGGTCGGTGGCAGCGGGCAGTCTTGCACGGCCACGGCCGACGGCATGCGAGCCGTCTCTGCTTGGTGCGTGATCTGAGCCAAGACGGAGCACGGCATCGGGCCTGCACCGGCGACGTGTGGCCGGCCCGCCAAGAGCGACTGGTATGCTGTTTGCTGCGCCCGTCGAGCACAACGCTCGATGGCATCCAGCGCAGCCATGTGGGCCAGGAGGGCGCCATGGGAGACGACAGGGATATCGAGCCCATAGCCGGTCCCGAGAGCCGCGCCAGGACGCACCTGGCCAACGAGCGAACATTCCTGGCCTGGTTCCGTGCTGCGGTGGCGTTGGTCGCGCTGGGGCTCGCCGCCGCACAGTTCCTGAGCCGCGGCGTCGTGCCGGGGGTGCCGCTGACGCGCTTCATCGACATTGCCTTCGTGGCCGGCGGCGTCTTTGCCGTGCTCGCGGGCGCGCGCCGTTATTACCGAGCGGCCCGACAGATCGAAGAGGCGCGCTTCCAGCCGGCCACCTACTCGATCGCCATCATGACGGTGCTGCTGGTCCTCATCGCCGCGCTGGCCATCGCCTTTATCGTGCTGCTGCGGCGTTGAGAGTTGTCGTCGCCGGCGCTCACGCTGCGCCCAAGGTCGCATGACCCTATGCAGAATGCCAAGCTCCAGCCCCATTGTGTGCCCTACCAGGGTGCATAGCCCAGCGCGCCTTTGTCCAGAGCGTGAGAACAGCTATAATCTAGCGCACGTGCAAGGGCCAGCGCCGACGTCCAAGGAACATCGCCAGCATAGCGTAGTCCGGAAGGGATCAACCTTCTGGAGAACCGGAGGATGAGACCATGACCATCTCTAGCGCACAAGAAACGCCGCCCGCCATGAAGCAGAGTCGCGCCAAGATCTGGATACGTACCGTCATTCTGGCTGTGTTCGGCACGCTCTTCACCCTGGCCCTCTACCAAGACATGGCATCGGGCGTGTTTCGCTGGCCATGGGCCTTGATGGCCTTTTTGCCCTGCTGGGTCATTGGCTTCTGGATGAGGCGCTGGGTACCGATGCAGGTCCATCCGGCGGCGCAATGCATCACCATGTCTTTTGATCGCATCTACTTTGCCCTTATCTTGTTCTTGGTCATCGCCAAGGCCATCACAGGGCGGGTGGAAGGCATGACGATCTGGGCCGATGTGATCATGTGCGTGATCCTGGGGTTGATGGTCGGTCGCTTGAGCGGCATCTGCCTTCGCGTGCGCGATCTCAAGATGCGGCACAACTTGTATGGCCAGGTACGGGAGACAAAGGGGCAACATGCCTGAAACGATGCACATGTGAGTATCCGGCCATCACGGCCCGCAGAGGAATCTCACCTCCTGGCTACATGATATGCCTGGCGCACCATCAGAGAGGGTCGCAACCATTCTGGTTGCGACCCTCTTCACAGGCAGAAGCGACGGGGGTCGGCCTTGCGGATCGGATCACGGGCCTGGCTGGCCGATCTGTACCCCTTCGCCGCACGAGGGCGGTCCTGCATCAAGCAGGATGCGCGCATCCAAAACGCTATGCCCGTTTTCGTAGACGCGGATCGGATTCAGGTCGATTTCCCTGATCTGCGGATAGCGCGCAGCCAACTGTGACACCTGCACCAACAACTCCACCAGGCCCGCGATGTCTTTCTGTCTCTCGCCGCGCATGCCCTGCAACACGCGATAGCCCTTGGTCTCCCTGATCATGTCGAGCGCGACCTCTCTATCGAACGGCGCGACGCGGAAACTCACATCCCTGAACAGCTCCACAAATACGCCGCCCATGCCAAACATGATCGTGGGACCGAACTGCGCATCGCGCACCATCCCGATGATCGATTCGGGGCCCGGTTGGGCCAGCGGCACGACCAGCACGCCGTGAATGCTCGCAGCGGCCGCCGCGCGCTTGACGTCACCCAGCAATTGGTCGTACCCCTGACCCACCGCCTCGCTGCCCTGAAGACCGATCCTGACGCCACCGACATCGCTCTTGTGAATGACGTGTGGCGAAACGATCTTGAGCACGACGGGGCCGTTCATCTCCATCGCGGCGCGTTGCGCCTCTTCCCGGGTCCGCGCCACAACGTGCGGCATGACGGCGATGCCATGATCGCCGAGGAAAGCGAGCGCCTCGGGTTCCAAAAGATGGCGGCCTTCCGAGACAGCGCGATCGAGAACTGGGTGATGAGCCGCAGGCGCGTCGGCGAGTGGATAGCTCACGTTGAACGTGGCCTGGGTCATCATCGCCAACGCGCGCACGGCGCAATCGGGCGCCTCGAACGTTGGGATGCCGTTCTCTTCGAGATAGCGGCGCGTCTCGATCACGGTATCATTGACCGTGAAACAGGCCGCGACCGGCTTGCCGAACTCCTTGACGACCGGCACGACGGCCTGCGCGACATCCATCGCGGGCAGGAACGTGGGCGGAATGCAGTTCAACACAACCATGTCCACATTCGCATCCGCCAGGACGAGGCGCATCGCGTCGCCAAACTCTTTCGCCATCGCGGCGGCCGAGGTGTCTACGTACCCGTCCGGTTTGCAGACCGCTGCCATCGGCGGCAACAGCGCGGTCAGTTTTTCGCACGTCTCCCGGCTCATCGGCGCCAGCGCCAACACGCCGCCGGCTGCCACCTCGTCCATACTGATGACGCCCATGCCGCCGGCTTCGGTGAGGATACACACCCGGTTGCCACGGGGTTTGGGCAACATCGAAATCGCCTTGGCGCCGGCGATCAAGTCGTGCACCGTGTTCGCGCGCACCACGCCGCACTGCTTGAACGCGCCGCTGTACACCCCATCCGCACCGGCGAGTGCGCCGGTGTGCGAGAGCGTCGCCTTGGAGCCGATCTCGGTGCGCCCCACTTTGAGCACGAGCACCGGCTTCTTCTTGGCGACCCGGCCCGCGACGCGCATGAACTCTCGACCATCCTTGACCCCTTCGAGGTAGACGAGAATCACCTCGATCCTGGGATCATCGCCGTACTCCTCGATCAATTCCACGTTCGACACATCGCACATGTTGCCGACGTGACCAAAGCGCGCAAAGCCCAGCGGCCTGGGTTGGCTGAGGGCCAGCGTCACCAGCGAGCCGCCGAGCGCGCCGCTCTGTGTTACGTAACCGAGATCGCCGGGGACGAGGCTGACCCCCGGGTGGAAGCCGGTGACGAGTCTCAGGTCCGGGCTCATAATCCCAATGCAGTTCGGCCCAAACACCCGGATGCCGGCGCGACGGGCAATCTCGGCGAGCTGCCGTTGCGTCTCGACGTTTTCGGGGATCGCAGTCTCGGCGAACCCGCTGGAGAGCACCACCGCGCCTTTGACATCGCCGCGTCGCTCGGCTTCCTCCATCACGGTGATGACCACCTTGCCCGGCAGGCTGATCACGATGAGGTCGAGCGGTTCCTTGATCTGGGAGATAGAGCTGTAGCACGGCAAACCCAGGATTTCCTTTTCGCTGCGATTGACCGGATAGATCCTGCCCAGGTATCCGGCGGCAAGCAGCGTTCGCACAACCTGGTGCCCCGCTTTGAACGGATCCTTTGATGCGCCGGCGACGGCGACCGAGCGCGCTTCGAAAACCTGACGCAGCGATGCGGTCATTGGGGTTCCGTTCCAGTAAAGACCGGCGGGCGCTTGTCGATGAACGCCTGCATGCCTTCAACGCGATCCGGCGTCGCCATCACTTCCGACGAGCGATCCAGCTCGAACGCCAATCCCTCGTCGAGCGGCAATCGCTGCGTCGCGAGGATGGCCGCTTTGGATTTGGCGACTGCGACCGGCGCCCGCGAGGCAATGCGATCTGCCAGGCGGCGCGCGGTCGCCATCAACTGCGGCGGCGCAACGACGCGATTCACCAGCCCCACACGCGCGGCTTCCTCTGCGCCGATCAGATCGCCGGTGAGGACGAGCTCCGACGCCACGCCGCGCCCCGCCAGCCGTGTCGCGCGCTGCGTGCCGCCCAGACCGGGCATAATGCCCAGACCGACCTCAGGGAAGCCCAGGCGCGCGGTGGATGAGGCGATGCGTATGTCGCATGCGAGCGCCAGCTCTAACCCGCCGCCGAGCGCAAAGCCGTTGATCGCCGCGATGACGGGTTGAGGCAGAGTCTCGATGTCGCGCAGAACGCCCAGTCCGAGCTCGGTGAATTCGCGGATTGCGGCAGGTCTGGCCGCGAGCGCCTGCATCTCCTTGATATCCGCGCCGGCGATGAACGCATCACCCTCACCCGACAGGATGACGGCGCGCACCGCGCGATTGGCGCGCACCTGCGCCAGCGCATCCTTCAGCTCGTGCAACACCTTGCTGCCGAGCGCGTTCAGCGCTTCAGGCCGGCTCATCGTGATATGCGCGATCGCGCCGTCAATCGCCAGGCGCACATGGCGCAGAGTCCAGGGTTGGCCGCTCGCCACTTGCTGTCTGAGCAGGTCGGGGATAAAGCCGGGATGGGCATCCTCGATAGGGCCCATCAATGCCAGAGCGCGCTCCAACCCCATATCGTTCATGATGGCGAACGGCCCCTTGGCCCAGCGCAGGCCGATCGTCGCGCCGCGATCCACGTCCTCGACCGTCGCGACGCCCTCTTCGGCGACACGCGCGGCGACCCCGCACACCACGGCCAGCAGACGATCGGCAACGGCCTGCTTGCGCGCCGGATCCACTTCGCCCGACAAGTCCCACAATTGGCCCGACTCGTACAACTGGCGCAGATGCCTCGCCGGCCGGTAAAAGTCGCCAATCGATTCGGTGAGCGAAACCGCGGCGTGATACGCCAGGGGCACGCCCGACACATTGATGAGTTTGTATGGTCCCATGCCGAGCCCGAACGCTTCGCACACCGCCACGTCAATCGTCGGGATGTTGGCCACGCCTTCATCCAGCAGACGAATGGCTTCGTTGTACCAGGCAATGAAGAAGCGATTGACGGCAAACCCCGGGGAATCACGAACGAGGATCGGCAGTTTGCCGCTCAAGCGGCCAAAGCTCAGCAGCATCTCAAAGGCTTCGGGCGCGGTGTCATTCGTGCGAATGACTTCCAGTAGCTTGTTGATGACCGGCGGATAGAAATAGTGCAGCCCGCCCACCAGGTGCGGGCGCTTTGTCGCCGCCGCGATCTCTGCGACGCGGAACGACGACGTGTTGGTCGCGAAAACCGTGCTGGGCTTGCAGATGCGATCGAGCTCGGCAAACACTGCCTTCTTGGCGTCGCGATTCTCGACGATGGCCTCGATGACGAGATCGCAGTCCGCCAAGTCGGCCATATCGGTCGTGCCCCTGATACACGCCCACACCTCATCGCGGCGTGCGGGCGTCGTTTTGCCCTTGTCCACACCTTTGGCGAGAAAGCTGCGGATGCGTTCCAGCCCCTTGTCCAGCAATTCCTGGGTCGGCTCGCGCACGATCGTCGTGAAGCCACCTTCCGCCACCGTCTGCGCGATGCCCGACCCCATCAACCCGCAACCGACGACGCCAACCGTCTTGATGTCCATGGTGTCTTCCTTTCTAGTTGCTGTTTTCGATCAAGAGCGCGATGCCCATGCCGCCGCCGATGCACGCGCTGGCAATGCCGTACCGCAGATTGCGCCGGCGCAATTCGTACGCCAGCGTACCGGTCAGGCGCGCGCCGGTCATGCCCACCGGATGCCCCAGCGCCACCGCGCCGCCGTTGACGTTGACGCGCTCGTACAGCGGCGTACCCATGTACATTCCCAGTTCCTTGAGGCAACCCAGGATCTGCCCGGCGAACGCTTCGTTGATCTCAAACAGATCAATGTCCTGCAATTGCAGGCCGGCTTTCTTGAGCAGCTTTTGAATCGCGCTCACCGGTCCCAGCCCCATGATGCGGGGATCCAGGGCGGTCACCGCATAGTTGACGACGTACGCCAGCGGTCTGAGGCCCAGCTCTTGGCCCTTGCCTTCCGACATGACGACCAGCGCCGCTGCGCCATCGTTGACGCCCGACGAATTGCCGGCTGTCAACGTGCCGTCCTTCTTGAAGGCGGGCCGAAGCCTGGCGAGCGCTTCCAGGCTGGTGTCTTGGCGCGGGTGCTCGTCGACCTGAACCGTGACCGCAGGGCCTTTCCTTTGCGTGATCTCCACCGGCACGATTTCTTCCGCCAATCGGCCGCTCCTGATCGCGGCGGTGGCTTTGCGATGGCTCTCCAACGAAAAGAGGTCCTGGTCTTGGCGCGAGATCTGGCAGCGTTCGGCGACGTTCTCGCCGGTCAAGCCCATGTTCAGGCCGGGGTACATCGAGGGCGGCTGAGCCGTTTCGGAATGGCGCTGATTCGCACAGAGCAGTTCGGAATTGAGGTTCCTGAACCCCTGGTATCGCACCGACAGCGGCAGATAGTACGGCACGCGCGAGAGATTCTCGGTGCCGCCGGCGATCACGATCTCGGCATTCTCCGTCTGGATTTCGTGCATCGCCGACACGATGGCCTGGATGCCCGACCCGCACATGCGGCAGACGGTAAAGCCAGGCGTCGTCTCGCTCAGGCCGGCGAGCAACAGGCACACGCGCCCGATATTGGCCGCCTCGCCCGAAGGGAGGGCATGCCCCATGATGACTTCGTCCACCTGGTCGTTGCCCAAGCCAGAGCGTCTCATGGCGCCTTGGATGGCGATGGCGCCGAGGGCTTCGACCGGCACTTCTTTCAGCGAGCCGAGAAACGTGCCAATCGCAGTTCTGGCATAGCTGGTGATGATTGTCCTTTTCATATCACTCCTCGTCATGGCCGGCCGCCACGCTCACTTGTGCAGGCTCTCGAGAACAATCTCGGCAGCGATCCTGGCTCCGATGCCCGGCAAGAGGCCGCACTTTTGGAAGCCCTGCGCCGCCGCAAACGCCTCCATGTTCCCCGGGCCGGCTCCAGGGTCCATGTACCGCCCAAAGACCACGTCCTCGTGAATCGTGGGGCATACGACAGCGCCAACCTGTTCCTCAAAGCGGGCCATGAAGCGGCGGGCGGCCATCATCGTGGCGCCCACCGCTTCCTGATCGAGCACGTCCTCGCTGCCAAAGAAGAGCCCCAGGGCGATCAAACCTCCGGTCACACCCCCACACATCCAGCCGGTCCCGCCAAAGCCCGGAAAGGGAGACAGGGCCTGCACGATCTCCATCGTGCCCAGGCCAAACTCCTCCATCACGGCCAGCGCCGTGCTTCTGGCGCAGTTGCGGGCGACGAGGTTGTACTCCTCGGCCCGTCGCTGAACCCGATCCAGGATCTGCTGTGCGTGTGCCGCGGCTTCTCCCCGGTCGAGTGCCTTCCTGGGGAGCCCCTCCGCGACCAGCTTGTTGACCCTGGCTTCGATAGCCGCGATGTCCCAATCCCTCTCTGCCAGTTCCTGCACCCTTGCCTGTAGCGCTCCATAGTCTGGCATTGTCCTGCTCCTTGCGAGTATCCCATGCCGCCGCGGGGCATGTGCAAGCACAGAACCTTGGCCTGTCATTGCGAGTAACCCAGGGTCTCCGAACCCTGTGCTCAGCACAGAACCTTGGCCTGTCATTGCGAGGAGGCGGCCGCAGCCGCCGACGAAGC
>ERZ795049.2763-NODE-2763-length-19789-cov-102.219418_pt1 | contig 19789 bp, 17 predicted proteins | sample MGYA00375133_ERZ795049 | MGnify/ENA primary metagenome ERZ795049 (study PRJEB30178, sample SAMN05720147) | activated sludge metagenome | isolation source: anaerobic digester from wastewater treatment plant | place: Japan | collected 2015-04-20 ...
ACGCGCAAATCAGTTGATTCGATCAAAATCATCTAATGGAAAATCTGGGATAAAAAAAGATCTTTCCCTGTCAACCAATAAACGGGAGACCATGAAATATTTGCTTGTAATGACCAGGGATATTTGGTTAATAAATTGACGCTGCATGCCTGTGGATCCGAAACGTGCCGAAAAAAATGGTTCTGCAAACCAGAAAACGAATGATATCAAGGAGAAGCTATGGGCGAAAACATCGGTGAGTATTCAAACAACATTGTTGATCTGAGGCGCCACATGTGGATGGCCGGCGTCGAAGTGGAGCTGAGAAGACTGATCTGGCAGATTGCCATTGTCGGCAAGTACATCTCCGCCAAAATTCATGAATCCAACCGCAAGCTGGCGGGTTTTAAGAATATTTACGGGGAAGAGCAGCTTGCACTGGACCGCGTGAGCGATGATATTCTGAAAAACAAACTGCAACACTCGGGCTTTGTGAGCCACTACGCGTCCGAAGAGCTCGACGATATCGTAGCCATCGGCAACGGCAAGGAAAAATACATCGTGACCGCCGATCCGCTGGATGGATCGTCTCTCGTGGACACCAATCTGGCCATCGGCACGATCATCGGCATTCACCAGAACACCATTTTTGACTGCGGGCGGAATTCCATGGTGGCCGCCCTGTACATTACCTACGGCCCGCTGATCACGATGATTTATTCGGCCGGCAGGGGCGCGCATGAGTTTGTTCTGGACCGGGAAGGGGAATATGTGCTCTCGGAGGAGAATATCCGACTGAAAGAAAAAGGATCGATCTTTTCGCCCGGCGGCCTGCGCCGGGACTGGACGGACGCGCATCTGAAGTTCATCGGAAAGCTGGAGAGCGACGGCTACAAGCTGCGCTACAGCGGCGGCTTTGTGCCGGACATCAACCAGGTGATCATCAAGCGAGGCGGTCTGTTCACGTATCCGGCCCTGAAGAAATCCCCTCAGGGAAAGCTGCGGCTGCTGTTCGAACTGCAGCCGATGGCCTTCATCGTGGAGCAGGCCGGCGGCAGGGCGACCGACGGAAAGGACGATATTCTTTCCCTGAAGGTCGCCTCGGTGGATCAACGCGCGCCGATTTATATCGGCTCCGCGGCGGAAGTGAAGATGGCGGGGGAATATCTGTCGCAATAATAGCAGAAGGATAAGGAGCAGCCATGATTTACGAAAACAAAGATCAGTTGAAAAAAGGATGCGAAGCCACTCTCTCCCATGAAGGCGGGGACGTCCGCATTTTGGATGAAGAAAGGTTTCGGAGCAGATTGATTGACGACTTGATCCAGACCGTGGCGTTCAGTCCCGATCAGGGAACGAGGGAAGCCGCGGGCTTTCTGATTCGCCGGGGCGCGGCCGCGCTGGGGATCGTGTCCTCGTCGATACAAGCCCTCTACGATGCGATGGGGCGCGGGGAAGTGGGCGGCTTTACGGTTCCGGCCATCAACATCCGCGGCATCAGCTACGATGTGGCGCAGGCGGTTTTCCGCGCCGCGATGGCGGGAAACGTCGGGCCGGTCCTTTTTGAAATTGCCCGGTCGGAAATCGACTACACCCGGCAGAGACCTTTGGAATACACCTGCGCCGTTACGGCGGCCGCCGTGAAAACCGGCTGGCGCGGGCCGATCTTCCTTCAGGGCGACCACTTCCAGGTGAATGCTAAAAAATTTGCCGCGGATTCGGAAAAGGAGACGCAGGCGGTCAAGAATCTGATCTGGGAAGCCATCGAAGGCGGGTTTTACAACATTGACATCGACACCTCCACGCTGGTGGACCTGTCGAAGCCCACGATCAAGGATCAGCAGCGGACCAACTTCTCGCTGGCGGCGGAACTGACCACCATGATCCGCGATCTGGAGCCGGAAGGCATCACGATTTCCGTGGGCGGGGAGATCGGCGAAGTGGGCGGCAAAAACAGCACGGTGGAAGAGCTGCAGGTTTACATGGAAGGGTATCTTGAGGAGCTCAAGAAGCGCGGCGACGCCTTCAAGGGCATCAGCAAGATCAGCGTGCAGACCGGCACGACGCACGGCGGCGTTCCGCTGGCCGACGGCACGGTCGCGAAAGTCAAAATCGACTTCGATGTCCTGGAAAAACTGTCGGAAGTCGCCCGCACGAAGTACGGCCTTTCCGGAGCGGTCCAGCACGGGGCTTCCACGCTGCCCGACGAGGCGTTCGACCGCTTTCCCGCCACCGGCACGGCGGAAATCCACCTGGCCACGGGCTTCCAGAATATGATTTACGACAGCAAGGTTTTTCCTGCCGACCTTCGGACGAGGATCTACGATTATCTGAAGACCAATATGAAAGGCGAGTGGAAGGAAAAGGACACGGAAGAGCAGTTCATCTACAAAACCCGCAAGAAGGGTTTCGGGCCGTTCAAACTGGAATTGTGGCATCTGCCGGCGGATATTCGCGCGGCCATCTGCGCCGAGCTGGAGCGCCAGTTTGCGTTTTTGTTCGACAAGCTGAAAGTCAACGGAACCCGGGAACTTCTCGACAAATACATCAAATCGATTGACGTGCCGCTGAAGATGCCGCCGGCCATCAAAGGCTAAGGCCTTTGAGCGGGGTGACCATGGATCGCAGGGAACGGTCGCGACCGTTCCCTGCTGTTTTGTGCAAAAGAAAGCGGACATCTTGGGCATGGAAAATTCATCGGCTTGACGGAGTTGCAAAATGAAAGCGGCCGTATTGGAGAGCATCACGAATATTCGGGAGCATCCGCGGCCGCTTTCTTTTGTGGATCTTCCCGATCCCGAACCCTTTGAGGGTCAAATTCTGGTCAGGGTTTCCACCTGCGGCGTCTGCCATACCGAACTCGATGAAATCGAAGGCCGGACACCCCCGTCTTCCTTTCCCTTTATTCTGGGCCACCAGATTGTCGGCATTGTTGAAAAATGCGGCCCCCGGGCGCTGAAATTCTCCGCCGGCCAAAGGGTCGGCATCGGCTGGATCGGTTCAGCCTGCGGAACATGCAACTATTGCCGCGGCGGCATGGAAAACCTCTGCCCGGATTTCAGGGCGACCGGCCGCGACATTCCGGGCGGCTACGCACAATACACAACAGTCCTCGAGGATTTTGCCTTTCCCGTTCCGGACGCTTTTTCCGACGCGCAGGCCGCGCCGCTTTTGTGCGCGGGCGCCATCGGCTGGCGGTCGCTTCGCCTGGCCGGCCTTGCCGACGGAGAGCCCCTGGGGCTCACGGGATTCGGCGCTTCGGCCCACCTGGTTCTGCAGCTTGCCCGCTATCTCTATCCCCGTTCCAAAATATGTGTTTTTGCCCGCTCCGAACGCGAACGCAACTTTGCCCTTTCTCTGGGCGCGGGCTGGGCGGGGGAACCCGCTGAAAAAAGCCCGGAGAAACTTGCCGCCGTCATCGACACGACGCCCGCCTGGAAGCCGGTGGTCGAAGCACTGGCCAATCTCGCACCCGGCGGACGGCTGGTGATCAACGCCATCCGCAAGGAGGCGTCGGACCGGGACCAGCTCCTGCGCCTGGAGTATCCGCTTCATCTGTGGCAGGAAAAGGAAATCAAAAGCGTGGCCAACGTGGCGCGCCGGGACATTGCGGAATTCCTCGATCTTGCCGCGAAAATACCGATCCTCCCCGATGTGGAGGAATATGCTTTTTTCGACGCCAACCGGGCGCTTGCCGAACTCAAGGCCGGCCAAATCCGCGGCGCAAAAGTATTGAAAATAGGCAATGGGCTATAGGCCGGAGGCGATAGGTAAAAAAGAGAGAAAAACTAAGGACGGCAAACGACGCTCCCATAGCCCCCGGCCTATCGCCTATTTTCCTTCCGCCCGCCAGCCGGCCACATACTCCCATGATTTTATCCCGGCAGGCGGTTCTTCCTGTCGCCATATTCCCGCCAGCCCCAGTTCCCGGACGGTCAGGTCAAAGTGGCAAAGCGCGATGCCCATGTCGATTTCCTGCAGGGAAACATCCCGCAGGTGACGGTATCCCGCGCTGCGCGACAGGTAAAATGAAAAGGCGCCCTGCTTCGGATCACAGATGATCCGCCAGGGCTGCTTGTTGGAGGCTGAGGGGCCCAGACGGACGTTTTCCAGCGCCTCGGCGTAAGGGCCCGCCGCCTCGACAGGGAGCGGAGTCGCGGCGTTGCCGCGAAAGAAGAGTTCCGGCCAGGGCAGGCGGTGGTCGGAGCCTGCAAAGCCGCGCAACAATCGCTCCGTCAGGCTTCGGCGCCCGGCCGCATAGCCCACGGGACTGACGGTCGGCATCAGTTCGTCGCGCCGCATGCCCGCCGCTCGACCGAAGGCGCTGATCGCGAAGGTTCCGCCCAGCCAGCAGGTGCTAAGCCCCAGTTCGGTGGCCTTCAGGATCAGTTTTTCCTTGCAGTATCCATAGTCAACGGTGGCCATCGGCGCGGGGCGGATCATCCCCGCAATGTAGAGCCGGGCGTTTTGAATCACGCCGTACGTGCCCAGCTTTTTCCAGGCGTCTCGCGGCAGTTCGTCCATCTCCAGCAGGACAAAGCGCGGCGTGTTTCCGAACAATCCCCGCGCGGACGCTTCGACGGCCTGCCGGAACGTCCGAAGAAGGTTGTCGGCCAGGGGCTTGTTTTCGTAAGACCGGCAGGAAAAACGTCTGCGGATGATGTCGGAAACAGGGGTCATATCGCCTCCCGCAAATTTTTATTGTCAAATCTCTCGCGATTCCTTATATACTATCCACTCAAAAATGGTAAACGACTTTTCGGTTCGGAGGAATAACGAGACTATGAAACTCGCCACCGTCGAGCAAATGCGTGAAATGGATCGCCAGGCGATTGAAAAACTGGGGATTGCGGAAGAAATGCTCATGGAAAACGCGGCGCACGCGGCGGTTTCGCTGCTGCAGAATGCTTTCGGCATCCGGGACAGAAACTTTGTGATTTTCTGCGGCATTGGCAACAACGGAGGCGACGGGCTGGCCGTGGCCCGGCTGATCAAGTCCGCCGGAGGCCGCGCAAAAGTATTTCTGACGGCTTCTCCCAAAAAATACACCGGGGCCGCCAAACTCAACTATGACATCTTATGCAACCTGGACGCGGACGTTCAACTGCTTTCCAGAGCCCAGGAGGCGCGCGTTGACTTGCTGGCCGCCGACGTTGTGGTGGACGCGATTTTCGGCACGGGGCTGGACCGCGACGTCCGGGGGCTGGCCGCCGATGTGATTGCGCTCGTCAACGCCTGCGGCCGGCCGGTGGTGAGCCTGGACATCCCCTCCGGCATCTCCGGCAACAGCGGACAGGTGATGGGCGCGGCGGTTCGCGCGACCCACACGGTGACGTTCGGTTTGCCGAAGCTCGGGAACCTTTTGTACCCCGGGTACGAACATTGCGGGGCGCTTTCGGTGACGCATATTTCGTTCCCGCCGTCTCTTTATCAGGGGGACGCGCTGACGGTGGAGACCAACGGCACGGTGGCGCCTCTGCCCCCGCGTCCCGCCCAGGCCTATAAAAGCTCCATGGGAGACGTTCTGTTTATCGCCGGAGGCGGCAACTACTTCGGCGCGCCGTATTTTTCCGCGATGTCCTTTTTGAAATCGGGCGGAGGGTACGCGAGGCTGGCGTCGCCCGCGTCGATCATTCCCTTTGTCGCCCAGTCCGGACGCGAAATCGTTTATCTGCCGCAGCGGGAAACGGCTCTGTTTGGCCTTTCGCTCAAAGCCAAACCGGATTTGCTGGCGCTGGCGGAAAAGGCCGATATGGTGGTGATGGGCCCCGGCCTTTCGCTGCAGGAGGAAACGACCAAGCTCATCCGGGAACTCGCCGCCGTCATTTCCCGGCCGCTTTTGATCGACGGGGACGGTCTGACGGCCATCGCCGAGCGGCCGGAAATTCTGCTCAAAAGGAAGGCGGAAACGATTCTGACGCCGCATGCGGGCGAAATGGCGCGTCTGACGCGAAAAACGGTCGCCTGCGTGAATGCCGACAAGATCGGCGTTTTGCGGGAAGCGGCGAAGAAGCTGAACGCCACGGTGGTTTTCAAAGGCCCGCACTCGCTCGTCGGCCTGACGGACGGCCGGGTGTATGTCAATTTAAGCGGAAATCCGGGCATGGCCACCGCCGGAAGCGGCGATGTCCTGACCGGCTGCATCGCGGCCATGCACGGTCTGGGATTACAGCCTGCGCTGGCCACCCGCAAGGGCGTTTTCCTGCACGGCTGCGCCGGGGATCTTGCCGCGGCGGAAAAAGGTCAGGACGGCATGACCGCGACGGATATTCTGGAACACCTGCCGCAGGCGCTGAAAAATGATCGTGAGGGCGCCGCCGACGAAAAGCATTACGAACCGCCGGTTCTGTTGTAGAGGCACGGCGTTGTGACGGACCGCACCGCAGCGGGCCGCACTTCGTGATTGACTTTCCTTCAGGGCCGCGCCTATAATTTCTCCGCAAAAATCCGAAAGACAGGAGAAATATCATGGCCGGAATACCCCATCTCCAGTGGTCCCAGAGTCTCAGTGTTCGGGTGGACGGCATTGACGCCCAGCACAAAAAACTTTTTGAAATTACCAATCATTTGATCGATGTTTTTGAAGCCGGATCCGGCGACTTTCTGACGGTGATCAGTGAGCTGGTCGAATACACCACCGTTCACTTCCATGACGAGCAGATGGTGATGATGAATGCGAAATTTCCGGGCCTCGCGGCGCATACCGCGGAGCACGACAAATTCATCGCCAAAGTCGAGGAATTTCTACAGGCCTACGGCGAAGGCAACGAGGACGTGGGGTCCAAAATGCTCGTCTTTTTGAGAGACTGGCTTTTTGCCCATACGTCGGGATTGGACATGGAATATGCGCAATTTCTGGCGAAAAACTCCGCAAAAACCAAGGCTTTCTGAACCCCGTTTGTCCATCATGATAAGGAAGGTTGACTATGGCTGACATGTCCAAAGTTGCCGGATTGCAGGATGTCTTAAGGCAGCAGAAGGGATTGCAGAGCATCACCAGCCGCATCAATGCCGCGACCGGCATCCGGCAGATGATTGCTGAGATTTGTCCTCTGCTGATCGACCTGTTCCGGGTCGAAGCGGCGCATGTGTTCGTTCGCGAAAAAAACCGGCAAGACGTTTATACGTTTACGGGTCAGACCGGGGATGTAAAAACGGTTCTGGGCCCTCAAACGCTTCCCGGATATATCGCGAACGAAGGGAAAATGATTCATATCAGTGATTTCAATAAATCTGACCAAATCGAGGCCTACCGGGATTTTCCCGTCAGCGGAGGCGGGGACAGCCGTTTCGGCCTCCCTGTGCGGCAGATTCTGGCCATGCCGATTTTTTATGGCGGCGAAACGCTCGGCGCCGTTGAGGTTCTCAACAAAAAGGAAGACGGACCCTTCGGGGAAAAAGAGCCGGCGCTTTTGCAGAATATTTCCGAGCTGCTCGGTGTGGCCCTCTACAATTTTCTGCTGGTTGATCCCAAGGCAAAAAGGGTGAAAGGCGCCTATCTGGTGTCTCAGGGTCTGATTTTGCAGGAAGAAATGGACCGGGCCAAAGAAGAATCCCGGGTGACCAAAGAGCCTCTCCAGGATGTGCTGGTGAAAAAATTCAAAATCAGCAAGGAAGATGTCGGCCGGGCCTGTGAATTTTTCTGGCAGTGCAAATTTGTTTCTTTCGACAAGAAAACGCCCATTCCCGGCGAGCTTTTGAAAAACCTGAAAAGAGACTACCTGATCCGGGAAGTCTGGGTGCCTCTGGAAAGAACCGACAAGGGCGTTCGCGTGATCATGGATGATCCTCAGGACATTCTCCGGCGCGACGCCGTTGAAAAGTCGCTCAAGGCAAAATCCGTGCAGTATGACGTTGCACTGAAGGAGGATATTCTCCAGTTCATTGATCTGTTCTTTCAGGAGAGCGCCGGGGAATCAACCTTTTCGGAGCTGCTGGATAAACTCGAACCGGGCGAGAGCGAAAGGAAAGAAGAAACGGAAGACGTTGACGAGTCCGACAGCGCCATCATCCAACTGGTCAACAAAATCATCAGCGACGCGTTCAACCGCCGGGCGTCGGATATTCATATCGAACCGAATGTCATCGACAAGAACGTGCTGGTGCGGTTCCGGGTGGACGGGGACTGCGCGCTTTATCAAACCGTGCCCTACAGCTACCGGTCGGCGCTGATTTCCCGCATTAAAATCATGGCGAATCTCGATATCACCGTGAAACGGATTCCGCAGGACGGAAAGATCAAGATCAAGCGGTCCGGCGCGGAGGAAATCGAACTGCGCGTCGTGACGATTCCGACACAGGGCGGCGTGGAGGATGTGGTCATGCGCATCCTGGCCAAAGGCGACGCCCTGCCGCTCTCCGCCATGCGGATGTCGAACAGAAACTATCAGGACATTCTGAAAATCTGCGAGCAGCCCTACGGGATGATTCTGGTGGTCGGCCCGACCGGTTCGGGGAAAACGACCACGCTGCACGCTATTTTGAATCACATCAACAAGCCGGACCGGAAAATCTGGACCGCCGAAGATCCCGTGGAAATCACCCAGCGGGGCTTGCGGCAGGTGCAGGTGCAGCCGAAAATCGGATTTGATTTTGCGGCGGCGATGCGGGCGTTTCTTCGCGCCGACCCGGATGTGATCATGGTCGGCGAAATGCGGGATTTTGAGACGGCCAAGATCGGCGTCGAGGCGTCGCTGACGGGGCATCTGGTGTTGAGCACGCTGCATACCAACAGCGCCCCGGAGACGATTTCCCGGCTTCTGGACATGGGGATCGACCCGCTCAATTTCGCGGATTCCCTGCTGGCGGTGCTGGCGCAGCGGCTGGTCCGGACGCTTTGCGGCAATTGCAAAGAGGCCTACCATCCGACCCGGGAAGAATACGATCAGATCGCGCAAAGCTTCGGCGCCGAATATTTTGCAAAGCAGAACCTTCCCTATTCCGACGACCTGACGCTTTATCGTCCCAAAGGGTGCGACGCGTGCGACCAGACGGGATACAAGGGACGCATCGGCATCCACGAACTGCTCCTGAATTCACCGGAAATACGGAAGCTGGCCATTGACCGGCAGGAGAGCATCGAAACGCTCCGGAAAGTCGCCATGAACCAGGGGATGTTGACCCTTTACCAGGACGGCATTTTGAAAGCGTTTCAGGGCCTGACGGATATCAAACAGGTGCATCGGGTCTGCGTGACGTCGAAATAGAGCCGCGATGCGGGTTTTGTCTTTTCCGCCGCCGCCGGCATGAGCGTCAGATTTTCCTCGACAAAATGTAGCCGGCCACGGCCGTCAGGTGTTCTTTTTCGGGACTGGCGGGAAAAACGTCCAAACCGCTTCGGGCCTGCGTGATGAATTGCTCCGCGCGCTGGAGCGAATAATGAATGCCGCCGGATTGTTGAATCACCTCAAAAATATTTCGGATGGCTTCGGAAGGCAAATCTTTTTTCTCAATCGCGGTTTTGATCTTTTCGCGCCGGTCCGGCGGGCAGTGAGACAGCGTGTAAATGAGCGGCAGCGTCATTTTGCCTTCTTCCAGGTCCTTGCCGATGGATTTGCCGAAATCCTCTTCGCGGGCCATGTAATCCAGCGTATCGTCCGTGATTTGAAACGCCATGCCGATGTTGTAGCCGTATTGCCCGAGGGCGCGGGCCTGCGACTCCGGCGCGCCGCCCAGCGCGGCGCCGCTTTCACAGGCGGAGGAGATCAGCACGGCGGTTTTCTTCTCCACGATGCTCAGATACTCCTCTTCGGTGAGGCTGGTGTCTCCGCACTTCATCAACTGGAACACTTCGCCTTCCGACATGACGTTGGTCATCTTCGACATGAGCTGGACGACCCGGATGTCGCCGATGTCGGCCAGAAGGCTGAAAGCTTTGGAATACAGAAAATCGCCGACCAGAACGCTGGCGGCGTTGCCCCAGACGCGGTTGGCCGAGGTTTTCCCCCGGCGGAGGAGGCCCTCATCGATGACGTCGTCGTGCAGGAGGCTGGCCGTGTGAATGAATTCAATGGAGGCCGCCAGCGGAAAGCGGCGGGGGCCGTCATAGCCGCAAAGCCTCGCGCAGATCAGATGCAGAAGCGGCCGGAATCGTTTGCCGCCGCTGTCGATCAGGTGATGCGCGACGTCGGGAATCAGCCGGACGTCGGACGTGATGTACCGGTCCAGGTGGGTTTCGACCTTATGCATTTCGTTTTTATAGAGGGAGAAAATATCCGATAGATCCATGATAAACGCTTGCCTTGTTTGTTGGTGAGCTGACTATAGTGGTTTTTTTCTGTAATTGTCAAACAGGATTTCACCGAAAAGATCGTAATGGTCGGCGCCGGTGATCCTGCAGCGGACGAAATCGCCGATGGCGGCCGGGCCTTTTTTCAGGTAGGTGACTCCGTCGACGTCCGGCGCCTGCCGGCGGCAGCGCCCGACCCGCGCGAAATCGGGACGGTCGCTGATTCCCTCCATCAATACTTCCTGGACGGAGCCAATCAGCGTTTGGTTCACGGCGTAGGAAACGTCCGCCTGTTCGCTCATGATCGCGTCGTGTCTTCGATCCTTTTCTTTTTCAGAGATCCGCGACGGAAGATCCGCGGCGGGCGTGCCTTCTTCCCGCGAATAGGTGAAAACGCCCAGGTGGTCAAATCGCGCTTCTGCCACGAAATCGAGCAGCCGCTCAAACCGCTTTTGCGTTTCTCCCGGAAACCCCACGATGAGAGAGGTGCGAAGCGCAAGGTCGGGCATCAGGCTTCTCGCCTGACGAAGTATTTCCCGAATCATCTCCGATGAAACCCGGCGGTTCATGGCGTGAAGGATCGCGTCGTCAATATGCTGAACCGGCAGATCCAGATAGCGGCAGATGTTTTCCCGGCCGGCCATCGCCTCCAGAACATCGGGCGTGATGTGCGCCGGATGGGCGTACAGCAGGCGCAGCCAGCGCAGACCGGGAATCGCCGACAAATCGGACAGCAGGCCGGAAAGCGTCGGGCGGTTTTTCAAGTCGCTCCCGTAGGCGGTGGTGTCCTGGCCGATCAGAATGATTTCCCGGATGCCCCGGCCGACCAGGATTTCCGCTTCCCGCAGAATATCGTCCGGCCTGCGGCTGCGCGCCCTGCCGCGGATGGAGGGGATCGCGCAGTAGGCGCAGCGGTTGGAACAGCCGTCCGATATTTTCAAATAAGCGGTGGCGGCGCCGGAGGGCAGCAGCCGTTCGTGCCGCGACGTCATCAGAAAATCCGGCTTGGAGACAATCGCCTTCCGCCGGGTCCCGCCTGCGTCGAGCCTTCGCAAATGTTCGGCAATGCGTCCGACTTCTCCCGTGCCGATCCACAGGTCCGCTTCGGGAATTTCCGAAGAGAGCGCCTTGCCGTAGCGCTGGGCCAGGCAGCCGGCCACCACCAGCTTCAGGTCACGGCCGCGCTGTTTTTTGATTTGCGCCAGGGTCAGGATCGCTTCCAGCGATTCTTCTTTGGCCGGCCCGATAAAGCCGCAGGTATTGATGAGGACGACATCCGCGTCCTGCGGGCGCTCCGCCATCGTCATTCCGGAGGCCCGGGCCAGCCCGCCCATGACTTCCGAATCAATAAGATTCTTGGAGCAGCCCAGGGAGAGGATGTGCAGTTTTCCGGAAAGCAATTTTTTCACTGCGGGAGTTTCCGAATCAGAACTTTTCGGGGTTTCGCGCCGTCGGAGGGGCCGACGATGCCTTCGCGCTCCATCTGTTCGATCATGCGCGCGGCGCGGTTGTAGCCGATTTTCATGTAGCGCTGCACCAGCGAGATGGAGGCCTGCCCCAGTTCGCCGACGAGGGCCACGGCCTCGTCGTATTTTTCATCGTAGCCGTCTTCATCCTGCCGGGTTTGGCCGGATTCCAGTTCAAATTTTTCAATCGAGGCGTCGTAGATCGGCTGGGCCTGCATTTTGATGAATTCGACGATGCGCGATATCTCCGCGTCCGACAGATACGCGCCGTGAATGCGGGTGAGCTTGGAGGTGCCGGGCGGGATGAAGAGCATATCGCCCGCGCCCAGGAGCTGCTCCGCTCCCGGCTGATCGATGATGGTGCGGGAATCGATTTTGGAGGAGACTTTGAACGAAATGCGCGTGGGGAAATTGGCCTTGATCAGTCCGGTGATGACGTCCACCGAGGGACGCTGCGTCGCCAGAATGAGGTGAATGCCCGCCGCGCGCGCCATCTGCGCCAGCCTCGTCAGCGATTCTTCCACGTCTCTGGGGGCGACCATCATCAGGTCGGCCAGCTCGTCGATCACGATGACAATGTAGGGAAGCGTGACGTGCTGAAACGGCGCGTCGCTTTCGGCCGAATCCTCCGCCGGGTCCCTGTCGGGCCGGGGCTCCGGTTTCGGCTCCTTGGCCGCCGTTCTGGCTTTTCCGCGGGTGATGATGATTTCGTTATAAGCGTCGATGCTTTTTACGCCCAGTTCGCTGATGATTTGATAGCGGCGCTCCATTTCTTCCACCGTCCAGCGCAGCACCTGCGAGGCTTTTTTCGGGTCCACGACGACCGGATGCATCAGATGCGGAATGCCTTCGTAGGACGACAGTTCCAGCCGCTTGGGATCCACCATGAGAAATTTGATGTTGTCCGGCGTCGCTTTGAAGAGAATGCTGCAGATCATGGCGTTGAGCGCGACGCTTTTCCCGGAGCCGGTGGTTCCGGCAATGAGCAGGTGCGGCATTCTGGCCAGATCGGCAATGACCGGCGCGCCGACAAAGTCAACGCCCAGCGCGATGGGCAGACGCAGGGAGGATTCGGTAAAGGCGTCGTTGTCGAGAACATCCTTGAGAAACACCGGCTCTCTCTTGAGGTTGGGGATTTCTATGCCGATGACGGATTTGCCGGGAATCGGCGCCAGAATGCGGATGCTGGGCGCCATGAGCGCCAGCGCCAGGTCGTCGGTCAGGCTGGTGATGCGGTTGATCTTGACGCCCGCAGCCGGTTCCAGCTCATACATGGTGATGACCGGGCCGGGCAGAACCTCCACCACGCGCCCCTCGACGCCGAAGTCGGCGAGCTTTTTCTCCAGAATGCGCGAGTTGGTGATCAAATGGTCGCGTTTGACGCGGGCGTCTTTTTGCGGCGGCTCGCTGAGCAGCGAAAACGGCGGCAGCTGAAAGGCGCCGTCGGATGGAAGTTTTGCAAAATCAAAATGGGTCTGCTCGACTTTTTTCGTCTTTGCTTTTTTCGGCGGGGCTTTCGCCGCGGCGTCTTCGATGACGGGCGGCGGACTTTTTTCGGCTTTTGCCCTGGCGAACCAACCGGTGAAGAAGGAGACGGCCCGGCCTTTGAAGGCGGAAAGCCCCTCCCGGACGGATTGCAGGAATTTTTCGGTTGTCGAAACGAGAGAAAAATCGATGATAAAAAAGAGCGAAACCATCATCCAGGCGATGAGCAGAATGAAGGTTCCCGCCGGATTGAAATAGCCCTGCAGAAACCGGACGAGGCCCGCGCCGAGAATGCCTCCCGACGGAAAGGTGGCTCCGTACACCGTGACGCCGCCCCGGATCAGGGCGTCGGAAAGCGCGGCGAGCGAGAGCGTCAGGGACAGGAAGCCGAACACGCGAGGCGTCTTCAGGGAAAACTCCGGACGCCGGAAAAATTGAAACGCCAGCGCAAGCGAAGAGGCCGGCAGAAGAAACGAGGCGAGGCCCAGAAGAAAAATCATCCAGCGGGCTGTATAGGCACCAACAATTCCCGTCCAATTGTGTGTTGATGAGGGCTCTCCTACGGATTTCAACAGGGGCGCGGGATCCTCCGGCGAAAAGGAAAAAAGGCATAAGAAGAGAAACAGCGACAGCGCGAGGCAGAGGACGCCCTTGATTTCCCGAAATCGCGCAGGCAGAGGATGCTGGGAGGTTTCTTCCATTAGAGCGCCGTCTTTGTGTCCGTCTGGACGTCTTTGATGCCGGCCTTGCCGGCGTCGCGGTAGGCGTCGTAATTGCGAATAATGACCTGCCGGACTCTGTCGATCAGTTCATGCCGGTTTTCCAGCGAGTATCCGGCCACCGGAATCGGTTTGTCGATGATCAGCTTGACTTTCCCCGGTTTGATTTTCAGCGAACGCTTGGGCATGATTTCGCCGCTGCCGATGATGCTGATCGGAACAATCGGCGCGCCCGCCTGAATGGCCAGGTAAAAGGTGCCCTGCTTGAAAGCCTTGATTTCTCCGTCGCGGCTTCTCGTGCCTTCGGGGAAGGTCATGACCGACTTGCCTTCGCGGATGCGCAGCGCCGCCAGCTCCAGGCTCCGCAGGGCTTTTTCGTGGTTCTGCCGGTCGATTTCGATGTAGCCCGCGCTTTTCATGGCCTCGCCGAAGACGGGAATGGCAAACAGCTCTTTTTTGGCGATCCAGCGAAACTGTCCCGGAACGTGGGCCAGCGTGATGAGAATGTCAAAATCGCTCTGGTGGTTGGCCATCAGCACCTGCGGTTTGCCCCGCAGGAGGTTTTCCCGGCCGATCACCCGCACTTTCGTTCCGCAGATCGCCAGCAGAATCCGGCTCCAGATGTTGGCCACCTTGTGGACGTTGTTTTCCGCGTTGGCAAAAAAGGAAAAGACCACCGCCCAGAATGAAAAGAAAGCGGTAATGGCCACGCCTATGGAGACTAAAACAGCTGAACGAATCATCGGTATTTTTCCCTGCTTACGCGCCGGAATGCTGAAAATTTTACTCGGCATTTTTTACTTGATAAACCCGTTGAAGTCAACAGCGAATCGCGTTTTTTTCTTCCTGCCTGTGTCCGCGTGAGGAAAGAAAATCAGCGGGTTTGCGGTGACTCCCGGTCATGTTGTTATTCAGGCAGAGTAAGGGATTGCGGCTTTTTAAAAATTTATTAAAAATCTCGAAAAAAAGATTTTCTGCTTGACAAATGATGGTCGCTCATCTAAACAGCCTGCCTAAGCAAAAGACATTCAAGAGCAACGCCAATGGAACGCGCCTGAACTTTCCGTGTTTGGATGCAGGGGAACGGGACGCGTCGTCCGGATGATGGAGTATCCATGGAACTATTTCTGCAACAGGTTTTTAACGGGATCATGTTGGGGAGCACTTATGCCATTGTCGCGCTGGGGCTGACGATGGTCTTTGGTATTCTGCACGTGCCGAACTTTGCGCACGGTCAGATGTACATGCTGGGTGCTTATGTCTGCTTCTTTTTAATCACCATTTTCGGTTTTGCCTACTGGCCCGCGATGGCGATGTCGGCCGTTGTCCTTGCGCTGGGGGGCGTCATTCTTGAGGTCCTGGTCTTCAAACCGGTGCGCAACGCCGGAGGCATTGCTCCCTTTATTTCAGCGCTGGGCGCGCTGATCATCATCGAAAATGCGGTGGTTGTTTTGTGGGGACCGGAAGGCCACCGGATTCCGAATCCGTATCCCGGCATCATCGAAGTCTTCGGCATCACCATGTCCACGCAGCGCCTGCTCGTGATCGGCGTCGCCTTTGCCCTGATCGTGCTTCTGCAGATTTTCATTAAAAAAACAACGTTGGGCAGCACCATCGAAGCCGTGGCGCAAAATAAGGAAGGCGCCACGCTGGTCGGTATCAACGTCAACCGCGTCTCCGCTTTGACCTTTGCCATATCCACCGGTCTGGCCGCGGTCGCCGCCTGCCTGGTGGCGCCCATTTTTATGATATCTCCCAGCATGGGAATGATGGTCGGGATGAAAGCCTTTGTCATTGTCATCCTGGGCGGTTTGGGCAGCATCCCGGGGGCGATTGTGGGCGGTTTGATCCTGGGCCTGATTGAGGCGATCGGCGGCGGGTATTTTTCGGCGGCTTACAAGGATGTGTTCGGTTTCGGCGCTCTGGTGCTGATCCTCGCCATAAGGCCAACGGGCTTGTTTGGGAAGGAGATTAAGGGCAGATGATGAAGTGGCTGAAGACAAATTGGTTTTATCTGGTCGTTCTGGTAATTGCCCTGGCGCTTCCTCTGGTCATAACGAACCGGTACTACTCGCAAGTCATCACGATGAGCCTGCTTTTCGCGATCGGCGCCTTGAGTCTTAACCTCATCCTGGGATTTACCGGTCAAATGTCGCTTGCCCACGGGGCTTTTTTCGCCATCGGAGCATACGGCGTCGCCATTCTTACCTATACGCTGGGATGGAATTTCTGGCTTGCCCTTCCGTCCTCGGCGCTGCTTGCCGCATTCATCGGCTTTCTGGTCGGCATGCCGGCGCTTCGCACGCGGGGATCCTACTTCGCCATTACGACCATGTGTCTGGGCGAGATTATCTATCTGATCGCCGGCAACTGGATGGAACTGACGGGGGGCCACAACGGCATCGTGGGCATTCCGGTGCCCAGTCCGATTGCCGTTCCCGGCGTGCTTGAAATTACTTTCCAGTCGCAGGCTTCTCAATATTATCTGGTGCTGTTTTTCCTGCTCTTAACCGTTTTTGTCATGCATCGCCTGACGAAGTCTTTGCGCGGCATGACTTTTTTGGCAACGGCGCTGAATGAAGATCTTTCCGAAGCGGTGGGGATCAATACGTTCCGCACCAAACTGCTTTCCTTCATTGTCGCCAACTTCTTTGCCGCGCTGGCCGGAGGCATTTACGCCAGCCTGATCGGCAGTATTTCTCCGTCGGTGGCGTCCCTCACCATGACTTTCAATTTCCTGATGTTCGTTCTGCTGGGAGGCATTACCACGCTGGCCGGACCCATCATCGGCGCTTTTATCATTCCGATTCTTCTGGAGTATCTGCAATTTCTGCAGGACTACCAGATGATTTTATTCGGTTTCCTGCTGATTGTCGTGATTATTTACTTCCCGACGGGTTTTATGGGATTGTATGCAAAAGTGCGTGACAAGATCAAGAAATCAAGGGTGGGGGCGTAACGTGCTGCTGAAAGGTGAAAATCTGGTAAAAAGGTTTGGCGGCACGATTGCCGTCAATGAGGTCAGCTTTGAAGTCCATGAAGGAGAAATTTTATCCATCATCGGCCCCAACGGCGCCGGCAAATCCGTTCTCTTCAGTCTGATCAGCGGAGCGGGAAAGCCGACGTCCGGCAGCATCAACTTCGACGGACATGAGATTGCCGGCTTGAGCGCCAGCCAGATCTCCCGCAAGGGAATTGCAAGAACCTTCCAACTGACGGCTCTTTTTGAAAAGCTGCCGGTCGTTGCGAATCTGGCCCTGGGGTATTACAAATGCACGACCAGCGGTTTCTGGGGAGGGATTCTGCACACGCCCCGATGGCAGCGGGATCGAAAGAAGACCGAAGAAAAGGTGCTCGAAACGCTCGAATTTGTCGGCCTGGGCGCCAAAGCCTTCGACATGGCGTCCACCATTTCCCAGGGGGAACAGCGGTTGCTTTCCATCGGCATTGCCCTGATCAGCGATCCCAAACTGATCCTCTTTGATGAGCCGACAGGCGGATTGATTCAGGAAGACACTGCGATGATCACCGAGTTGATCCGTAAGATCAACAAAAGAGGCACCACGGTTTGTCTGATTGAGCATAAAATGCGGATGGTCATGGATTTGGCTGACCGAATCGTTGTTTTAAACTACGGCAAGAAAATTGCCGAAGGGAAGCCGGCGGATGTCGCCGCGGACCCGCAAGTAATCGAAGCCTACTTAGGAAGAAAAAAGAATGCTTAACCTTACGAATGTCACGACGATGATTGGCGAACATCAGGTGATCCACGATGTTTCGCTGCATATTGCCCAGGGAGACTTTGTGGCGCTGTTGGGCGGAAACGGCGCCGGAAAAACCAGTTTGTTTCGCACCATTGTCGGGGTGCTGCCGCCGGCAAAGGGCAAGATTGAATTCAAAGGCGAGGAGATCAGCCACATCGCCGCGCATAAAATCGTGGGCAAGGGCATCGCGCTTTGTCCGGAAGGAAGGCAGCTCTTTCCGCAGCTTTCGGTCAAGAAAAATCTGATGCTGGGCGCTTATCACCGAAAAGACAAGAAAGGCATCGAAGAATCGCTGGAGCAGGTTTACGCGCTCTTCCCGCGCCTCAAGGAAAGATACAAGCAGATGGCGGGAACGTTTTCCGGCGGCGAACAGCAGATGCTGGCCATCGGCCGGGCCATCATGTCCAAACCGGAACTTCTCCTGCTGGATGAACCGTCCATGGGCCTGGCGCCGCTGGTGGTGGAAGGCATCGCCGACGCGATTACGCAGCTCAACAAGATGGGCATTACGGTTTTCCTGTCCGAGCAGAACGCTCAGATCGCGCTGATGATCACGCGCCACGGCTATGTGATGGAAAACGGCCATCTCGTTCTCGAAGGATTGAGCAAGGACCTGATCACCAATGAAAAGGTCAGGAAGGCTTATCTGGGAACCTGAAATATTTTTCGGCCGCCGGATCGGAACGAAATGGCGTCATCCAAAGAGCTCTTACCCCTTCGGGGGGAGAGCTCTTTTTCTTTCATGCGCGGAGCGCTTTCGGAGACCTATGCAAAAGAATTAATCTGTTTGACACGAACATGCTTATTTGTTAAAAATATCACAACTTGCAACCTTGTGAGGTTTTGTGAAGAACCGATCAAAATGGTTTTCCGCGCTGATGATTTCCCTTCTTCTGTTGTATGGCCAGGGGAGTTTTGCCCAGGGGCCGCGGGCGAAAAAAGCCGCTTCGGCCAAAGTCGTCCGGGTTTCCGGCGCACAGGCCTGGGAATGCGCGGCCTGCCATCGCGCTCAGAATGTTCTTCCGAAACAACACGTGGATATTCAGGAAATGCCGTATGTCGGCTGCGTGGTTTGCCACCTTTCCGAAGAAGGCTTCGCGGGCGCCCTGAAGGGAAAAATGCCGGGCAGCCACCTGCATGCCTTCCGGAACGTTCCCTGCGCCGGCTGCCACGGCCAGGAGAAAAAACCGGCCCCGGTCGCCAAAAGCCAGTGTCTGGTCTGCCACGGCAGCGCGGCAAAAGTTGCCCTGAAAACTCAAAACACCAAACCGAACAATCCGCACGACTCGCCCCACTACGGGACGCAGCTGGACTGTAATTTTTGCCACCGCCAGCATGCAAAATCGGAGGATTATTGCGCGCAGTGCCACAAATTTAATTTTGTTGTGCCGTAAGATCAACCTGCCCGGGCAGGCAAAGGAAAAATAACCATGGGATGTCCGGAAAATTCATCATGGACAGGCTGTCTTAAGGATGCCGGCCGGCGCGTCTTCTCCGGCGGCCCGGTGTATCTGTTTTTTCTGGGGCTCTTTGCCGCGTTGCTGGTCGCCGGGGTTGCCGCGGGAATTCACTCCGTTTATATCGTGGGAAGCCGCCACGCCTACGGCACCACCCGGGAGATTCCGCTCGCCATGCTCATCGCCACCTATACCTTTTTTGTCATCACGTCGACAGGGCTGTGCCTGGTGTCCTCCATCGGACACATCTTCGGCGTGGAGCGCTTCATGCCGATCGCAAAGCGGGCGGTGCTGCTGTCCGTCATCACCATCATGTCGGGATTCCTCGTCATCGGCCTGGAGCTGGAGAATCCGCTCCGGCTGGCCGTTTACCTGTTTTGCTCGCCGAATTTCACCTCCAATATCTGGTGGATGGGGGTTCTCTACGCCTTCGAGGTGGTCCTGCTGATCCTTGAATTTATCTTCCTCCTGCTGGACAAACACAAAGCGTCGGTGGCGGCGGGTCTGCTGGGGATCCTCTTCGGCATTGCCGCCATCAGCAATCTGGGCGGCGTCTTTGCCATGCTCAACGGACGGGAATTCTGGTACGGCCCCTATCTGCCCATTTTCTTCATTGCCTCCGCCCTGCTGATGGGCTGCGCCGCCGTGATTTTTTTCACGGTCCTCGCCTACCGCGTCCATCGCGAACCGC
>ERZ795049.2767-NODE-2767-length-19763-cov-30.969454_pt1 | contig 19763 bp, 16 predicted proteins | sample MGYA00375133_ERZ795049 | MGnify/ENA primary metagenome ERZ795049 (study PRJEB30178, sample SAMN05720147) | activated sludge metagenome | isolation source: anaerobic digester from wastewater treatment plant | place: Japan | collected 2015-04-20 ...
GGCAAGCATCATCTAGACACACGACGTCCGTGGATACCAAGGAAGTGGAAAAACTGATGTCTGGCGGCGGTGCCCGCGTGCTGCGCTGAGTTTCCCCCAGCTTCGCATTTTCGACGGCCCGGTCTTCCGGGCCGTTTTTTTGCGCCCGCGTGTCAGCGGCTGCGCAGGGCGATGCTGAGCCGGCGCACGCCTTCCTCGATCTGCGCCATTTCCAGGTGGCCGTAGCCGAGCGTGAGCGCGCCGGGATGGCGGGGCTTGCCGAGGGCAAACTCGTCCACGGCGTCGGCCTCCACTCCGGCCTTGGCCATGCGGGCGCGGGTCGCTGAGTCGAACCGCACGCCGCGGAAGGTCGCCACGAGGTGCAGGCCGGTGGAGTCGCCGGAGACGGCGACCGCTTCGCCAAACGTCGCGTGCAGCGCCGCGCGGAGCCGCTGCATGCGCCGGCGATAAATTCGCTGCATGCGTGCGATGTGCCGGACGAGGTGCCCCTCGCGGATGAAGCGTGCCATCGCCTCCTGCGTGTAGCGCGACACGCCCAGGTGCAGCGACTCGGCCGCCTGTACGGCGGTGGGGATCGTCTCTACGGGCAGGACGACATAGCCGAGGCGTAGCGCGGGCGCGAGGCACTTGCTGAACGTGCCCAGGTGCAGAACCCGTTCCGGTGCTAGCCTGCAGAGCGAGTCCACCGGAGCGCCTTCATGGCGAAACTCGCTGTCGTAGTCGTCCTCGACGATCAGGATCTGGTGCCGGCGGGCGTAGTCGGCGAGCGCCAGCCGCCGCGGGATCGTGAGGGTGGCGCCGAGGGGAAACTGGTGGGCGGGCGAGACGAAGATCATGCCGGCGCGCGGTCGCTCCGGCAGGGCCTCCACGCACAGGCCGGCGGTATCGGCGGGGATGGCGGTGACGGTGTGCCCGGCCTCGCGGAGGATCGCCGGCACGAAGCTCACCGACGGATCTTCGACAAGCGCGCCGGGCCGCCCGCGCCGGAGCATGTGGGCGATCAACGTGAGCGCGGCGGTCGTGCCGCCGGTGACGACGATCTGCTCGGGCACACAGTCGATGCCCTTGGCGCGGCGCAGGTGTGCGGCGATCTCCGCACGCAGCGCGGGGCTGCCGGCCGGCGGCGCATAGTCCCACATCGCGGCGTCGCGGAAAAATCCGACCTGGCGCAGGCAGGACAGCCAGCGTGCGCGCGGGAAACGTCCGACATCCGGTGAGCCGCAGATGAAGGAGATCGCCTCTCCGTCGTGCTCGGCGGCGGCCACGGGTGCCGGCGTGGCGGGCACGCTCGGGCCCGGAGCGGGCTTGGGCTGGCGCAGGCGCGCGACGTAGGTGCCGGAGCCGGGGCGCGCTTCGAGGTAGCCCTCGGCGAGCAACTGCTCGTACACGGCGACGACGATGTTGCGCGCGATGCGGTGCTCCGCGGCGAGTTCGCGCGACGAGGGCACGCGCGCGCCGCCCGCCAGTTCCCCGCCGAGTATCTTGTCGACGAACTGCCGGTAGAGCTGGTGGGTGAGGGTGTCGCGGTCGTTGCGGCGGAGGTCGAGCCAGAGCATGCGGCGGCGATGTCAAAGTGGTTCCATGGAAAAGGCAACCGGGTGGCTCTCCCCGGCGCCGACCGGTTGTGCGATCCTCGCCGGCATCATGACCAAACAGATGCCGAAAGTGGAGTTGGGGAAGACAGGCGAGCACGTCAGCCGGTTCAGTCTCGGGTGCATGTATATGGGCACGGGCCTGACGAGGGAGGCGTCGTACGCGGCGCTGGACCGTTTTGCGGAGGCCGGCGGGGATTTCCTCGATACGGCCAACTGCTACGCGTGGTGGATCGGGCACGGCGAGCACTGCGGCGACGAGAGCGAGCGGATGATCGGCGACTGGATTCGCGAGCGGCGCAACCGCCAGCGGGTGTTTCTCGCCACGAAGTTCGGAGCGAGGATGCGCGATCACACGCGTTGCCGCGATGCCGCGGGCAATGCGGACTGGGGGCGCGTCAACGATCACTTCGAGGGCGCGTCGGCGGCGACGGTGGCGCGTGCGGTGGACGACAGTCTGCGGCGGCTCGGCACCGACTACGTCGATCTCTGCTACGTGCACATCGACACGCGGACGGTGCCGCTCGCCGAGACACTGGAGGCGCTGGACCGGGTGGTGCGCGCCGGGAAGGTGCGGCATGTCGCGTGCAGTAATTTCCGCGCATGGCGTATCGAGGAGGCGCGGCAGCTTTGCGACCGGCACGGCTGGTCTCCGTTTGTGGCGGTTCAGCAGCAGTATTCCTATCTGCGTCCCCGTCCGGGCGCGGATTTCGGCATCGATCTCAATGTGGACGACGAGTTGTCCGACTACCTGCGGGCGCACGAGGAGGTGACGCTGGTCGCCTATTCGCCGCTGTTGAAGGGAATCTACGAGGACGCGCAAAAGCGGGCGGCGTTCTACAACTGGCATCTTTTCGACACCGAGGATTCGCGCGAACGGCTGCGCGTGCTCACGGAGATGGCGCGCGAGCTGGGCGTCTCGAACCACCAGCTCGTCTATGCGTGGCTGCTGCGCCAGAAGCCGGCGGTGGTGCCGCTGCTGGCGGCGACGGATCTGCCGCGGCTCGATCACAACCTCGCGGCGCTGGAGATCGAGTTGAGCGCCGCGCAACTGGCGACGCTGGACCGCGCCGGGCTCTGACACTCCCACCACCTACGATTTTTCCATGATCGCCGACCTACGCTTCGCCCTGCGCCGTCTCGCGGCCGCCCCTGGATTCAGCCTCGTGGCGCTGCTCACGCTCGCCCTCGGCATCGGGCTGAACACCTCGATGTTCAGCCTGATGAACGCGCTGCTCCTGCGCCCGCTCCCGTACCCGAATGGCGGCGACCTGGTGCGCGTCTTTGTGACGACGCCGCAGTCCGAAGACTGGGCGCTGACGGCGCCGGTCCTCCGGCAGGTGCGCGAGGCGGGCGCGGGATTTGGGCGGCTGGCGGCCTTTGGCTGGTGGGGGGCCAGCCTCACGGAGCCGGGCCGGCCGGCGGAGATGCTGGTATCGGTGCGGGCGACGGCGGACTTTCTGCCCACGCTCGGCGTGCCGCCGGAGCTCGGGCGCTGGTTCAACGAGGCGGAGGACCGGCCCGGAAGCGCGGTGGTGTTGATCAGCCACCGGCTCTGGCAAACCCGGTTTGGCGGCGACCGGGCGATCATCGGCCGCACGATCCACGTGGACCGCGAGCCGGTGACGGTGATCGGTGTGATGCCCGAGCAGATCGACGCGCCGATGGTGTTTGGCGTGGTGGATTTCTGGCGCCCCATCGGACTGACGGCGGCGCAGTGGGAGGACCGCAAGGAGCGCTGGCTGCACGTGGTGGGGCGGCTGGCGCCCGGACAGTCGTTGGAGCAGGCCGGGGCGGCGCTGGCGGCCGTGGCGGCGCGGATCGCCCGCGACGAGCCGCGGGACAACGAGCACCATGGGCTGCGCGTGCTGCCCTTGCATGCTTCGGCGACCAATGGGGCCGCGCGCCGCATGACGTGGCTCACGCTCGGGCTGTCGGCTTTCGTGCTGCTGATCGCCTGCGCCAATCTGGCGAATCTCCAGCTGGCGCGCGCGTCGGCGCGGGCGCGCGAGATCGCGCTGCGGGCCGCGCTCGGCGCCTCGCGCTGGCAGCTTTTGTGGCCGCTCGCCTGCGAGAGTCTCGTGCTCGCGCTCGTCGGTGGCGTGGCCGGCCTGGTGGTGGCGTCGTCGGTCAACGGCTGGATCGGCGCGCACATCGTTTTCAACAACGCCCCGGCGGGGCAGCCGCTCCCGATCGACGGACGCGTGCTCGCGTTTACGCTGGGAGTTTCGCTGGCCACGGGGCTGCTCTTCGGGTGCCTGCCGGGCTGGCTTTCGGTGCGGGTGCAGCTGGCCACGGTGCTTCGCGACAACGGCCGTGGCACGACCGGCGGGCGGCGGCAAAACCGGTTGCGCCGCGGGCTCGTGGTCGCCGAGTTTGCGCTCGCGCTGGTGCTATTGAGCGGGGCGTGCGCCGTGCTCGGCGGGCTGCGGGGTTTCCTGCAACGCGACGCCGGCTGGCGGACCGAGAGCATGGTCGTGGGCGGCGTGGGCCTGCAGACGCCCAACTACCGCGACGACGAGGCGGCCGTGCGGTTTTACGAGCGCATGGTCGAGCGGCTGGCGGCGTTGCCCGGCGTGGAGGGCGTGGCGTTTGGCTGGGATCTGCCTGTGGCGCCCAATCGCGAGCCGCGGCCCTTCGACGTCGAGGGGCGTGGGGCGGCCCAGACCGGGCGCGAGCCGCTGGCGTATTTCAACGGAGTGTTGCCCGGCTACTTCGACGGGGTGGGCATCCGGCTGCTCGCCGGGCGGGATTTCACGCGGCGCGACCGTACGGGCAGCCCACGCGTGGCGATCGTGAGCGAGTCGCTGGCGCGGGCGCTCTGGCCGGGCGAGGCGGCGCTGGGGAAACGGATACGCGGGACCGATCCGCGTCATCCTGAGTGGATGGAGGTCGTGGGCGTGGCGGGCGACGTGGAGTTTGCCGGCTCGCTGGCGACTCCGCCGACCCGCTGGCAGGTCTACCAGCCGTTTGCGCAGGTGGAGGTGTGGCATTGGGGCTCCGTGGGTGTGCGCACGAGCGGCGCGCCGGAGAGTCTGGTGGAGCCGCTGCGCCGCGCGATTGCCGAGCTCGATCCGGATGTGCCGGTGTGGGAGGCGCGCACGGTGAACGCGGAGATCGACCGCCGGATGGCCAACTCGCAGTTGACGGGGGAGCTGCTCGGTGGCGTGGCCCTGCTCGGGCTGTTTCTCGCGTTGCTGGGGATCTACGGCGTCGTGGCGCAGATGGTGGTGCACCGCACGTCGGAGATCGGGGTGCGCATGGCGCTGGGGGCCGATGTCGGCCAGATTTTCCGGATGGTGCTCGGCGCTGGCGTGCGCCTCGCGCTGGCCGGGACGGCATTGGGCGTGATCGGTGCGTGGATGGTGGTGCGCCTGGCCGTCGCGTTGTTGCCGGAGGTGCCGGCGATGAGCCCGTGGTTGGCTGCACTCATCGCGGCGTTGCTCGTGGGCGCGGCGTTGGTGGCGAGCTGGCTGCCGGCGCGCCGGGTGGTGCGCATCGACCCGGTGATCGCGCTGCGCGGAGATTGAGCGGCGTGGCGTCCCAGGCCAAAGTGGTCCCATGGAAAAGGCGGATGGGTGGCTCTCCCCGGCGTGAGCGCGTTGTGCGATGATCGAGGCCGAACGCCGCGGGAGCGCTCGGCCGATCGGCGAAATCGTTTCGCAGAGCGGGTCGATCCAGGCCCGTGGCCACACATCAAACCGTACAAAAACATGACGACAGAAAATCGCACGGCCTCACGCAGGCTCGGTAAATCCGGTATCGAGGTCAGCCCGATGGGCATGGGCTGCTGGGCCATCGGCGGCCCATGGAGTTTCAACGGCACGGCCGGAGGCTGGAGCCAGGTGGACGACGCCGAGTCGCTCCGCGCGCTCCGACGCGCCTTCGACCTCGGCGCCAGATTTTTCGACACCGCGGCCAACTATGGCGCGGGGCACAGCGAGCGTTTGCTGGCGCAGGCGTTTCAAGGGCGGCGCGACCAGGTCGTGATCGCCACCAAGTTTGGCTACGCCGTCGATGAAGCGGCGAAGAAGGTAAACAGTTACGAGCAGCCCGAGGAGCAGAGCGACGTGGTCAGTCGTCTGCGCGCCAACCTGGAAGGAAGCCTCCGGCGGCTTGGGGCCGACTACATCGACGTGTACCTGCTGCACGTCTGGGGGCTGACGATCGAGCGTGCGCTGGAGGCTCGCGAGCTGCTCGAACGCCTCGTGGCCGAGGGCAAGATTCGCACCTATGGCTGGAGCACCGACCGGGCCGATGCGCTCCGGGCGTTTTCGGGGGCTCCGAATTGTGGCGCGCTTGAGCAACAGTTGAGCGTGCTCGATGGCAACCTGGAGGTGCTCGCGCTGTGCGATGAGCTCGATCTGGCCAGCCTCAACCGCGGCCCGCTCGGCATGGGGCTGTTGAGCGGAAAAATGGGCGCCGGGAGCCGGTTCGCCAGCGACGATGTTCGGAGCCACGCCCAGTGGCATCCGGGGTTTAAGGACGGGAAACCCACGGCGGAGTGGCTCGCCAAACTGGCGGCCATCCGCGAGGTGCTGGCGAGCGGCGGGCGGACGCTGGCGCAGGGGGCGCTCGCCTGGCTGTGGGCGCGCAGCCCGAGGACGGTTCCGATCCCCGGTTTCAGGACGGTCGCACAGGTCGAGGAAAACTGCCGGGCCATGGAGTTCGGCCCGCTGACCGCCGCACAGATGCGCGAGATCGACCGGTTGCTCGGGCGCGAGTGAGGCTCGCGCTGGGCGGCGGCTCACTCGCGTGGGCGAGTGGCGCGGCCGGGGCTGGTCCGTATGAGGCGGGCCAGCTCTTCCGGGTGCGACCACTGGACATTGTGATCGCCGGTCATGACGACGGTTTCCCATCTGCGTGCCTCTGCGCGCTCGTAGAAGCGGAAAAACTGGTCGTCGGCGGGCGCGTGCCCTTCATCGACGGTGAGGATGTAGGTGGTGGGGATTTGGGCGGCCGCGGCGGGTTGGCGCAGCACGATGGGGTCGGTGAAGGTTTTGACGGGGTGCGGCACGTCGTGCGGGGGCGGGCTGAGCGGATCGGTCACCCAGGGTGGGATGATGAACCCGTTTTCGATTTTGAACGCGGTGGGCGGGCGGTCGCCCTGAACATTTTCCCCGTTTTCCGGGAGGATCGCATCGAGGTACACGGCGCGTTTGATGCGGTCGGGCACGCGATCGATCACGCCGGTGATGACCATGCCACCGTAGCTGTGGCCCATGAGCACGACGTCGTGCAGATCCTCCCAGAGGATCAGGTTGACGATGTCGGTGATGTGCGTGTCGAGCCCGACTTCGGGCTGGGCGAGGTGGTGCTTTTCGCCGAGGCCGGTGAGCGTGGGCCGGTGCACGGTGCTGCCGTCTGCAGAGAGGAGCCGGTCGACGGTCTTGAAGGCCCAGCCGCCGCCCCATGCTCCGTGCACGAGAATGTAGGTGTTTGGCGAAGTGGCGGCAGGTGTCTTGGTCGCGACGGGGTCGGCCTCGCAGAGCGCAAGCGTGGCGAGGAGCGCGATCAATCGAAGGAGGGCGATGTGGAGGAGGCGCATTTGGTTTGGAGTAGTGGGAGTGGAACGGAGGGGGCTGGGCGGCGTCTGTAGCCCGGCCGGTGTGGGGCGGGAGGCGGAGCCGTCGTCGGGGTGGGAGGTACTGAAGCGTGGCTGTGGGCGAAAGGCGAACAGGGAATCGCGCCGGGCATCGCCGATATCTGGCCCGACGCGGACATCACGGTGCATCCCGAGCCCGTGCCCGAGGCTAATTAAGGGCGCCGGCGCACCACGCGCGTGGCCCGCTTTGGGGACGGATTTCGAACCACGGTGGCACGGAGCGCACGGAGGGCTTTCGGGGCTGCGCGGGGGGCGGCGCGCAAGCGATCAACCTTCGGGCGGCGCCGGCTCTTCCATGACAAAGTAGTGGTGGGCGGCCTCGGCCTGGGCCTGCACATAATCGCCGAGATTGGTTTTCGGCGCTTTTTTCCTGGGACGTTTAGGCTTGGTGCTGGTGGCGAGTGGGGCGGCCAGCTTCTCGTAGAGCGCAAACAGGTACTCGACGCGTTCGCGGTCATTGGCAAACGGAGCCTGACGGTAGCTCTTGTCCACCGCGTGATCGAGTGCGCGGTGGGCCTTTAGCAACTCGGCAGGCATGGCGAGCGGGTCATAGAGATCGGCAAGGCTCGCGCCGCCATCAATGTGCGGCTTGCGGGCGTCGAGTACGGCCTGGGCAGCTTTTTCCACGGCGACGCGCTGTTTGGCGTCGGGCTCGGGCCAGGGAAAGTTGTTGAAAACGAGGCCGGCGGAGTAGCGCGGATCGGACTTAAACCGCCCGGCAATGGCGAGAATCCACGTCATGTGCATGGCGGACGCGAGTACTCCGAAATGAAACACCGTGGCGTCGGCGCAGGTGAATAGATCCGTGCTCGCTATTACCACGGGATCGACGAATGCGACTGGGTAATAGACGCGCCGCACGGAGCCGGTCTTGGGAATGACAAGATATCGCTGTTGCGGTTGCCGAATCTCGCCAAAAAGGCCGGGCGTGGCGGCCAATTCACGCGTGGTCGCCCGGGTGCTGCGTTCCCGATGTGCGCGTACGGAGGCTATTCGCGCCATAATCTGTGGGCAGGCGCGTAGCGCCTTTGGATCGGCATCGGCCAGCCAGAGGCACCACCGGGGGACGCGATAGAGTAATTCATCTGGCCCCATAAACGGTCGGATGAACTGACTGGCGGTCGGCTCCTCGGCCACCAGTTGTCGTCGTTCGCTCTCCGATAGCAGCAGGTATCCGCCATCGTTGGGCATATTGCCGAACGAAAGTGCCACTGGCGAGGCGAGGGGTTTGCGCCTCGACAGGATCACCGTTTCGCTGCCGAAGATCAGATAGGGGCTCAGGTTTGCCGTGCCGCTGGACACGGACTGTTTGCCGGAACCATCGTACTCGAAGAGGAATTTACGAGGGACGTCGCCAGTTCCGAAGCCGATGACGACGACGTGGACGTGGGCCTTTCCGCTCGCTTCGTTGTGCCAGACGAAGGTGCGGTGACCAAAGTGAATCTTGATGCGGTACTGCGCGAAGAGGTGCGACCAGAGCACGCCCACTTGCTCGCCCTGCGTGATCGAGTTGGTCGAGACGAAGGCGCAGCGGATCGCGGTGTCTTGGATGTACTCGGCGGCTTTTACGTACCACGCGGTCACGTAGTCGAGCAGGCCGTGGGCTTTGATGTTGCCGCAGACAAGTGACATGTCGGCGTTTTGCTCGGCGCCCATATACTGCTTCCCGATGAACGGTGGGTTGCCGAGGACGTAGCTGCACTGGGCCGGTGGGAGAATCGTTTTCCAGTCGAGCCGGAGGGCGTTGCCGCAGACGATGGTGGCCGACTTCTTCAGCGGGATGCGGGCGTAGTGGCGACCGAAGGCTTTCGAGAAAGCCATGTTGACCTGATGGTCGGTGAGCCAGAGGGCGGTTTCGGCGATGAGCGCCGGGAACTCCTCCAGCTCGATGCCGTAGAATTGATCGACGTTGATGCGTGCGAGGTCGCCGACATCGAGGCCGAGCGGAAGTTGTTCGCCGTATTGGGCCCGGAGGACATCGAGTTCGAGGGCGCGCAGCTCCCGGTAGGCGACGACGAGGAAGTTGCCGCAGCCGCAGGCCGGGTCGAGGAAACGCAGGGATGCGAGCTTGTCGTGAAATTGGTTGAGGGCTTTGGCCCGGACGGAGCCGGTGCGGCGCTTGGCAAACTCGGCCTTTAGCTCGTCGAGGAAAAGTGGGTCGATGACGCGGCGGATATTTTCCTCACTGGTGTAGTGGGCGCCCTTGGCGCGGCGTTCGCGTTTGTCCATCACGCCCTGGAAGAGAGAGCCGAAGACGCTCGGCGAGATGCGGCTCCAGTCGAACTGGCAGCATTGCAGGAGCGCGGCCCGATGCCCGGCGCCGAGTTCGGCGATGTCGAGTTTCTCTCGGAAGAGGCCGCCGTTGACGTAGGGGAATGGGGCGAATTCGGAGTCGAGATTGACGGGCCTTTCGTGGCTGTCGCGATCAAGGGTCTGAAAGAGCTTGGCGAGGCGGGTGCCGAGGTCGGTGCCATCGCGCCGGGATCGTTGGACGAAACGCGTGAAGGAGTTCCAATCGAAAATGTCGGTATCTTCGGCGAAGAGGCAGAAGAGTACGCGGACGAGGAAGCGTTCGAGGTCGTGGCCTGAGTAGCCGCTCTCTTTGAGTTGGTCGTGAAGGTCGCCAAGGAGGGCGACGGCCTTCAGATTGACCTCGGGTTGTGCCTGGAAGAGCTGCTGCTCCTCGTCGCGGATAAAGGCGAAGTGGCGGAGCTTGTCCGGAAAATCGGCGAGGGCGAACTGGGCGGCCAGTTGCGGCTCGGTGGGGCGTGTGGTGCTGAGGCCCTTGAGGTAGTCGTGGACCTCCTCGCCGAGATCGTAGAGGACGAAGTGGGCGAAATCGGAAACGAGGACCCACCGAGGGCGCTCGTCGGGCTCAAGGTGGTTGAGGTACTCGAACGCCTGGTAGGCTGCGCCCTTCTCGGTAGAGAGGTCGCGGCCTGTGGATTTCATCTCGACGAGCAGCTTGCCCGGCCAGAGTAGATCAATCCGGCCATCCCCGAGCCCGGGGCGCTCGACACGATACTCGTGGACGGCATCCACGGCATGACGGTCGCGGCCAAAGACGCCGAAAAACTCATCGAGGAAGGTCTTTGCCTCGGCCTCTTCACGCTGCGGTCCCTTCCACCTTTTGGCGAAGGCGAGTGCTCGGGTGTGCATTTCATCCCGGGAAAGGGTGAGGACGGCGGGGGCGTTGTGAGTCATGGTTTCGGGAAACGCGGGAGTGCTGGCAGCGGTCAGAATGTGGCGGCGGAGGGCGCTTGCCCGAGTTGTGCAGGCCGAAAGTTGGTAAGGCAAAACGATACTCATTCCATGCCCTGCGATCCGCGATGGACGAGCGGGGCGGGATCGGCTCTACTCGCGGCGCTATGGCTTCTCTTTATGAAACGCTCCGCGCCGACATCGTCGTCGCGATGAAAGCCCGGGATCAGGTAACGCTCACGGTGTTGCGCTCGGCGGACGCCGCCATCAAGCGCGCCGAGATGGACACCGGCAAGCCGATCGACGACGCGCTCGTGCTCGCCACGTTGCGCAAGGCCGTGAAAAACCTCACGGACGCCGCCGCCGAGTTTACCAAGGGCGGGCGCGCCGACCTCGTCGCCGCCAATGAAAACGAGGCCCGCATCCTCTCCAAGTACCTGCCGGCACAGCTCGAGGGCGCGAAGCTCGACGCGTTGATCGCCGAGGCAATCCAGTCCACCGGCGCGGCGTCGAAAAAGGACATGGGCAAGGTGATCGGCGCGCTCAAAAAGCTGCCCGAGGCCGGCCAGATCGATTTCGGCGCGGTGAGCAAGCTGGTGCAGGCGAAGTTGCCGTAAACCGGCGCGCCTGTCCGCCGCGATCGCCGCTAGAGCCGCGTGCCGTGTCGTGCCACTGGCCGGGTGTTCCCGAGCCGGTGGCCAGGATCGGCGCCCGGCGGGCGAGGTCTGGCGGCGCGGGGGATGGGCTCAATTGGGAAAACGCGCGGGGCGGCCCCGGTGTGTTTTCCACGGCTGGAGCGAGGATGGGACTCTTTTATGAATGGAAGTGATGTGATCAAAATGATCGGGACGTTTGCGCCCGAGGGGCGGTCGGCGGTGATGCTGCGGCATGCCGCGCGGTTTCCGATCGTGGACATGACGCGGCCCGAGCTGGCTGAGCTCACGCCGGAGGGTGCGGCGACGGCGGAGGCCATGGGCGAGCAGCTCCGGGGGCACGACGGCGTGCGGCTTTTTCACAGCCCGGTGAAGCGTTGCCAGCAGACGGCCGAGTGCCTGGCGCGCGGGGCGCAGCGGGCCGGCGTGGCGGTGGATCTGGCGGGGGCGGAGGAGGCGCTGGGCGTGGAGTACATCCTCGATATGAAAGCGGCGGCGCGGCTGTCCGTGGAGCATGGCGACTCTTTTGTAAGGCGTTGGATGAATGGACAGGTCGCGGAAAACGTGATCCGGCGGACCGAGGTGATCGCGGCGGCCAAGGTCGACTACCTGGCCCGCAAGCTCGCCGAGCCGTGCCGGCCGGGGCGGTGGCTCGATTTGCACGTCTCGCACGATTGGAACGTGATGGTGCTGCGCGAGCGGTTGCTCGGCGTGCGCCACGAGGAGGCGGGCTGGTTGACGTTTCTCGACGGCGTGGGCTTCACGCTGGATGGGCGGCAGTTGCTGGCGGATTACCACGGGCAGCGGCGGGTGCATGCGTTGCCCGAGCTTGCGCCGTGAGCACCCTGCCGGAGAGGGACTGACGCGCCTCGGATCGGGTTTCCCCTCTTACGTTTCAGGAAAAACCTCCGAGGCAATTTGATGGCGGGTGTGCTAAGGTAAGTCGGGTGCAGCGGGCTAGACGCCCGCTAACAGGTAACAATAGATGAGTGGCCGCCGCCGGTACGACTTGCCGGCGGCGGTTTCTTTTGGCGTATGCGCAGTCTTGTGCTCGCCCCGGCCATCTCCACACTGCGCTCCCATGCGTTTTCGTTTCCTTTGTCTTTCACTGTTCTTCGCTTCGGCGCTCAGCGCGGTGGCGGCTGGCCTCGAAGTGGTCCGTATCTGGCCCGAGTATCGCAAGGCGGAGTCGTTTGAGCGCATCTCCGAATACCTCAGCGGCGAGGAAAACACTGGCGGCCAGCTCGTGCTGCGCTCGCAGAAGGACAAACGCGACGGCTACTACTTTCTGGTGCGCGTGAAAAACCACGCCGCGGCCGAGCAGGGCTGCACCTGGCAGGTCGAGGTGATCCTGCCCTCCTCGCCGACGCCGCAGGTTTTCTCGCTCCCGACGGATCTGCGCGCCGGCGGCAGCGTTTATCAGCTCGGCGTGACCGGTACCGACTGGCCCGGCGCGGAGATCGTGCCCGTGGCGTGGAAACTCACGCTCAAGGCGGCCGACGGGCGCGAGCTCGTCACGCGCCAGAGTTTCCTCTGGAGCAAATAATGCCGGCGGCCCGCGCGGCCGTGGCTGAGTTTTTACCATGACGGCGCCGGAGATCATCGCGCTCTTACGCGCCCGGCGCAGCCCGGAGGATGTCGCCGGGCAAAGGCGCTTCGGCATCACGCCGCGCGGCGAGCAACTGGGCGTGCGCTCGGTGCTGCTGCGGCAACTGGCGCGCGAACATCGGCGCGAGCACGCGCTGGCGCTGGCGCTGTGGGCCTCGGGCATCTACGACGCGCGTCAACTGGCGGCGCTGGTGGACGACCCGAAGCAGGTGACGGAGGCGCAGATGGAGGCGTGGGCGGCGGAGTTCGACAACTGGGCGACGGTCGACGCGTGCTGCATGCACCTTTTTAGGAAAACGCCGTGGGCGTTTGCCAAGGCGCGCGAGTGGAGCGGCCGGCCGGAGGAGTTTGTGCGCCGGGCGGGCTTCACGCTGATGGCGACGCTCGCGGTGCACGCGAAGAAGGAGCCGGAGGCGACGTTTCTCGCGCTGCTGCCGCTGATCGAGGCGGGCGCGGGCGACGAGCGGAATTTCGTGAAGAAGGCCGTCAACTGGGCGTTGCGCCAGATCGGCAAACGCAGTGCGACGCTGCGCCCGGCGGCGATGGCGACGGCGGAGGTGATCCTGTTGCAGGATACGCCGGCGGCGCGGTGGGTGGCGCGCGGAGCGCTCCGCGAGTTGCGCACCTACGTCCGCTGAGCGGGCGGCGAGTGCTTCCGGGCTTTGATTTGCGCGGGCATCCGGTTTAGCTGCCGGGATGACGACGAACGACGCCTATGCGCAACTGCTCGAAAAGCTGAAACGTGTGCACCTGCTCGGCACGGTGATGGAGCAGCTCGGCTGGGACGAACAGGTGCACCTGCCTGCGGGTGGAGCGGAGCAGCGCGCGGCCCAGTCGGCGGCGCTCGCCGATGTGCAGCACGCAGCGCTGAGCGACCCGCGCCTGGGCGAGGTGCTCGCACAACTGGAGGCGGAGGCGGCGACGTTGACGGCGGAGCAGCGGGTGGTGATCCGCGAGGCGCGCAAAGACTACGACCGCGCGACGCGTCTGCCGGCGGAGTTTGTCCGCGAGAAAGCAGAGCTGTGCAGTCGCGCCTACCACGCGTGGGAGCAGGCGCGCCCGAAGTCGGATTTCGCGAGCTACGCGCCTTTTCTAGAGAAACATTTGGCGCTGGCGAAGCGCGAGGCCGGCTATCTCGGCTGGGGCGAGCGTCCGTACGACTACATGCTCGATCTGCACGATCCGGGCATGACGGTGGCGCAGATCGAGCCGCTCTTTGCGGAGTTGAAAGCGGGCCTGGTGCCGCTGGTGCGCACGGTACTGGCCGCGCCGAAGCGTTCGCAGACCTCGGCGCTGCGCGGATTCCCCGTGGAGAAACAGTCGGCGTTTCTGCGCGAGGTGACGGAGCGGATGGGCTTCGATTTCCAACATGGCCGCATCGACGTCTCCACGCATCCCTTCTGCTCGGGCACGGGCGCGGACATCCGCATGACGACGCGTTTCGCCGTAGATAACCCGCTCGACTCGCTCTTTAGCGCGATCCACGAGACAGGACACGGGCTTTACGAGCAAGGGCTGCCGGCGGAGCACGCCGGGACGGCGCTCGGCATCGCGGCGGGCATGGGCGTGCACGAATCGCAGAGTCGCCTGTGGGAAAACCAGGTGGCGCGCAGCCGGGCGTTTTGGAGGTTTTTCGAGCCGAAGTGGCGGGCGGCGTTTTCCGAGCAGACGGCGGCGCTGTCGAGCGAGGCGCTGTATCGGGAGATCAACGCCGTGCGGCCGACGCTGATCCGCGTGGATTCCGACGAGGTGACGTATAATCTGCACATCCTGCTGCGTTTCGACCTGGAGCGGCGGCTGTTTTCCGGCGAGCTGGCGGTGGCGGACTTGCCGGCGGCGTGGAGCGAGCTCTCGCAGTCGCTGCTCGGGCGCGCGCCGAGCTGCCACCGCGAAGGCGTGTTGCAGGACGTGCACTGGAGCGGGGGCGCGTTTGGCTATTTCCCGAGCTACACACTGGGCAACATGATGGCGGCGCAGCTCTGGTACCGTGCGCAGGCGGCGTTGCCGGGGCTGGAATCCGATTTCGAGTCGGGCAACTTCGCCCGCTTGCTCGGCTGGCTGCGAAAGGAAGTGCACGGGCGTGGGCGGCGGTACACGTTGCCACAGCTCGTCGAACGCGTGACTGGCGCGCCGCTGTCGCCGGCACCGCTCCTGCGCTACTTGAGCGAACGCTACCTGCCGCTGGCGGGCTGAACGTGCGGAGGTTGACCTCGACTCGGGCGGAATCTGTCATCGTGCCACCATGGGATTGATCGACACACACGCGCATCTGGAGAGCTTTGCCCTGAAGGGCGAACTGGCCGGCGTCCTGGCGCGAGCCGAGGCGGCGGGTGTGGAAAAGATCGTGACGGTGGGCACCGGGCCCGACGACTGGGTGCTGTACCGGGAAATCGCGGCGGCGCATCCGGCGCTGGTGCGTTTCGCAGTGGGCTTGCATCCGTGCTCCGTAACGGAGGATTGGGCGGGTGCGGTGGCCCAGATGGAGGATTTCTGGAATCTCGCGCATGCGTGCCGGCCGGTGGCGATGGGCGAAGTGGGCCTGGACCGGTTTCACCTGCCGAAGGATGAGGCGGAGGCCGCGCGGATCTTTGGCTGGCAGCAGGCGGCGTTTGCCGAGCAGTTGGCGCTGGCGCGCCGGCTCGGTTGCCCGGTGGTGGTGCACGCGCGCGGGGCGTTTCGCGAGACGGTCGAGCTGATCGATGCCAGCGGCGTGGACTGGACGCGCCTGGTGTACCATTGCTTCGCCGAGGGGGTGGAGGAGATTTCCGAGCTGGTGGCGCGCGGCGGACGCGGTTCGTTTACCGGCGTGTTGACCTACAAGAACGCCGAGAGCATGCGGGCGGCGGCCAAGGCGCAGGGGCTGGATCGGTTCATGCTGGAGACCGATGCGCCGTACCTGACGCCGGTGCCGCACCGGGGGAAGCCCAACGAGCCGGCGCTCGTCCGGCACACGGCGGAGCATGCGGCGGCGGTGTTTGGTGTGAGCTACGAAGAGCTGGTGGCGCGGAGTGCGGCCAACGCTCGCGCCTTTTTCGGGCTATAAAAAAACCGCCGGCGGCTGCGGGCGGTTTTCAGAGGGAGCGCGGGATGCGGCTCAGACCTCGTCGAATTTGCGGGCGAAGAGGGCTTCGAGCTCGGCGAGCATCTGGGCGGCGTCGCCACCAGTCGCGAGGAAGCGGACTTTGGAGCCCTTGCCGGCGGCGAGCATCATGAGGCCCATGATGCTTTTGCCGTTCACCTGCTCGTCGTCTTTTTCGACGAAGACATCGGCTTTAAATTTGTTGGTGATTCGGACGATCATCGCGGCCGGACGGGCATGGATGCCCATCTTGTTTTGCACGACCAATTCTTTGGTGAGCGGTTTTTGTGCGGCGGATGTCGTGTCGGTCGAGTCCATGAAGGAAAACTGGGCGTAACGTCCTTAGCGTCGGCGCGGCTTGCAACTCAAAAACCGGGCGGGCAGCGTAGCAATTATGCCTAAAACCGCGATCATCGTCCCGTGCCGTCTCGAGTCCACCCGCTTTCCTCGCAAGCTCTTGCATGTGATTCGGGGAAAGCCGCTGGTACTGTGGGTGGCGGAGCGTATCGCGGCGCAGGCTCCTGAGTTTCCCCTGTTTTTCGCGGTGGACGATGCGCTGTTGCGGGCGCCGCTGGAGGCGGCCGGCTTTCGCGCGATCCTGACGAGTGCGAAGCACCAGAGCGGCACGGACCGCATCGCCGAGGCCAACCACACGGTGCAGGCGGAGCAGATCGTCAACGTGCAGGCCGACGAGCCGCTGGTGACCGGCGAGCAGATCCGGAGCTTGGCCAAGCTGGTCGCCGGGCCGGTGGCGATGGCCACGCTGGCGACGCCGTTTCTGGCCGCAGCGGATTTCAACAATCCAAATCAGGTGAAGGTGGTGCTGCGCAACGATGGCCGGGCGCTTTATTTCTCGCGCTCGCCGATGCCGTACCCGCGCGACCGGGCCGGTGTGGTGGACGATGCCTGGGTGCGGGCGCATCCGTGTCTCCGGCATCTCGGGCTCTACGCGTACAAGGCGGACCTGCTGGAGCGTTTCGCCAAGCTGCCGATGGGCCGCATGGAGCAGATCGAAAAGCTGGAGCAGCTGCGCGTGTTGGAAAACGGCTACGAAATCGCCGTCGGGCAGACCTCGGACCCCACCATCGGCGTCGATACGCCGGAGGATGTGGAAAAGTTTGAGGCGGTGTTGGGCTGAGCGGGCAGGGCGGCACGCGTTTGCGTGGGCGTGTCGCCAAGGTGCTGATGCGACGCGGTCGTTTGCGCTTGGACGAGCCGGGATCGGCTGAGCGACTGCCGGCGCGGGACACAAAAAAGCCAGGAGGGGACTCCTGGCTGGGTGGGTTAGATTTTGCCCGCTTTGCGCTTCTCGATCAGGCGGTAGAAATCGAGGAAGAGCGGGTCGGCGTCGTTGGGGCCGGGGGCCGCTTCAGGGTGATATTGCACGCTGAAGATCGGCAGCTCCTTGTGGCGGAGGCCTTCGACGGTGTTGTCATTGAGGTTAATCTCGGTGACGACGGCGCCGGCCTTCTCAAGGCTCTGCGGGTCGGCCGCGAAGCCGTGGTTTTGTGCGGTGATGGAGACCTTGCCGGTCTCGATGTTTTTCACCGGCTGGTTGCCGCCGCGGTGGCCGAACTTCAGCTTGAAGGTTTTGCCGCCGAGCGCGTGGGTGATCATCTGGTGGCCGAGGCAGATGCCGAAGATCGGGAAGTCCGGCACGAGGGCCGTGACGGTCTTGTGGATATAGGGGAGCGCGGCCGGATCGCCGGGGCCGTTGGAGAGGAAGACGCCGTCCGGGGCGTACTCGCGGATCTGCTCGGCAGAGGCCGAGGCGGGGAAGACTTGGACGTCGAAGCCGTGGCGGACGAGTTTGCGGAAGATGGTGTACTTGGCGCCGAAATCGAAGGCGGCGACTTTGAAGCGGCGGGCCGGCGTCTGCGGCGTGCTGAAGCTGGTGCCGACGGGCAGGTATTGGGCGTTGTGATTCTCGGGGGCGGTGGGGCTCCAGATGTATGGGGCCTTGCAGGAGACGTCTTTCACGTAGTCGCTGCCGGCCATGTCCTGCCAGCTGCGTGCGCGTTTCACCGCGTCCTCATCGCTGATGGGGAGCGTGCTGAGGCAGCATTTCATCGCGCCATCGACGCGGAGCTTCTTGGTCAGGGCGCGGGTGTCGATTTCGCTGATGCCCGGGATGCCGTACTTTTTGAGGTAGGCGTCGAGGGAGAGGTTTGCGCGCCAGTTGCTCACGATCGGTGAGAGCTCGCGGACGACAAAGCCGCTGGCTTTGGGCGCGGAGGCTTCCGAGTCCTCATCGTTGACGCCGTAATTGCCGATCTGCACGGCGGTCATGGTGACGATCTGGCCGAAGTAGGATGGATCGGTGATGATTTCCTGATAGCCGGTCATCGAGGTGTTGAACACGCATTCTCCGGCGATGGTGGCGTCTGCCCCAAAGGCGAGACCGTGATAGACAGAACCGTCTTCGAGGGCGAGGACTGCGGGTTTGGATGTGGACATTAAAGGCAGACGAAAAGGGAGGGGGGGCCGCCTGCCAAGGGGTTTTTGCAATGAGATGCGTTTTCGCCGTGGAGAAAGGATTTGTGTCGTTTGACACTGGAATCGAGCCGGACCAATTCTGGCGTCACTCTTATTTCGATGGCTTATTCAGATTCGCGTACGACCTGGTTTGAGGGCCAAGGGCTTTGGCAGCATGTGCCGGCTTCGGACTGGGCTGATTGGGGCTGGCAGCTGAAGAACCGGCTGACCTCTGTTGCGCAGCTGGAGCAGTACATGACTCTGACACCTGAGGAGCGCGCGGCGTGTTTGCTCGCTGACAGGCGGCTCGCGCTCGCGGTCACCCCCTATTTTTTCAACCTGATTGACCGGGGCGATCCCGGCTGCCCGGTTCGCAAGCAGGTCATCCCACGCTTGGCTGAGACGGTGGTTTCCGAGGGCGAAATGGTGGATTCGCTGGGGGAGGATGCACACTCGCCTGTCCCGGGGCTGGTGCATCGTTATCCAGACCGCGTGCTTTTTCTGGTGACGGACCGCTGCGCGGCGTACTGCCGCTATTGCACGAGGAGCCGCTTGGTTTCGAACGCGCAGGACTACAACTTCCATCCGGAGTTCGAGCAGGGGTTGCGCTACATCGAGGCTCACAAGGAGGTCCGGGATGTTCTCCTCTCAGGCGGCGATCCACTTTTGTTGTCTGACAAAAAGCTCGAGCACCTGCTGGCTCGGTTGCGCGAGATTCCCCATGTGGAGTTTATTCGGATTGGCTCGCGCATCCCGGTTTTTCTGCCGCAGCGCATCACTCCCGCGTTATGCGATATCTTTCGCCGGTATGGTCCGGTGTGGATGAGTATCCACGTGAATCATCCAAAGGAGTGTACCGCCGAGTTGAAGGCTGCCTGCGAGCGGTTGGCTTTTGCAGGGGTGCCGCTCGGCAATCAGAGTGTGCTTTTGGAAGGTGTGAACGATGACGCAGCCGTGATGAAGGCTCTGGTGCACCGTCTCCTGCGGATGCGCGTGCGGCCGTATTACATCTATCAGATGGATCTCATCACTGGAGGCGCCCACTTCAAAGTCGATGTTCGCAAGGGCATCGATATCGTGCGCTCTCTGCGTGGGCACACGACAGGATATGCCGTACCCCAGTATGTCATCGATGCCCCTGGTGGAGGGGGGAAGGTCCCGATCAATCCCGATTACATCGAGAGCATGGACGATGAGGAGATTGTGTTTCGAAATTACGAGGGTGTGCGCCATCGTTATCCTCTGAAAATCGCGAGGAGTCTCTCCGTGGAGAATGCGGTTCAGTCGCCGCTCGGGAGTGGAACGGCGTCCGGTCTCGCGGCGCTTGGGTGTCAGTCCTGCGAGTGATTCGGCGCGCACTCCCGAGCGAAAAACGTGAATCCGCTTTTTAAATACACATAGGTTTTGGTTTGCCGCCTGCATGTATCCATGAAATCTTGATGCAGGGTAAAATGTTTGGAATCAGAGCTCTTCGTTCGCGCGTTCCGGAATTTTAAAAAAAAGTCTTGAGGGAAAAAGGTAAGGACTCATGTTCCCGCCTCCCAACGCGA
>ERZ795049.2769-NODE-2769-length-19746-cov-10.870042_pt1 | contig 19746 bp, 13 predicted proteins | sample MGYA00375133_ERZ795049 | MGnify/ENA primary metagenome ERZ795049 (study PRJEB30178, sample SAMN05720147) | activated sludge metagenome | isolation source: anaerobic digester from wastewater treatment plant | place: Japan | collected 2015-04-20 ...
GGAGATCCAATGATTTTCTTTACGTCAAATTGCGAACAAGACTGGACACTATCTATCGGTATCAATTTGAAATACAGTATATAGAGAGTGAAAAGTGTTTCACGGGAGGATTTCATGAAGTATATCGGCACGCTCTTTTCTGTTGTTGTACTGACCCTGACCATTTCAGCCTGTGTCAGCTCATCAGACATGTATCTTGCAAAGAATGTCTCCGATGAGGCAAAAGCCGACTTTCTGTACAAGCAGGGCGTAGACAATTACGAGGACCTTATTGTCCAGAAGAATGATGTTGGCGCCATTTCCCGGGTACGTAAATTTTTCGAGCATACGCTTGTTCTTGACCCGCTGCATCCGCAGGCTCAAACCTACATAACCCGAATTGACGATTACGCGGACCGCCAGTTCAACCGCTACATGGAACGCGCGAAAAAACTGCAGGACAAGGAAAACCGCTCCGCAACGGAAGAATACGACATGGTCTACGCGGTTGCCCGTGCCGGGGAAATCAAGAGTTTTGACAAGGATCTCCTCCGCCTCAAAATGAATACCCGCGAATCCCGGAACGCCATCGTTGAACGGCGGATTGGACCCTTGCTCGTGCATGAAGAGAAGATCCTGGCGGAAACAAACCCGAAAACCCTTGCCGTCCTTGTTCCCGAAGCAAACCGCCTGATGCATTCAATTGACAGCGTGGACCCCGGAAACGGAACGGTAAAAAAAACCAGGGCGACGATCGGGGACCACATCGGAACCCTGGCACAGCAAGATCTGGAGAACGCAAAAACACATCTGGGCAATAAAAAATACGCCGACGCGGAAGCGTCCCTCATAAAGGCGGAAAAAACCGTCTCCGGATTTGACGCCCCCGTAAAAGATGAAATAGCCCAGCTGAAATACACCGTCTACATGCGTTGGGGTACCGCCCACTACGACGCAGGGCGATTTGACGCCGCCGTGACCCGCGCGAATCAGGCATTGGCCATACAACGAACCACCGAAGCCGTCAACCTCAAGGCAAAAAGCCGCCAGCAGGCATCCGCCCCCGATTACGACGGGAATATTTCCGCCATCATTTCCGGCATTGACACTTCGATTACCAAAGGCAACCTCCTTGAAGCGTGGGATACCTGCAACGCCAACATCCCCCGCATGAAACAAAAGACAAACCAGGACAAGCTGGCAGCCAAGAAAACAGAAATTCTGGCCGCGTTGAAGCCGGTATATACCGCAGGAATTGATGCCTACAACGAAGAAGACTATGAACTGGCACAGGACAAGTTTTCCCAGATCGTCGAGATTCAGGCTACCTACGAGCAGGCTCAAGCGTATCTGGACAGAGCAAACAGCAAATTGCGTGCACTCTCGGGCTCAAACTGAGCCAAACGGAGCTTAACATGAAAGCGAAACAGATCATTGCCCTTATTCTGGACGGACTGGGCGCACTCCTTTGTATTGCATGGTTGTTCTTTCCGGTAGCGCCGGGACCGGTTGATCTGCAGAATGGCGTACAAACCATTCAATTTGTACCCTACAAGATGGTTATGCAAATACAAGAGTTACAGGCACCGCTGCTCTTTACACAATTGCTGTACGCCATCTACTTTGTTCCTTTGCTTGGACTCTATCGTCTTGTTTCCTTTTTCTTCCTCAAAAAACTCGGCTGGCTTGCGACTCCGGGAGGCACCTTTCTCAGTATACTGCGTATACTCGCAACCATATGTGCCCTCTATACCTATGTACTCCCGCTCCTTTTGTACGCGGATGCCATGACCTGGTTTGCCAGGATACAGCTTGAATCCCTGATTTTCATCGGTGTCATGATCATCATACACATAATCTCGGTTATCGCCCTGGCAAAGACCATAAACAACTACAATCCCGTGTACCGGGAATACCGCGAATTCAAGAACAATGAGTTTGCGGCCACAAGCAACGGGTCAAAGCGCAAAGCGGTGTCGGCGGTCGAAGTATTGTTCCGGATACGGACAAAACTCTTCTTCGCGTTTATTGGCGTAATATCCCTCATTCTCGTTCTTTTGAGCACCCTGCTCCTCAATAACTACCGTACGACGTTGTTTCAAGCGGTGGGAGACACCGCGCGAAGCCAGGTTGAACAGGCCAGCGCCAGTTACCGGGTGAATCTCGGAGACTCCATCGCGATGTTCGAGTACCTGAACCGGCAGAATGAACTGAACAAGGGCGCTGAGTTTTCCTATGAAAGCCTTGTGCTGTATACCAATCTGAAGACTCCGGTGTATCTTGACGCGTTGGACAGCAATACCCCGGATTTCCCCGCGGAGTTCTCCCTTTCCTTCCCCGGCGAACAGTACCCGCCAATGCTCGCCTTGCCGGGAACAAACGTACAAGCCCTTGCCAACCAGTACTTGGTCACCCGGAGTGTAACCACCGTCCATGATGTGGAAGCCCGTACTTTCAGCTACATTGGCCCCATTACCATGACGGAAACGGTCCGTTCCGGCGAAGACAAAATCCGGCGGGAACGGCTGCTCGGATTCTCCGTCATGATATTCTCCGGAGACGTAATACTCAGGCCGTATTTCAAAACGCGAATATCGGTCATCGTCTTTACGATGCTCTTCCTGTATCTTGCCATTATTCTCACTTACCTGGTTGGCAACTACATTGTTAATCCCCTGCTGTTCCTGAGAATGAATGTACGGAAGATTTCCGACGTGCTCTCCACCATGATAAGCGGACAGTCACGGGTTTCATCATCGTCGCTGGTATACAAGGACTGTGTTACCAGCCGGGACGAGATTAAATCTCTTTCCTCCGAGATAAACGACATGGTCACCGTTATTCGCGGCATTGTACCCTACATATCCGCATCTACACTCAAACAGGCAGAAAAGGGAATGACGTCTACGACACGTAAGGAACTCACCTTCCTGTTCACCGACATACGCGGATTCACCACCCTCTGTGAAGGCATGCAGCCGGAAGAAGTAGTCGGAATTCTGAACAGTTACCTGGATCTTGAGACGGAAATAATCCTGAACAACCATGGCGATGTGGATAAATTTGTCGGTGATGAGATGATGGCCTTTTTCGAAGGCCCTCTCAAGGAACTGAACGCCTGCCGCGCGGCCATGCAAATCCGCCATGCCATGATGGAAGAAAAAGAACGCCGTGAAAAAGAGGGCCTTCCCATCGTGGCAATCGGTATCGGCATAAACAGCGGCGACGTCGTCTTCGGCTCAGTTGGAGCCCGCGACCGCATGGACTTTACCTCGATAGGCGACACCGTCAATCTTGCCGCGCGCCTTGAAGGAGCGAACAAGGCATACGGATCGAAGTCCATCATAACCGAAACCGTATACAACAAGATAAAGGGCAAATTCCTTTGCCGGGAACTCGACTTCATCGCCGTTAAAGGGAAAAACGAACCGGTCAGGATCTACGAACTTCTTCAAGAAGTTCCCCGGGCGCAGCCAAAACTGGTCGAGATAAAAAATCTCTTTGAAAAAGGACTTGAAGCGTACAGATCACGAAACTGGGCAAAGGCGCGCGCCGCATTCCAGAAAAATGTCGACCTGTACGACGACACCCCCTCGAAGGTCTATCTTGAACGCATAGAACATTTTTCCGCGAACCCGCCGCCAAGAGGCTGGGATGGAGTGTTCCGCATGATGGTCAAATAAAAAAAGGCCGTCCGGCTCTGCCGGGCGGCTTTTCATTTGGGGAGAACCATCGATCAGATATGACTCTTGATAAGTTCAACAATCTTTTCTTTGGCGATAAAACCCACTGAACGTTCTACAGCTTCGCCGTTCTTGAACAAAACCATGGTGGGAATACTTGAAATGCCGAATTTCACCGCGAGATCCTGCTCATCATCCACATTCACCTTGGCAATAATCGCCTTGTCGCCAATTTCCTTCTCTGCTTCTTCCAGAACAGGCCCCAGCATCTTGCAGGGACCGCACCAGGGCGCCCAAAAATCTACAAGAACCGGTTTATCCTGATTGATAACCTTATTAAAACTTGCTCCGTCGGTATGAAGAACTGCCATACTGTGCCTCCTTGATTGGTATACTATAAGTATATAAAACGATTCAGTTTTTTGCTGTAACTAAATCACATATCCTGCAGGAATACGTTTCAACAATTTTGATAGCAGTACTTACAGAATCCCCAGAATATTCCTCGAACCCGCTTTAACCCAGCGCGGAGAGCCTCCCCGGGATACCAGCTTGCCCGTATCCCGGTCGGCAAGCTTATCCGCCAGCCAGGCAGCATCCTCCGTATCATCCCCGTCGCCAAGGCGAATGAGGGGACAGGAAACATGAGTCGAACCCGAGGATGAAAAATATGCCGATGTTTCTTCCGCGAGCCGGATAAATGCGGCTTCAGCCAAGGCAAATACAGTCTCGGAAGAACCGGGCAGAACCGGACGCGACGGAAAAGGCCGAATGGCGAAAAATATACGTCCCTTCTTCTGATGAAGAAAAAAGGATGCAAGCTCACGGACCAGAAAGACATAGCCGTCAATATAGTCATCGAGCAAGGCGGGAACTGATTCAAGTTCTCCGGAAAGAGAGGAGATAAAAGCCTGGGCATCGTAAACCAGTAAAGCGCTATCCAGCGACAAAAGGGTGTTCCGTGTTTCAAGAAGCACTGTTTTGGCGGATAGTTGGGACCGGCGTGTCCAGGAGATCTCGTACAGGGCGGGAACCGCCGAAACGGGACTTGCCTCCGTGCTGCCGGCTTCCCCGGTAACCGCGGTTTGAACGAGCGCTACCGCGGCGTTCTTTTTTCGAAGCTCACCGGCAACCATGCCGGCAAAGGGAATGCTTTTGTCACAAACAAGGATCCGTTCACTCATGGCATCAAGTATAGCGGGACTTTTGCTCATAGAACAAGTACATTCAACAAGGAGCGCCGCATTTCATCCACGGTGTACGGTTTTTTAAGCACCCCTTTGAACCCGTGCTCTTTCCAGTGTGCCAAAACCGGATCATCCGAGTAACCCGACGAAACAATGAGCACGGCGGCAGGATCCTTCAGCAGAATTGCGGCAGCGCACTCCTGCCCGGACATTCCCCCCGGTACTATCAGGTCCAGAATTGCGGCATCATACGGTGTATCCGATTCAAAGGCGGCGGCGTACTTTTCGCATGCTTCTTGCCCGTCTTTCGCGATATCCACAGCGTATCCAAACGATGCAAGCAGTGAAACAGCGGTCGCTATGACTTGTTCGTCATCATCCATAACCAGAATACGAAACTCCCCGTCCGGAGCCGCGGGTATTTCAGGCAGCGCCGATGCGGGCTCTTCATCCATCGCGGGTAACAACAGGGTAAAAGTAGTACCCTTATGCGGTTCAGATTGTACTTCGAGCGCGCCACCATGATTTTGAATTACCGAATATACGATGGAAAGCCCCAGACCGCTTCCGGTTTGCTTGGTGGAGAAAAACGGATCGAAAATTTTCTTTACGATCGCCTCGGGAATTCCGCATCCGCGATCATGTATTGCGATCTGAATATACAAGCCCCGCTTTACCGGTTTCGAGTCGAGACCGTTGGGACGTGCGCGCGCGGAACGGCTCCGGTAGTCGCACACAGTACAGGCGATGTCGATAAATCCGCTGTTGTCCATTGCCTGGGCGCCGTTTTTTACCAGATTTGTCAGTACCTGACCAATCTGGATACGGTCCACATGGAGCGGCGGCAAGCCAGGCTCAAAATTATACAGACAGGCGACCGAGGTCCCATCCACGGCAAGCATGGAAAACTCGGTAACAAGTTCACGGGTGTCGTGAATCCCGAGAACGGGCGCTCCTCCGCGGGAAAAGGCCAAAAGCTGCCCGGTTATTTCACGCGCCCGAAGACAAGCCTGTTCTGCGCGCTCTACGGGATCCCGTGCCTGTTTGTCCGTAATCCGCATTTTTGCCAGCCCGATGTGGCCCAGGATAACCGCGAGAATATTGTTGAAATCGTGGGCGATCCCGCCGGCGAGAATTCCGACCGTTTCCACTTTTTGCCGACGCATGAGCGCTTCACGCATTTCCTCTTCCGCGGTGATATCCGAAGCCGAAAGCATGATCCGGCGGGAATCATTCAGGTCAAAAGCAACAGCGGAAAGACGGCACTTTTTAACCCGCTGGTTTTCGAACGTGATTTGAGCCGAGAACTCTGATACGCTTCCTTCCTGCCGGATCCGTTCAGAAAAATCCTCGCGGGACATGTCCGCAAAATCAAGTCCGGTATCTCCGAGCGTTCTTCCCTCCAGCATTGACGTTTCCATCTCGAGGATATTCTCCATTACAGGATTTACGTCCGTTATCCGGAGGGTGTCCATATCCAGTATAAGAATTCCGGTAGGATTGAAAACGAACAAACGTGAAAACTTGCTTTCGGAAAGGGCCAAATCGCGCGCGGCATATTCCCGATCCGAGATTTCCTTTATCAGCTGTTGAGTAATCCGCATGTCCGTTGCGGAGATTATATAACCTGTTGTTTCATGCGACAGATCCACAAGGCAAACGACCCGCAGATCCACTGGGACTTCCTCACCGCTGCGGGTTGCGAGTATCGCGTCTATGGACGGACTGCGCCGATTCTGGCCACCCGTATCGTGCCAGGCATGCTCTTCCAGCCATTCAACCCGGTTACGCGGCGAAAGATCACGGTGAATCACGAGCATCTCAACTCCGTGCCCTATCAGCGCGATTGAGCTGAATTGGGTAACGTGATAGCCGCGTCGGTTCATCCGGACAATAGAACCCTGTGAATCGACAATAATGACAATGTCAAAAACGTTATCAAGAATGAGTTTGTTTTCCGTATTGGTAAGATTCCTGAATATTCCCAGATGATTAACCGAGAAATGAATAACCACCATCCAGAATGCGAGAACCCAGAACAGGCCGGAAACCGAATGGAAAAAGGACACAATGGTTCCGAAGGTGAAGAAAAAAATGAGAATGAACATCCATTCACCGTCCCGCCGGGCCCGGTCGTCAGTAGCGTTGCGAATCCAGATCCGCAGGAAGTTCATTGAGTAATACACAACAACCGCAATTCCCGGAATCACCAACAGGGCAAGCCCTGCAGGACGGGAGATGAATACCGAAGCAAGCGCCACCGGCGGAATCGCGGCGTAGGACAGGTTAAAATAGCGTGAGCGGCGAATCGCGGTCATGTCGACCAGAAATGAAAGGTAGGTCAGTGCCGCGGTCCAGCACAAAAGCGCGAAAACCATTTCACCCATGAGCGGATTTACTTCCGGGACAAAACGGGGCGCCGTGTAAGCAGCAGCGGTTCCGGCAAGGGTCAAACAGAGCGCGGCAAAACGGGCCTGTACGGATGACCGGTCCCGATGCAGCAAATTCAGCAACACCAGCACAAGGAGAATGAATATAACCAGACTTATGCTGATCAAGAAAAACAAACTCGTCATTACAGCTCCGATTGACGGGAGGGAATGGTTCAGGTATCCTTTACTCCATGAAAATCTGGATCAAATACCTCGCAGGGGTTCTTATCGGCATTGCCTTTGCCCTTGTCGCACCGCACCAAAATGCGTCTTTCGCGTCCATCGTTGAATACCTCGCGGAGCTCGCGATACAATTCGGACGGTATTCCCTGTATCCGTTTGTATTTTTCGCATTTTCCCTTGCTGTATTCGAATTACGCGAAAACAGAACCTTGTTGCGGCTGGGGGCCATAGCCTCCGGAGTCATCATTATAACCACAATTCTTCTTGCCGTCACGGGCCTTGTTTCCGTTCTTGTGACAAATCCGTCCAGAATTCCGATATTCGTCGAAGGGGCCAGTGAAACGGTCGCCGTGGGGCTCGGCGAGTCCATTATGAGCCTGTTCCCCTCAAGCGCGTTTGAAGCCTTTATGAACGGGCTGTACATCCTTCCGCTGTGTATCCTGGCCGGTTTTGCCGGGGCCGGTTGTGCCGTGGACAAGGTGAGCGCGAAGGCCACCCTCGCCCTCTTTGACTCCCTGGTGCGGGTCGCCTATTCAGTCATGACGTTCTTCGTCGATATCGTCGCGATCGGAATGATCGCCCTGTCCGTACACTGGGTAATCCAGTTTCGAGACATGCTCGCATCCAGGGCCTTTACCGACTTTGTCTTTCTTCTGCTGTTCATACTCTTTTTTACGGCAGTAATTCTCTATCCCGCCATAATCCGCTTTGTATGCGGCAAGGGAAACCCGTACCGGATACTGTACGCGTCCCTGGCCCCAATGCTTGCGGCCTTTTTCTCCGGGGACGCCAACATGACCCTTCCCGTCCTCTTCCGCCATGCGAATGAAAGCCTCGGAATCCGGCGAAGAATTTCGTCGATTACCCTTCCGATGTTTTCCATTTTCGGTCGGCCGGGCACCGCGGTTACCGTTACCGTCAGTTTCATCGTTATCCTGAAGTCGTATTCAAGCCGGGGCATTCCGTTCCCGGACATGTTCTGGCTCCTGGGAATCGCGATTCTTCTTTCCTTTGTTCTCGGACGGATTCCGTTCGGAGGAGCGTATATTGCACTCGCGGCGGTATGTGCCCTGTATGGACGAGGATTTGAGGCGGGCTACCTGATCCTGAAACCTGCGGCGTTCTTTATTGGCTCGGTTGCCGCGGCAATCGACGCACTCACGGCCATCATGGGATCGTATGTGATAGGGAAACGGCTCAATCAGGTCAGCACCCGCGAACTCCGCTTTTTCATCTAGGTACTGCTACCAAAATTGTTGAAAAAAATCAGGGGTGATGGATAACTTCCCGGGGTTTTGAACCGTTTGCCGGTCCCACAATGCCCCGCTGCTCCATCTCCTCTACGAGACGGGCGGCACGGTTGTAGCCTATCTTAAGCCGGCGCTGGATATACGAGGCCGACGCTTTGCCGGCGAGAAGCACAATTTCCAGCGCCTTGTCGTATAACGGGTCATCTCCGTCGTTAAAGAGGGATCCTTCAAGCGGTCCATCATCTTCATCGTCAACAAAGATTTCTTCGTCAATATAGTCGGGTTCTCCAAAGGTCTTTACTACTTCGACAACGCGTTCAACTTCCTCTTCGGACACATAGGCGCCCTGGATGCGCACCGGGAAGGGGTCGGTCGCGCTGGTATAGAGCATGTCTCCGCGTCCGAGGAGCTTTTCGGCGCCTACCTGGTCAATTATGATGCGGCTGTCCATCTTTGACGCGACCATGAATGCAATGCGGCTCGGAATATTGGCCTTGATAAGCCCGGTAATAACATCGATGGACGGGCGCTGTGTTGCCAGAACGAGATGGATGCCCACCGCGCGGCTCATGGCGCACAGTCGGGCGACGGTGGATTCGAGTTCTTTTCCGGTCGTCGCCATCAGATCGGCGAATTCGTCGATAATGACGACGAGATATGGAAGTTTTTCCGTGGCAATTTTGCGTTCCAGAATACGGCGGTTATAGCTTTTGATGTCCCGCACGCCCATGGAGTCCAGAAGGGCGTAGCGCCGTTCCATTTCGCACAGACAATACTGAAGCGACTGAAAGGCCTTCTTCGGCTCGGTGATAACGGGCGACAGGAGATGTCTGATATCGTTGTACAGTTTCAATTCAACAATTTTGGGGTCAATAAGAATGAGCCGGACATCTTCGGGAGAGCGTTTGTAAAGAATCGAGCAAATTATCGAGTTAACGCACACCGATTTTCCCGATCCGGTAGAGCCCGCGATGAGCAGGTGCGGCGTTGCAGCAAGGTCCAGCAGCTGGGCTTCACCGGTTATGTCCTTTCCGAGAATGACCGGGATTTCCATTTTCTTTGATACGGGATCGTCATGTTGAATTATTTCCCGAAAACTGACGATTGCCCGTTTCTGGTTCGGTACCTCAATACCGACGGCGTGCTTTCCCGGTATGGGTGCCACGATTCGCACGCTGGACGCGGCAAGGCGCAGGGCGATGTTGTCCTGAAGACCGACGATTTTTGAGAGTTTTACGCCAGGGGCGGGGAGAATCTCGAACATGGTGATGACCGGTCCCTTGCGGATTCCGGTTACGTCGGCTTCTATGCGGAATTCGTTCAGGGTATCCTTGAGGGCCGCCGCGGCCTTTCGGGTAGTATCATCCACAACCCAGTACTCGCCGTCGGGATAGGTATTCAGGATATCGAACGGGATGCTGTAGTTTTTTGAGCGGCGCGCGGCGGGAACCGGGGCGGTAGGGGCGAGAGGCGGCACGGTAAGCACTTCCGGCGTTGTATCCGTACTGTCAATCCCGACCAGGGTGTCTTCATCGGAATCGTCGTCTTCCGAATCGAAGATATCGGCCGGATCGAAGATATCGGCCGGATCGGTGAAATCCTCCGGATCCATGAGTTCGTCGGCATCGTCAAACGTCTCGAGTTCGGCGGTATCGTAGGCGTCAAAAGGCCCGGCGTTTTGGCCGTCATCAGCAGGTACGGCCGGTTCGTCAAAAAGATCGCGGGAAGAAAAATCGTTGTATTCCGGCACTTCTTCCGGCAATTCCTCCTGGAATTCCTCGGAAAAGTCCTCCACGGTGTCTGTCAGGGTATCCGGTTCATCATCAACGTATTCAAAGGCGGGAATTTCCTGTTCAACCGCAAGTTTCGTCTTGCGGAGTTTTTTCTCACGCTTTGTAAAGAATTTGCCCGGCGAAAAAAGCCGCGGACGGCCGCCATGCAGCAGCCGGTCAGTCAGGTTAAGAAGGAACAAATATTCAAGAGCGACCGCGACAAGGGCGGTAAGGGCAATTCCGCCGCCGGCAACGGGCGCCAGGGAAGACGTTGCACCGGAAAGACCAAGCGCGCCGTAGAGTTTCTCAGCGCCGGCAATCGTAAAAAACGGTACAAAGGATCCGGCGAGCAGGATACCGCTCCGCGGGCTCCAGCCGGGTATGACGAGGACAATGGCGGCAAACAGAAAAAAGAGCGGTACAAGAAACGCTGAAAATCCGTACACGGAATACAGCATGTGTCCGGGGACAGCGAACGCCGAAACGGTTCCGTACAGGGGAAAAATCGCAAGCAATATGGAGACAGCCAGCAGTGCAGCACCAACGAGCAGGATGATTCCGCCAATCATGGTGAGGCGGACCGTCCATTGCCGGCTTGTGTGGTCATTCATCATGTAAACTCCAGAATTAGTTCTCTTTGCGGCGCTATCTTATCCGGGGAAGAAATAGACCGCCAGCGCGATTCCCGCCGGTATAAGGTATACCGCAAACCAGCCGAGTTTTCCGCGCTGAATGAGTCCCAGAAGGAATTTCAGCGACAGATACCCAACGGCGAAGGCGGTCAGCATGCCGGCCGCCAGGGCGGCAACGGGAACATGGCTACCAAGAGTATCGGCAGATTTAAGCTCGAGTATGAATGCCGCAAGGATGGCCGGGATTGAAAGAAGAAAGGAAAACTCCCCGGCTGTTTTCCGGTCAAGGCCGGCAAAAAGCGAGGCGGAGATGGTGCTTCCGGACCGCGAAATACCGGGTATAACCCCGATTCCCTGGGCCAATCCGATTACGAGACCCTGTACAACACCGGGAACCGCTGTTGTCCGGACAGACACATGACGACCCGAAACGAATAAAAAGATACCGGTGATGACAAAACAGCAGGATATGAGAAAGGGCGAAAAGTCGCTGACCAGGTCCTTGAGTAAAAGTCCTGCGACACCGGTTACGGCGGTTCCGGCAATAAGCGCCAGCAGCATGGACTGGTCGGAACTGTCGGTTTCACGAGGCTTTCTGATAATCCAGCGGACGGCGACCATGAAAAGTTCGGCAATACGCCGCCGGAACACCAGACATACAGACGCCAGTGTAGCCACATGGAGAAGAATGTCGAAAAGAAGCGGTGATTGTTGTTCGGCAATGAAGCGGGACGCTATTGCAAGATGGCCGGAACTGGAAATGGGTAAAAACTCGGCAAGACCCTGAATGGCGCCCAGTAAAACGGCTTGTACTATGGTCATGATGGTGCTCCGTAATCAGAATAATTCCCGGATAATGTCTCCGGGTGACTTTTGGTAGTAAAGATAGCCGTAAACAATCGATGCCGCAAGCACTTTCCGTCCGTATCCCCGGGTTTCCGCGAAGGGCAGACTCTCCAGGAACAGGACCGGGTCGAGATCGCTTCCCGCTCTGAACCAGGACCGGACCCGGGAAATACCCGCGTTGTAGGAAAAAAGCGCGGCCATTACGTTCCCGTCGAGGCGTCGTACAAGTTCAGCCAGATAAAAAGCGCCGAATTCCAGATTGGTCGCGGGATCGGTGAGGTCATACTCCGATACTTTCAGTTTCCGTGCAATGTCGCCTGCGGTTGGCCGCATGAGCTGGGTAAGCCCGACGGCTCCGGCATGAGAAACAACCGACGCGTTAAAAAAACTTTCCGTGCGTATCAGGGCGTACAGAAGATACTCCGGAATACCGTGCTTTTCTGCCGCTGAAGAAACTTCTTTCAGCCACGGACGGGGATAGAGACCGGCGAGCTGTTCATCGGTAACCGGGCCCGGTTCCGCGCCGACGGCAAGAACCATGAGCCGGAGCGCGTCGGTGTGATGCCCCGCCGCGGAAAGAGAACCGGCAAGCTCCATCGCGAGAGGTACCGACAGGTCCGGGAAATACTCCCGGACAAAGGGATATACGTCTGCTTCCCGCGAGTAGCGCAAAAAGCCCCGGCATACCGCTTCGAGGGCAGAGTCCCGATCCGGATTGACTTCCGCTGCGGCGGGCTCTTCGGCATCGTTCCCGGCAGGATGACTGGTGCCCAGAACCGGCGCAGACGGAAGCGCGTCCAGTTCCGCCGAGGCGAGCATACGGTAGTACAGGGATTCATGATCCTCTGAAAAAGCGGTCTGATACGCGGATTCGGCCTCTTCGGGAGAAAGCACTCCGGATTTCGCGGTGATGTAGGCAAGGCGGGCCCTGGTTTCCCGGTCAAGATATGGTTCGAGTGTCGTGTGGAGCCCGGCAAGACCGGTAAAGTTTCTGTTTTGAACCAGACGTACAATGAGCCGGTCCAAGATGCCGGAAAAAAATGAAGGATCATCCCAGCCGGATGCGAATTCGGCAAGGTCCGCCATGAGCCGGTCCGGCGATTCTCCCGAAAGATCAAGAAGATACCAGAGCGCCACATCCCGGTCAAAGGGAGATTCTGCACGGGTTATGGCTTCCCGGAATGAAGCGCGGGCATCTTCACTATGGGACGCACCCCGGCGCGCGAAAATCCTGCCCCGGTAAAAAGAAAGCATATAGGGAACCGATTCGGCGGCGAATTCCTCAGGGAGCGTGTTCCCGCCGTCAATCCGGCCGGCAAGAAGATCAAGCCGCTCTATCGCCGCGGCGGGATCGGTAGCGCCATAGAGCGCCGCACGGCCGAGCTCGGAAAGCATGGTCCGATAGAAGAGCTCCGGATATTCGCCGTCAATAAGCTCCTGCGCAGCCTCCCAGGCAGGGCCGTACGCGCGGGAATCAATCAGGCGGCGAAAAGCGAAGAGAGCGTCAAAACGGGGATGGCGGCCGGGAGCGACTGTCTGGCCCGCGTCCATAAGCGGTGGAGAAGCAGGAGCCCGCGCGAAAAACGCAACAAGACCCCCGGGAATTTCCTCGAAGCGACCCTGTTCGGCAAGAATCATCGCGCGGAGACCGGGCGCGTCCGAAGAAAATGACGGGAAAAGCGGAGAAGGTTCGGCCAGAAGATCTGCTGCCTCAAGACGACGGGGAGAATCCCGGTCAAGGGCCATATCGCGGATACACAGGATGCGGAACGGTCCCGTACTATGCCGCGCGCCGATTTCCAGGAGCGCGGTAGCCAACGCGGAATTTCCCGCATCCCGCGCGTACCGGGCCAGGTACCAGGGCGCCTCGAGACCAAGTCTCAGCGCTTGTGCGGCATCTTCCGGGGATACCTTCGCGAGGAAAGCCGTGTTGCCTGATTCAAGACGTGAAAGAATATCCTCCCGTGAAATACCCCAAGCCCGCTCCCGACACGAGAGCAGGGACAGAGGAAGAATCAGACAAAACAGGAAAAACGCGGCCGTCTTATTTGGGCGGAATTTCAATCCTTGTTCCGGCAATAATGAGGTTCGGATTTCTGATCCGGTTGTGCGCGGCAATACGCGTGTACAGCCAGGGATCACGGTAGTAAGCATCGGCAAGGTCCCATAAGGTATCGCCCCAGACAATCTTGTACTGAACGGCACTGGCGGGCGCCGGTTCCGGTTCTGCCGGGACAACGGTTTCTTCTTCAACCGGTGTTGCGACCGGTGCTTCCTCAGTTTCAACTGGCGGCGGTGTTTCTTCCGCGACAGCGGGGGCCGGCTCCGGGTCCGGTTCGGTTGCCGGGACCACCCGGGAAGCGGCTACCGTCTGATCGGCGGTGCCCTCGGCGCGATCAAGACGCATAACCCGGGCAGATACGATCAGTGCCAGCGCCAGAGCGGCAACACCGAGTACAAGAATAACCACGCAAAGCCATGCAGGTAAAAACACGCCGCTCTTCTTTGTTTCTTCTTCAGTTGTCATTTCGTACAATCCTTCCGGAGCATTCCCCGGTATGTCGGAATCCAATACCAAATTCCGGTGATCAGGATCGTCGCCAAGACTGATGGTCGTATCAATGGGAGTAAGGTCAAAATCCGGCAAACCAAGCTGGTCCTCGGAGCTGAGTGTTTCAAGGGACACCGAAAGAGCCTGACGGGATCCGGACTCAAGATCAACCGCCTCGGCAGACAGTTCGTTGTCGTCATCCAGGGAAAGCGTCAATTCTATGGTCGGTTCGCCGGCTTTTTTATCGGCTATATCCTCAATTATCAACGTGCCGACGTAGGCTGCGGTGTCTATGGAAGAATCTTCACTTCGGAAAAGATTGATCTGAACACTGGTTTGATCATCACGCACCGTCGTCAGTTCAAGGACTTTACTGACGGGAGCACCCTCTTCCATTACCGGGAAAAACTTGCTGTCTGCCAGTTTGATACCAATCCAGGCCGCGCTCATAGTGCATACCTCTTTTATCAATAGTGTCCTATAACTGTAGTACGCATGGACTGGTCTTGTCAACGCGGATTGTTGACAGCAAAACTTAGTGGCATCATAATGGAAGAATATGAACACCAGTATAACAGTGGTTTCTGTCATCATCACCGTATCCTTCGTGCTTCTTCTGTTGAGCTTTATTGGAAGGAAGAATGATAAAAAGGCGCCAAAAAAGAAAAAAAACAAAGACCGCGGCACCATTATCCGGGAAGCCACAAGGCGTCTTTCACAAAATCCGCGTGATCCTGAAGGCCTTTCCGCAATGGGTAACCTTCATTACCTTGAACAAACCTGGGACAAGGCCTACGCCGCCTATGAAATACTCATAAACCTCGCACCAAGCCATCAGAAAATAGACGAATTCGAATGCGCACTCCGCCTCGGCGTTTCAGCCGTCAAAACAAACCGTATCCAGGAAGCGGTCAAGGCCTTCATACAGGCACGGAAACTCCAGCCGAATCATTTTGAAGTAAACTACAACCTGGGATACATCTGCTATCTCCAGAAAGACTACGAAAAAGCCATCCCCTACCTTCGCCAGTCCCTGCTGGTAGAAACGGAAAATGTCCTCGCCCTGCGATATATGGGATTCAGCCTCCACAAGGCGCACCGGTACCGGGAAGCCCTTTCGTACCTGAAAAAAGCCATTGACCTGCAGCCCGACGACAAGGAAGCCCTCTTCGCCATGGCCGAATGTCTGTACGAATCGGGAGCGACCGACCGCGCGTTGAAGATTTTCACCCACCTGCGCCCCGATCCGGCCCTCGGCCCTCAGTCCGCACTCTATTCGGGCATGATTCACTCATCCACCAACCAGCATGACAAGGCAATTGTCGATTTTGAAATAGGCCTGAAACACGAGAACATTCCCCAGGATATCGCGAATGAACTCCGCTACAAACTCGCGGTAACGCTTATTAAAGACCAGGATATTTCCCGTGCGCTCATGGTACTCAAGGATCTCCAGCGGGAAAAGCCCGGATACAAGGACACGCCAAGCCTCATCGTCCGGTATCAGGAACTCAACCAGAACAAGAACTTGCAGGTGTACCTTCTTGCCGTCCAGAGTGAGTTCATTTCCCTGTGCCGCAAGATCGTCATCCAGTTTTTCCCCGGCGCGAAAGTGAAAATTACCGATATTTCGGTGTTTGCCGACTATTCGGACATTGTCGCGGAAATTGACACGCCAAAATGGTCCGATGTGGTTCTGTTCCGCTTTTTCCGGTCCCAGGGTTCGGTGGGAGAACTGCTCCTGCGCGACTTCCATGGGCGGATCAAGGACCTCAAAGCCGGTCAGGGGATCTGCCTTTCCGCGGGAATTTATTCGGAAGAATCACGGCGCTTTGCCGAAGGACGTCCGCTCGATCTCTATGACAAGGACCGGCTGAATACTATTCTGAATTCAGTGGATTCGGGGACGCCCCTGAGGAAACTGTAGGTACTGCTATAAAAATTGTTGAAAACTTTTTTTACTTTTCCGGGCGTGCGATGGTTATAAGATGCCGTTCATGCTCGTCCAGAAAGGGAACCGGCGCGGGAATCACGTTCCAGTCCCCGGTAACTTCCGATATCTGACTCATTTCTTCATCGATCTTTTCTTTTTTACCCTTCCACGCGGCAAGATGTCCGTTCTCGGCAAGAAGCCGGTCGAGGGATTGGTACATTTTTTTATCCAAAGGACGGAATGCCCGGAAAATGACAAGTGAATAGGCTCCTTCCGGTGCCTCTTCAATGGAAGATTCCAGAACAGAGGCATTATCAAGAGACAATAACGCGCAAAAGTTCTGTAGAAAGGAGCACCGGCGGCTCATGCGTTCAATGAGGGTTACCGGAATGTCTGGGAAAAGCAGAGAAAGGGGAATACCGGGTAAGCCCGCCCCGGTTCCGGCGTCAGCGATATGGGGAGCTGAAATGCCGGACAAAAGCGGTACGAGCAGTTTCCAGGGGGACAGGCTGTCCAGGATATGCCGGACAACCAGGCCCTCCCGGGAATCGGCGCCGACAAGGTCGAAGACCCGATTAAACAGCTCGAGCTCGTCCATATAGCGGGAGAGTCGGCCTTCGAGTGAGGCCACGCCGCGAACGCGGATACCGTCAAGGACGGTATCTGACGCAGGGATTTCCAGGGCGGCAAGGCCGTCCCGGAGAAGGTCCTGCCAGGATTTCCCGTTCCACACGCCCGTTCCGCTCATTTTTTGCCTTTGAGAAGCTCGGCGAAGGGATTGTAGGTCATGCCGTCGTCGTCGCGGGAGTTGCCGAACGATCCGCGTCCTGAGTCACGGTTGCCCGAAGAACCGCGGCCGGACGAATCGCGACCGCCGGAGAAGCCGCCGGCAGGTTTGCTGCCCGAGCCGCCGCCTGCGCGTACCACTACCTTGCGCGGGCCGCCGGAAACGGAACCGGCGGATGATGAACGCGCTCCGTTCGATGAACCGGAGGCGCCGCTGGCGCTCTTGCAGGAAAGACTGATGCGGCGGCGGTCGTAATCGAGGCCGATGATGCGGCACTCTTTTACGTCTCCCACCTTGACCACGTCCATGGGATCGTGGACGTACTGGTCGCTCATCTCGGAGAGATGGAGGAGCGCGGTTTCCTTGATGCCGATATCCACGAAGGCGCCGAAGTCGACCACGTTCTTTATCTTGCCGGTTACGGTCATGCCTTCCTTGAGGTCTTCAAAGGAGAGGACACCCTGCTGCATGATGGGCTTGGGGAAGTCTTCGCGCGGGTCGCGGTTGGGCTTTTTGAGTTCTTCAATGATATCGTTGATGGTCTGGTCACCGAGTTCGTAGCGGGCTTTGAGTGTACTCCGCACGTCGCCGGTCACTTCGCTTTTTTGCTGCACGAGTTCGTAGACAACGCGGGCGGCTTCGTAGTTTTCGGGGTGTACCCAGCTGTTGTCGAGCGGATCGGTGCTTTCCGGAATCTTGAGGAAGCCGGCGCACTGTTCAAAGCTCTTGGGGCCCATGCCGGGAACCTTCATGAGCGCGTCGCGGCTCGTGATCTTGCCGCCCGATTCGCGGAACGCCACGATTTTCTTGGCGAGCGGCCCGTTGATGCCGGATACGTACTTGAGAATCGAAAAACTCGCGGTATTGAGATTCACGCCGACGTTGTTGACCACGGACCCCACCACTTCGTCGAGCATTTCGGAGAGTTTTTTCTGGTTTACGTCGTGCTGATAGAGGCCGACGCCGATGGACTTGGGATCAATCTTGACGAGCTCGGCCAGGGGATCCTGGAGGCGGCGGCCTATGGAGATGGCGCCGCGGATGGTGAGGTCGAGCTCGGGGAATTCTTCGCGCGCCACGTCGCTCGCGGAATAGACCGAAGCGCCGTCTTCGTCAACCACCGTATACATAACCTCTTTGCAGTGTTCGCTGATGACAGCAGCCACTACTTCCTGGACCTCGTGGCTGCCGGTTCCGTTGCCGATCGCGACGAGCTGGATGTTGTAGTCCTTGATGGCGCGGAGGATGGCGGCGGCGGCTTCCACGGGTTTGTGCTGGTAAATCATGAAGTTGCCCAGGTATTTTCCGGTTTCGTCGAGCGCCGCGCACTTGGTGCCGGTGCGGATTCCCGGGTCGACTCCGAGGATGCGGGTTCCCTTGATGGGCTGCTGCATGAGGAGGTTGCGGAGATTCTCGCTGAACACGGAGATACCGTGGTCGTCAGCCGCATCGGAAAGGTCCGAGCGGATTTCGCGCACAACAGCGGGGGAAAGGAGGCGGATCACCCCGTCAGCGACGGCGTCGCGGTGGTAGTCGTTCGCGATCGCGTACTCCCGGGCGATAATCTCGATAGCTTCTTCGGCGTCAACGTCAATCTTGACGTCGAGTACGCCTTCGCGCTCGCCACGGTTTATGGCGAGGACACGGTGGGGCTTGATCTGGTTCACGGGCTCGCTGTAGTCCCAGTACATCTGGTAGACGCTGGTTTTCTGGGCGTTTTCGTCGCCCACGCCGGTAACCACAACCTTGCCGCTTTTCATGTACCAGCCGCGGACAGCGGCGCGGTGTTCGGGATTCTGTGCAATCCGCTCGGCGATGATGTCCATGGCGCCGGCGATGGCGTCTTTGGCGCTCTCAACGGTGAGTTCGGGATTTTCTTCGTCAGTCTTTACATAGCCCTCCGCGGCTTTTTCCACGGCGGCGGCGTTTTCTTTTTCCATGAGGTCGGCCAGGGGTTCGAGTCCGCGTTCGATGGCGAGCATGCCGCGGGTTTTCTTTTTCTTTTTGAAGGGTGCCCAGAGGTCTTCGAGTTCGGTGAGGGTTTTTGCCTTCATCACGTTGTTATGCAGGAGTTCGGTGAGTTTTCCCTGCGCGAAAATACCTTTTACTATCTCAAGCCTGCGGGTTTCAAGGTTATGGTAGCTTTTGAAGAGGTGGTCGCAGTCGCGGACCTGTACTTCATCGAGTGAGCCGTGGCGTTCTTTCCGGTAGCGGGAAATGAAGGGAATGGTGCATCCTTCAGCCACAAGCGATACTACAGCCGAAACTTGTGCGGGCTGTACCGTCAGTTCATCGGCGATCCGTCTGAGAATCGCCACTTCGTTTACTGCAAGTGCGTCTATCTGTTCCTGGGTAAATTCCATAGGGAGGAATACTACCCGAAAAAACCCCCGCGGACAAGCCAAAACCCACAAAAAAAACCACCCCGCGACCAGCGCGGGATGGTTGAAAGAATTTTGGTAGCAGCAGCGAGGCTATTGTGTCATTGGAATATTAACGTATATGAAAGCA
>ERZ795049.2771-NODE-2771-length-19736-cov-5.563843_pt1 | contig 19736 bp, 19 predicted proteins | sample MGYA00375133_ERZ795049 | MGnify/ENA primary metagenome ERZ795049 (study PRJEB30178, sample SAMN05720147) | activated sludge metagenome | isolation source: anaerobic digester from wastewater treatment plant | place: Japan | collected 2015-04-20 ...
GATATACCATCTGGCTGCACTTATAGCCATACCTTTCAGCTATAATTCACCGGATTCATACGTGGATACAAACATTAAAGGTACTCTTAATGTATTGCAGGCTGCCAGGGATTCAGAAGCCTCGAGAATACTTGTTACTTCAACATCTGAAGTATATGGTACAGCCCAATATGTCCCTATCGATGAAAATCACCCCTATCAGGGGCAATCACCGTACTCTGCTACTAAAATAGGGGCCGACAGATTGGCAGAGTCCTTCAATAAAAGTTATGGAATGCCGATAACAATAGTAAGGCCTTTTAATACGTACGGACCCCGCCAATCGGCAAGGGCGGTTATTCCGACAATTATTACACAGCTTCTTTCAGGCAGGAAAGAAATACAGCTTGGATCTCTTACACCAACAAGAGATTTCAACTATGTCAAGGATACTGTAAAGGGATTTATGGAAATTGCAAAATCGGATAAAACCCTTGGGGAAGAGATAAATATCGCATCCCAACAGGAAATCTCCATAGGACAGCTTGCAGATGAACTTATAAGGCAGATTAACCCTAATGCGAGGGTAGTATGTGATGAGAAGAGGCTAAGGCCGGAAAAAAGTGAGGTAGAAAGACTTCTTGGTTCCAATGAAAAGATTAAACGATTGACCGATTGGAGGCCAGGATTTACTCTTGAGCAAGGCTTGGCTGAGACAATAGAATTTTTTAGAAACAATTTAGAGAGGTATAAGGTTGGGATTTACAATCTATGATTTGAAGCGGAGAGGATAAAATGAAATATTGTAAAATGTGCGTCATGCCGGATACCAGGCCGGGAATCAAGCTGGACGAGAATGGCATATGCTCTGCTTGCCGGTCTTATGAAAAAAGGAAAGAAATCAACTGGGACGAGCGGTATAAAGAATTGAAGAAGCTTTGTGACAAGTATAGGGGAATGAACGGAACATCCTGTGACTGTGCTATAGCAGTCAGCGGTGGCAAGGATAGTCATTATCAGGTATACTTTATGAAAGAAGTTATGAAAATGAATCCTATACTCTTCTCAGTTGAGGATAATTTTGAAATGACTGAAGCTGGCAGGCACAACCTGAAAAACATTTCGGAGGAATTTGGCTGTCATATTATCACTCTGAAACCGGATATAAGAACCCAAAAAAAACTGATGAGGTACACCTTTGAGAAATATGGAAAACCAACATGGTTTTTAGACAGGCTTATATATACATTCCCACTGAATATGGCTATCAAATTCAATACTCCCCTCTTGGTATACGGCGAAAATGTAAGTTATGAATATGGCGGCACCGATTATGTAGAAACATACTCTGCGAAAAATCAGCTCAGCAATGGAGTGGCATCCGATATCCCGATTTCAGAGCTGCTTGGGATTGAAGGTATAACGGAGCAGTCTATTGAATTCACCAAAGCACCTTCAGAGGAAGAAATGGACAGACTGGATCCTATGTATGTTTCATATTTTGTTCCTTGGAACAGTTACGCAAATTACAAATTTGCATTGTCAAGGGGCTTTCATGATCTAAGTCATGAATGGGATAGAACACATCACATCGAGAATTTTGATCAAATAGACAGCAGGGCATATTTAGTACATTCCTGGATGAAATATCCCAAATTCGGGCATGCCTCTGCTACAGACTATGCGGCACGTTATGTAAGATATGGCTTTATTTCAAGGGAAGAAGCTATCGGACTTGTCAGGGAGCGCGACCATAAGCTTGATATAAAGTGTGTGCAGGACTTTATTCAGTTTTTGGGTTACACAGAGGCCGAATTTTGGAATATAATAGATTCTTTTTACAATAAAGACATCTTTGAGAAGAACCCGTATGGTGAATGGGTTCTTAAGAATCCGATATGGAAAGAAAAATGACAGGATAAGAGTATATACAGTCAGAGAAGATAGGTGTTGGGGGGGTTATTATGGATGTCAGGGACATATTGATAGAAGAGAACAGTACAATGATTCAGGCAATGGAAGTTCTTGATAGAACATCAAAAAAAGTATTGTTTGTTGAAAGTGAAGGCAAACTGGCAGCGGCAATAACTGACGGGGATATAAGGAGATGGATACTGGCAAAGGGCAGTCTCGATGCGAAGGTTAAAGATATTGCGAACTATAAGCCTAAGTTTTTATATGAAAAAGATAAACATAAAGCAAAAGAGTACATGAAGAAAAATACAATTGAGGCTCTGCCCATAGTAGATAAGAATAAAAGAATTATTTCTGTTACGATGCTGAACAAAGAGGACATTGAATCAAAAACAAACCTGAATATCCCTGTTGTTATTATGGCAGGAGGTTTCGGCACAAGGCTTTATCCCTATACAAAGATACTCCCTAAACCGCTTATACCTATAGGGGAATTGCCTATAGCCGAACATATCATAAACAGCTTTCATCATTACGGCTGCAACGATTTTTATTTAATTGTCAATCATAAGAAGAATATGATAAAAGCTTACTTTAATGAGACTAAAAGAGATTACCGCATTACATATATTGACGAAGACGTACCCTTAGGGACAGGCGGCGGATTAAGCCTTTTGAAAAATCAAATAAAATCTGCTTTTATACTTTCGAACTGTGATATTCTTATAAGGGAGGACTATGGTAAGGTATATCAGTTCCATAAAAAAGAAAATAATTTTATAACGATGATAGCGTCACTGAAGAATATAAGAATACCCTATGGAGTAATTGAAATACATGAAAACGGTGAAATTTCCGGTATGAAGGAAAAGCCGGAATTATCTTTCTTTGCCAACACCGGCTGCTATGTTGTAGAACCGGGCGTAATTGAAGAAATGGAAGGCGGTATGCCGTCAGATTTTCCGGACATAATTGAAAAACATAGAAGTTCAGGCAAGAAGGTTGGGGTATATCCAATCAGTGAAAATTCATGGATGGATATGGGACAGCCGGATGAGATGGAAGAAATGCGGAAAAGGTTGTGTGGAGATGACTAGAAAATTGGTTTTGCTTGGGGGAGGAGGACATTGCAAATCAGTATTGGACAGTCTTTTGTCAAGCAGTAATTTTTCTGAGATAGGTATAGTTGATAAAAAGGAAGTTATGGGAACGGATGTACTTGGGGTTCCTGTTTTTGGTTGCGATGATGATCTGGCAGGGCTGTTGCAGCAAGGGTATACTCATGCGTTTGTAACCCTTGGAAATATTGGGAATCCCTCAGCCCGAAAAAAATTATTTATGAAAATTGAGCAGATAGGATTCATTATACCAAGTATTATTGATTCTTCAGCCAATGTCAGTAAATATGCCAATATAGAAGCTGGAGTATTCATAGGGAAAAATGCGGTTGTGAATGGGGGATCTGTTATTGGAAAAGGGGCAATAGTAAATACCTCCAGTATCATAGAACATGACTGCGTTATTGAAGAGTTTGTCAATATATCGCCCGGAGCCGTAATATGCGGAGGGGTGCATATCGGAAGCGATACATATATAGGTGCAGGTAGTGTTATTAAGCAGCAGGTCAAAATAGGGCCGGATTCAGTAATAGGTATGGGAAGCATAGTTTTGAAAGATATTGAAGGCAATACACTTGCATATGGGAATCCATGCAGGGAGGTTAAAAAGCTATGAGTGTTCTTATTATAGCAGAAGCAGGCGTAAATCATAATGGTAAGCTGGAGTTAGCGAAAGAACTTGTAGAAAAAGCGAAGGAAGCCGGAGCGGATTATATAAAATTCCAGACTTTTGTAGCAGGGAACATTGTTTCCAGATTCGCCCGCAAAGCGGACTATCAAAAATCCGGAACCGGCCCGGACGGGGACCAGTTATCCATGCTTAGAGAATTGGAACTCTCCCATAATGAGTTTATAGAATTGAAGAATTATTGCAATTACAAACAAATTGGATTTCTTTCTACGGCATTTGATTTTGACAGCATAGATTTTCTTAATAGACTTGGTATGGATTTATGGAAAATACCGTCAGGGGAAATCACCGATCTTCCATATCTGATCAGAATTGCAAATTTACATCAACCGGTCATTTTATCCACGGGTATGTGCACCATGCATGAAGTGGAGGCTGCGATAGATGTTTTGAATACCAATGGCAGCGGGGACATATCCCTGCTGCATTGTACGAGCGAGTATCCGGCTCCTTATGCCGATGTAAATCTTAATGCGATGCTGACAATGAGAGATAAGTTTCATTTGCCGATAGGGTACTCCGACCACACTGCCGGCATTGAAATTTCAATAGCAGCGGCAGCATTGGGCGCTTCAATAATAGAAAAGCATTTTACACTGGATAAGTATACGGAAGGACCCGACCATAAGGCAAGTCTGGAGCCAAACGAGCTTGCACATATGATTCAGGCCATAAGAAATATTGAGCTTGCCATGGGCAATGGCGAAAAGAAACCTGCAGCATCTGAACTGAAAAATATTGCTGCTGCAAGAAAAAGTATTATTGCAGGCCGGAGAATTAGAAAGGGAGAAATATTTACGGAAGATAACCTTGCAATAAAGCGTCCGGGCACAGGCATCAGTCCTATGCGCTGGTTTGAAGTTATAGGGCAGAAGGCTGTCAAAGATTTTGATGAGGATGAGTTGATAGTGTATGACGAATAATGAAAAGAAAAAAATCTGTGTACTGACCGCGACCCGTGCGGAATATGGACTTCTTAAGCCTGTTATTGTAAGACTTAAGAAGGACTTTGACGTTCGTGTTGTAGCAACAGGGATGCATATGTCGCCGGAGTTCGGCCTGACCTATAAAGAAATAGAAGATGACGGGATACAGATAGATGAGAAGATAGAGATCCTGCTAAGCGCCGATACTCCTGCGGGAATATCAAAAACTATGGGGTTGGCAATGATAAGCTTTGCCGATTACCTGACCCGGCTGATGCCCGATATGCTGCTGGTGCTGGGGGATCGCTATGAGACCCTGGCTGTGTGCTGTGCAGCTATGAACCAGAGAATACCTATTGCCCATATGTATGGGGGTGAAAAAACAGAGGGTGCGGTAGATGAAAGCATCCGCCATGCAATTACAAAACTAAGCTACCTTCATTTTACCAGTACCGAAGAATATAGAAGGCGCGTTATCCAGCTTGGGGAGCAGCCTGACAGAGTATTCTGCGTTGGGGCGACAGGTATTGAAAATTTGTCAAAGGAAAAATTGTTAAGCAAGGATGAGCTTGAACGCTTAATTGGATTTGACCCGAATAGGCCTTATGCTGTAGTTACATTCCACCCTGTTACACTGGAGGGGGATAGCTCTGCCGAACAGTTCCGCAATTTATTGAATGTTTGCGGCAGCCGCAAGGAAATGAAGTTTGTATTAAGCAAAGCAAATGCCGACGCTTATGGTCGTATAATCAATAAGATGATTGACGAATACATAAAAACCAATGATAACGCTGTAGCGTTTGAATCTTTGGGAATGATTGGTTATCTAAGCGCAGTCAAATATAGTGATCTGGTAATAGGCAATTCCTCCAGCGGTATTATTGAGGCACCGAGTCTCGGGATACCGGCCATAAACATCGGAGACAGGCAGAAGGGCAGATTGCAGGCAGATAGTATCATTAACTGCAGGCCTGTTACTGAAGAAATAAATATGGCAATGACCCTGGCTATGTCGGAAGAGTTTGGAAAGAAGGCAAGGAATACTGTAAATCCCTATGGGGATGGCAATACATCTTTGAGGATAGCCGAAAAAATAAAAGAATTCATATTGGGCAATAGAATAAACTTGAAAAAGGTTTTCTATGACTGTGAGGTAAAATAACATGAGGGTTGCAGTTATTGGCCTGGGTTCCATGGGAAAACGACGAATACGCTTGTTGAAAAAGTATAATGATGTACAGGTTATCGGAATTGATAATAATGCGGATAGAAAATGGGAACTGGAAAAGGAATACGGGATTGAATGCTATTCCGGCCTGAATCACGCAATTGATGCAATGCGTATCGATTGCGCCTTTGTGTGTGCTCCGCCGTTATCACACAGCACCATAATTGCTCAGGCATTGAAAAATAAACTGCATGTTTTTACGGAGTTAAACTTAAGTGCCGAAGGATATGAGGAGAATATTGCCCTTGCAAAACAAAATAATCTGGTATTATTTCTGTCCTCTACATTTTTGTACAGGGAGGAAATCAAAAAGATAAAAACCTTAACAAAGGAGGCTGGCTGTGCACTTAATTATACATATCATGTAGGACAATATCTGCCGGACTGGCACCCTTGGGAGAGCTATAAGGATTATTTTGTAAGCGATAAGAGATCCAATGGATGCAGGGAGATCCTTGCCATTGAGCTTCCATGGCTTTCGGATGTGTTTGGCGGTATTATTAATGTTAATGTAGTTAAGGACAGGATGAGCAGTCTGAATATAGATTATAACGATAATTATCTTATAATTCTGGAGCATTCATCCGGGTGCAAGGGTACTTTGGCTGTCGACGTGGTATCCCGCAAAGCGGTGAGGAATCTGGAAGTCTTCGGGGAGCAGCTTTACCTCTGTTGGAACGGCCTGCCGACAGGATTATTCGTATATGATATTAACGCTAAAAAAGATATAAATTTGAAACTGTATAATGAGATAGATCAGCTTGACAATTACAGCGGCTTTATAGTTGAGAATGCCTATTTGAATGAGATTGATTCCTTTTTTAAAGCTGTTAATGAGGGCATGACCCCGATTTACAACTTTGAAAAGGATAGGTTGATTCTTGAAATCATAGATAGAATCGAGGCTTAGTATGAAAAAGTGTTATAAAATAGGATTGGTTGGGCTTGGCTCAATAGGTATCAGGCATTTCCATAATATATTACAGGTTTTAAAGGAGCGAAGCACCTCATGTACGATTGACCTGTTCAGAAGCGGGAAAGGCAAGGAACCCGACGGAGAAATTTCCCGGCATGTTAATAAGATATACAACTCTTATGATGAGGTGGTCGATAACTATGATATTATTTTCATTACTAATCCCACAAACCTGCATTTTGAGACAATAAAGCACTTTGTTAACAATACCGGGCATATGTTTATTGAAAAACCCATATTTGATAAAGGTGATATTGCTCTGGACGAGCTTAAGTTAAAGAGCAGCAGTGTATATTATGTAGCTTGCCCCTTAAGATATACCGGGGTAATCCAATACTTCAAGCATAAAAGTGATTTATCCGGAACCATAAGCGTAAGGGCGATTTGCTCAAGCTACCTGCCGGATTGGAGACCAAACCGTGACTACCGGGAAATATACAGCGCCCATAAAGATCAGGGCGGGGGTGTTTCAATTGACTTAATACATGAGTGGGACTATATCTGCTATTTGTTTGGCCGGCCGGAGAAGGTGTTAAGTATTAAGGGGACATTCTCAAGACTGGAAATAGATAGCGAAGATTTGGCTTTATATATTGCCAAATATCCCAATATGACCGTTGAAATACACCTGGACTATTTTGGACGCAAAACAATAAGAGAACTGCAGTTGTTTACCGATACCGATACGATTGTAGGCGATATTGCAAATAATGAAATCAGATATCTGAACAGCGGCAAGACCATTTCCTTCATGGAAGACAGGGATAATATCCATATTAAGGAGCTGGGGCATTTTTTCGATATTGTTGAAGGGAAAGCCGACAATGATAGTGATGCAGAAACTGCTTTATCAGTTCTTCGATTAGCGCAGGGGGAGTGTTATCGTGAAAGCAAAGAATGACATACTTTTTACCATATGCGGCAGGGCAGGGTCAAAGGGCATAAAGAATAAAAATGTGAAAGAATTCTTAGGTTACCCGTTACCGTTTTATACGGTTTCGGCAATTGATCTATACAAGAAACAGAATCCTGAAATAAATGGTTCTGTGGTATTGAACACGGACAGCCGGGAGCTTATAAGCTTATTTGAAAGCCTGACAAATTTCAAGGCGGATATTATTGAAAGAGATCCGTCCCTTGGGCTGGACGCAACCCCCAAGAATAAAGTAATTCAAAACTGTCTGGACATAATGGAAAAGCGAAAACCAATCAAGTACAATATGGTTGTTGATTTGGATATAACATCACCTCTAAGGACAGTTGCAGATATCAGTAACCTTATAAGAAAGAAGATGGATTCTGATGCGGATATAGTATTTTCAGTAACTGATTCCAGAAGGAACCCATACTTCAATATGGTCAGGAAAACTGAAAATGGATACGAAAAGATTCTTGGACCGACACTGAATTGCCGCCAGGAGGCTCCGGAAGTATTCGACATGAATGCCTCAATGTATGCCTATTCTCCGGAATTTCTAAGGAGGGACAAGGATATTTTTGAGGGGAAATGCGATATAATTAAAATGATGGATACTGCAGTTCTGGATTTGGATCATGACAATGATTTTGAACTCATGCAGGTCATAGCCGAATATTTGTTCTGTAAATATACGGAATTCAAAGCAGTGAGAGACAACATTGAAATTTTGTTATAGGGGGCGGGAAAGAGCAAATTCAGCCGTCCTAATGTATATTGACAGCAGAAATATGCTATGATAATATTGTATTGTCGATTTGTTAATTTAATTGTCAGTCAACTCATCAAGAGAGGTGGAGGGAAGGGCCCTATGAAACCCGGCAACCGGCAGATGTACGGTGCCAATTCCTGCAGGATTGCTATATTCAATCCTGAAAGATGAGGGAGTTATAAAAATATGCCGCTCCTTCGTCGGAAGGGGTTTTTTTATTTTACCGTGCCACGCATGGCAGGCAAATGCGGCAAAGCTGCCTTCGCAAAGTTAGTCTAAAGAAGAAAAAGGAGGTTTATTATGTTAAGAAAACTATTTACATCCGAATCTGTTACCGAAGGACATCCTGACAAAATATGCGACCAGATATCCGATGCGGTGCTGGACGCCATACTTGAACAGGATCCGATGGGAAGGGTAGCGTGTGAAGTATCGGTTACAACAGGCCTTGTATTGGTAATGGGAGAGATTACGACCAACTGTTATGTTGATATACCTAAGATCGTGAGAAAAACCATTGAAGAAATAGGTTACACAAGGGCCAAATATGGATTTGATTGCGACACCTGCGGCGTTATTACATCCATTAATGAGCAGTCGGAAGATATTGCCCTTGGCGTTGATAAGGCTCTTGAAGCAAAAAAGGGAGAAATGGCGGAGCAGGATGTTGCTGCTACAGGCGCAGGAGATCAGGGCATGATGTTCGGCTATGCCTGCGATGAGACTCCAGAGCTTATGCCGATGCCTGTTTCCCTTGCTCATAAGCTTGCTATAAAGCTTTCGCGGGTCAGAAAGGAAGGCATAATCGATTATCTGAGGCCTGACGGGAAAACCCAGGTTACTGTGGAATATGAAGATGGGAAACCTGTGAGAGTGGATACGATAGTTGTTTCTTCACAGCATAGCCCTGAAGTGGACCATGACACTATTGAGAAAGATATTATAAGTGAAGTAATAAGACCCGTTATTCCCGAGGGCATGATAGATAAGGACACCAAGATTTATGTAAATCCGACAGGAAGGTTCGTAATCGGCGGACCCCAAGGGGACTCAGGACTTACAGGAAGAAAAATAATAGTTGATACCTACGGAGGTTATGCAAGGCATGGAGGGGGAGCATTTTCAGGGAAAGATCCTACCAAGGTTGACAGATCTGCCTCCTATGCGGCAAGGCATGCAGCAAAGAATGTTGTCGCAGCGGGACTTGCATCAAAGTGTGAGGTGCAGGTGGCTTATGCAATAGGGGTGGCAAAGCCGGTATCGGTAATGGTAGAAACCTTCGGAACCGGAAAACTGCCTGATGAAGAAATAGCAAGGATAATAACCCAGGTATTTGATTTGAGGCCGGCAGCAATCATAAAGAATTTAAATCTCAGAAGGCCCATATACAGACAGATAGCTGCATATGGGCATATGGGAAGGACGGACGTGGATCTGTCCTGGGAGAAGACCGATAAGGTAGAAGAAATAAAAAAACTGGCAGGGAAAAATGTGCTATAATTATAGAAGCGATTTTTTCCGAGGTGTAAGGGATGGACGAAGTTCAGGGGACAATTCACGAAATTGTATTCAGAAACGAATCTAACGGGTATACCGTGCTGGATCTGGAACGGGATGCAGAACTGCTTACGCTGGTAGGATATTTTTCTTTTTTGAACATAGGCGAAACAATCAGAGCATACGGTTCATGGGTGCAGCATCCTAATTACGGTAGCCAGTTCAAGGCGGAGACCTATACCACGGTTACCCCGGCAACAGTCAACGGGATAGAAAAGTATCTGGCCTCAGGCTTAATACCGGGGATAGGCCCTCACACTGCCAGGAAACTAGTGGAGAAATTCGGACTGGATACCCTTGATATAATACAGTATAATCCGGATCGCCTTATTGAGGTGGAGGGCATAGGGCATAAGAAATCGGCGAAGATATATGAAGCCTTCGAGAAACAGAAGGAACTGAAGGATATCATGATGTTCTTGGAGAGATACGGTATAGGGCCCTCTTATGCAGTCAGGATATATAAGGCCTATGGGGCAAATACAATAAACGAAATAAAAGGAAACCCCTATAAGCTTGCGGATGATATATTCGGTATCGGATTCAAAATGGCGGATAAGGCAGCACTGTCCATGGGAGTAGCAAAATCCTCCGAATACCGGATAGCATCGGGCACCAGATATGTGCTTAACCAATATCACGGAAACGGACATACCTTTGCGCCCCAGGAAGATTTGGTGAGATCGGCGGCGGCAATGCTTGAGGTTTGCGAGACAGATATTGAAGATATAATAGTAAGGCTTTCTATAGATAAAAAGCTTGTAGCGGAAGATGTCGGGGGTGTAAGAGGGGTCTATTCATTTCCTTTTTTTAAGGCTGAATCCGGAACCGCAAGGAGGCTTATGCAGCTATTGTACTTTGAAATTCCCCCGATGAATCTGGATGCAGACAGCGAGATATCAGCCGTCGAAAGGCTGGAAGGGATAGAACTGGCGGATAAGCAGAGAAGTGCCATAACGGAGGCTTTGGCAAAGAGCATACTTGTAATAACAGGGGGGCCGGGTACAGGTAAAACTACAATCATTAAGACAATAATAAGTATTTTTGAAAAACATGGGCTTAATGTGCTTTTAGCCGCACCCACCGGAAGGGCGGCCAAAAGGATGCAGGAGGCAACAGGAAGAGATGCAAAGACCATACATAGGCTGCTGGAATTTGGATATGGGGAAAGCGATGAGGAAGCGTATTTCCAGAAAAACGAGGAGACGCCCCTGGAATGTGATGCAATAATAGTAGATGAGGTATCAATGATTGATATATTACTTATGAATAATCTTCTTAAGGCTATAGCGGAGGGCACCCGGGTCATATTGGCAGGGGATGTGGACCAGCTTCCCTCCGTGGGCCCAGGGAATGTTCTCAGGGACATAATTGAAAGCGGAGTGCTGCCTGTCGTAAGACTGGATGAAATATTCCGGCAGGCAGAAAGCAGTATGATTGTCGTCAATGCTCATAGGATAAATCGAGGCGAACCGCCTATAATAAGCACTAAGAACAGTGACTTCTTTTTAATAAAGCAGGAGGTGCAGGAGGATATTGTTTCTACAATTATCGAACTTTGTACTGAGCGGCTTCCCAGATATACGGGATTGGATTTCCATGAGGGAATTCAGGTGTTGTCGCCGATGAAAAAAGGCCTTTGCGGGGTACTTAACCTTAATCAGGAGCTGCAAAAGGCATTAAATCCCCGGGAAAGCAATAAAGCCGAAAAACAATACCGGGACACTGTTTTCAGGGTTGGAGACAAAGTAATGCAGGTTAAAAACAATTACAAAATGAGATGGCAAAGCATCAATAACTCCGAAAAAGAAGGGGAGGGCGTATTCAACGGTGATCTGGGCGTCATTATTCACATAGACAATGAAGATCAATATATGGAAGTAGTGTTCGACAGAGAAAGAAAGGTTAAATATGACTTCTCAATATTGGATGAGCTGGAGCATGCATATGCTCTTACGGTTCACAAAAGCCAGGGTTCTGAGTTTCCTATACTTGTTATGCCCCTTACTTTCGGACCTCCGATGCTTATGACAAGGAACCTCCTTTATACCGGGCTCACAAGGGCAAAAAATATGGTAGTATTGGTTGGGAAGGAATGCTTTCTTCAGCAGATGGTCAATAACAACCGGATTATTGCACGCAATTCCGGATTGCGAAGGAGACTTGGCAGGTGGGAATATGATTAAGGGCATTCTTGACTTGTTATATCCCGAAAAGCCAAAATGTTGCATTTGCGGAAGCCAGGGAGCAAAAATAGTCTGTGACAGGTGCATGGCTTCTCTGAATTATCTGCAGGGAATTACCTGCCTTCACTGCGGCAAGCAGCTTAACGAGAACTACCATGACAGTACTTGTCCCGACTGCAAAACAGGGGCGTTTCACTACGAAAGGGCTTATTCCTGCTTTGAATATGGGGGCATTGGAAAAGAACTGATACATAAGCTAAAATTTGAAGGAAAAGTGCATCTGGCAAAAGTAATTGCAGGTCTGATGAAGGAAGCCCTGAGGAATGAGGATTTGGAGATAAGTTGCATAGTACCTGTGCCCATACACCGGAACAGGCTTAAAATCAGGGGCTTCAATCAGTCATATAATATTGCGCAGGAATTAGGGGAAAGGCTAAGAAAACCTGTTTTGGACTGTCTGGAAAGAACAAAGGAGACAAAAGAACAATATAATCTCGACAAAATGCAGAGATATCTGAATATAAATGATGCATTTTCCGTCAAATCATTGTATAATATCAGTAAATACGAGAATATTCTGCTGGTTGATGATATTTATACCACAGGAAGTACTGTTAATGAATGCAGTAAAGTATTGAAAAAGGCCGGAGCGAAATATGTATATGTAATAACGGCAGCTACAGGCAGCAATACGTAAAAAGATACGAGATACGGGATACGAGGTGCGGGATTTAAGCATGGCTTCGAAGTCCCGGCTAAATCTGGTGACTAGCGATTAGCGGCTGGTGACTAATAAAAGGAGGTATATTTATGGCGGAAATCAGAAACTGTCCCAGGTGCGGGAGAATATTCACCTATATTTCGAGTCCGATTTGCGGCAGGTGTATGGAAACAGAAGAAGATGAGTTCAAGGTAGTAAAGGAATACATATATGATAACCCTGGGGCTACCATATCGGAGGTGTCACAGGAAACAGAGGTTTCTGTCGAAAAAATCATGAGGTTTCTCAGGGAGGAAAGACTTGAAATAAAATCCGAAAACAGCAATTTGGTTTTAGGATGCGAAAGATGCGGAAGATCAATTAATTCCGGAAGGTTCTGCGAGAATTGCAAAGGGCAGATTACTGAAGGCCTCAAGAGAGAATTCGGGCTGGAGAAGAAAGAACCTGTACAAAGGCCGCAGTATAAGGCTGAAAAAGAAAAAATGTATACGGCCGAAAGAAGAAGGAACGACTAATACAGCAGCATCGGCTGCTGTTTTTTTTACACAAAACACTAAACTTATGTGTTGTTGATACCGATAAAGTAGTTGAATGAAGAATGATAACGGGGTGGTAGCATGGGGTTCAATATTAATAAAATCGACGGTGTAAACAGGATTTATAAGAATCAGAAGGTGGAGTCAAAGAAGGACGTTTCGGGGGCAGCCCGAACCAGCGGGAAAAAGGACGAAGTACAGATATCCAGGGAGGCTATGGATTTCCAAATGGTTATGAAAGCAGTAAAGGCAGCCGAGAAAGTACCGGATATAAGGGAGGAAGTGATTGCTCCCATAAAAGAAAAGATGGATAACGGCACTTATGAGGTAGACAGTAAGGATATAGCTGATAAGCTTTTAGCCCGCAAGTTTGATTTAAAAATTTAAAAACAACCACAGCTTAAGGCCATTACCTCTGGCTGTGGTTATTTTTATCTGTAGATACAAGGGGGATATATCTATGGCGAATGTTGATAAAGGGATTAATGCAGTTATTGATATACTAAAGGAAGAACACGGATATTACAAGGATTTGGTTGAATTATCGAAATCCAAAAAGAACATCATTATTGAAGGTAAAGTTGCAGAACTGGATAAGATGGTCAAATTAGAGCAGAATATGATTTTTAATATCGGCCAGCTGGAAAAAAAGAGAGAGGAAGAGGTGGCAAGAATTTGTGCCGCATTGGATATCGAAAGTGCTCAGGTTACCATATCCGATCTGGCAAAAATGCTTGAGCCTCAATTGAAGGAAGCTTTAGAGAATATCCAGAATAAGCTGAGAGAAGTCTTTTCAGAGCTTAAGGCAGCAAATGATATAAACGGACAGCTATTGGAGCAATCCCTTGAATATATAGATTATTCAATAAACCTTTTTGCAGGCTCCGGAATGGAGACCGGGTCTTTATATGAGGACATTGGCAAAAAAGGAAAAGGGCAAAGCAAAAAGAACATTTTCGATACAAAAGTATAGGTATGGGATTTAAGGAGTGAGGTTAAATGTCGTCATTCAGAGGATTGAGCGTCGGAATGTCTGCAGTTTTTGCAAATCAGAGAGCATTGGATGTTACCAGCCACAACATAAGTAATGTGAATACTCCCGGATATACCAGGCAGCTAATATCCAATTCATCCTCCTTCTATCATAATATTGGGAAATCAGGCAACGGCAAACTGCTGCAGATGGGTTATGGCGTTGATGTGCAGGAAATAAGGCAGTATAGAGATGAATTTCTGGATAAGAAATTCAAGAAGGAGAATACCAGTTTAGGTTATTGGGGGTCAAGATTTTCAAGCATTGAAGAGCTTGAAACGATATTTAACGATAACTCGGAAGATGGGCTACAGGCTGTAATGAATAACTTTTGGGACTCATGGGAACAACTATCCAAGCCTACGGGGGGCTTGACCGTAAGATCAATGGTAAAGGAAAATGGCATTGCTTTTGTTGAAACAGTTAAAAATATGGATAATATGCTTATTAACTTCAGAAGGAGTAAGGACAGGGAAATCAGTGAGTGCATAGACAGAGTGAACGAAATAGCAAAAAAAATTGCAAATCTCAACCTTGAGATAAGCAAGATAGAATCTCACGGTGTCACAGCAAATGACCTCAGGGATGAGAGAAACTATCTTATAGACGAGCTTACCGGAAAAGCCAAGATACAGGTTTACGAAGGGAGTTCAATAAATATTTCCCTGGAAGGGCGGATGCTTGTTGAAGGCAGCAGATATGATCAAATTGAGAAAGTGCCTGATACGGGGAACAGCGGGTTTATCCAGCTTGTATGGAAAGGTGAAAACGACAGGCTGGAGATTTCCGGCGGCAGCATAATGGCATTGTTCGAATCCAGGGATGTGTTGGTGGAAGGCTTTAGGGAAAGGCTGAATCAATATGTTACGGGCGTTGCAAGAGAAATAAATGCAATACACATAACGGGGTATGGAATTAAAGACAGTGCCCATAGATACTTTTTCATAAACTCAACGGATGGCACTGCCAACAATATTGATATCTCCACGATAGCCTTTAATCCGGAGCTGAATGAATTTGACAATATTGCTTCTGCAGAAGAGGCATTCAACTATGAGGACAACAGAATTGCGCTAAAAATTGCAGAATTAAGGCATAACGATTATTTTTCGTACGACTGCTATGAAACAATTGCGGCAAACAGACAATATAACTTTGATGAATTTTTCAGAAATATTATTTCAGACTTGGGAAACAAAGGGCAGGAAGCATTTACCGCAGTCGAGGCACAAAAGCTTCTTGTAGACCAGATAGAATTCAGGAGACAGGCAATGAGTGCTGTCTCGATAGATGAAGAGATGTGCAATCTGATAAGATATGAGCATTCTTACAATGCGGCGGCAAGGATAGTAAATGTGGTGGACGAGATGCTCGAGTTGGTAGTAAATAGAATCGGCGTGGTCGGAAGGTAGTGAGTAAACAGTATGAGAACAACATTTGGATCCATTAGTATCGCGACATCGGGACTTTTTGTCAGTCAAAGGTCTCTGGATGTTACAAGTCACAACATTTCAAATTCCAACACTGAAGGATATTCAAGGCAGATAGCCCTTCAGAAGGCTACAATGCCTTCTTATGGAGATCCTACGGGAGTGGTAGGGACAGGGGTTGAGACCTATGATATCATCAGAATGAGAAGCAGTTATCTTGACATTAAGTATTGGGGACAGAACAAGACCTACCGGGAATGGAACATTAAGGCAGAGCAGCTTGAGACATTGGAAGGTGTATTCAACGAACCCTCCAATACAGGGATAAGGGTGGTAATGGACGAGTTTTTTACAGCCCTCGAAGAGCTTTCAAAAAAACCCGGAGACGCTACCTGCAGAGTAGCTGTTGTGGAGAAGGCAAATACCCTGACCACAACAATAAACAGAAACGGGTATGAGCTGATTAACTCAATAAGGGATGCCAATTTTGCCGTAATGAACAAGGTCAGCGAGATAAACTCATTGACAGAGCAGATTGCCAATCTGAACAAACATATATTCAACTTTGAGCTGGGAGGGCATAAGGCAAATGACCTGAGAGACCAAAGGAGCGTTCTTATTGATAAACTTTCCTCTGTTATTAACATCACGGTGGCTGAAATACCCGGACCAAACGGGAACAACTATCTGGACATAAAAATAGGGGGTATTACCCTTATTGACCATATAAACTACAATACGCTGACGACCCAGGATGAAGTAAAACCGGGGATCACGGACCTGGGGGGCGGGAAGATCAGCAAGGTAGTCTGGGCCGGGGTGACGGACCAGGAAGTGAGAATAGAAAGCGGAGAGCTAAGGGGTTTGCTTGATGTCCGGGATGGCGACGGGGAAGGCTTCAACTACAGAGGCGTTCCATACTACCTCAAGAAGCTTAATGAATTTGCACGGTGCTTTACGGCAAGCTTCAATGAGCAGCACAAGCAGGGGGTTGACCTTGCGGGAAATCAGGGACAAAACCTTTTTTATGATGCAGGGGCTTCTTCGGTTAATTGTATAAGCTTCAGGGTGAATCCCGATATAGTAAAGGATCCGAATAAAATAGCCGCTTCGGATCAGCAAAACGGGGAGAGCAACAACGGCAATATATTGATCCTCATAGGGCTTCGCAATGAAAAAGAGATGTTCAACTCTTTGAAGGGAACACCCGATGATTTTATAAAATCATTGTTGTCGGCATTGGCAGTTGACAGCAATCAGGCAAAAAGAATGACTGCAAATTCCCAGGCCCTTGTTGATCAGACAGAGAACAGGCGGCTTTCGGAGTCAGGGGTATCCCTGGATGAGGAGATGGCCAACATGGTAAAGTTTCAACAGGCTTACAACGCTTCTGCCAGAATGATTACCACTTTAGACGGCATACTTGATACAACAATAAATAAACTTGGCTTGGCAGGAAGATAACGAGGTGATAAAATGCGTGTTACAAACAGTATGATGATTAACAATTTAATGAGAAACCTGAACAAAAATCTTGGCAGAATGGACCATCTGCAGCAGAAGATGGCCAGCGGCAAACAGTTTATACGCCCTTCTGATGATCCCATAGGAGTATCAAGAAGTTTAAGGCTCAATACAGAAGTAGCAACCATGGAACAGTACAGAAGAAATACGGATGACACTCAATCATGGCTGGATACGACAGAAATAGCTTTAAATAACATTGCATCAATACTCCATAGGGCTAACGAACTTACTGTCCAGGCAGCAAGCGAAACAAATTCGATAGATGAGAGGAATGCTATTGCCAGCGAAATTAAAGAGCTGAGGAACCAGCTGGTTCAAATCGGAAATGCATCTTATGCCGGCAGTTATATCTTTTCAGGGTATAAGACTGATAAAGCACTTTTTGATTCCGACGGGAAGTATTACCTGGGCGGAGGTACAACCCGGCTTACCCTTGATGAGGTAATAGAAACCAATATAGGCTTGAAAGACAGGATGGCCATGAATCTGGTAGGCCAAAGGGTTTTCGGCTTATACAACGGTATTGATGTTGATGACCTGGATATGAAGACCGTTGATACTCTTATGCAGCGGCAAAGCATGAAGGGCGTGTATACGGATTTATCGATTGCAGAAAATACGATTAATGCTCCTGCTCCGGGTTTGAATTTTACGATATCAAACGGTGTTGACAGTCAGGCAGTTAATATTACCGGAACATTTGATGATTTAAATGTGCTGGCAGCTGCCATCAAAACCGAACTGAACGCCACTCCCTTTGATGAACCTAATGTTTATATAACTGTGCAGAATAGCAGGCTGGTTTTTGAGTCAAATACGGTATTAACTTTGCAGTCAGGAACAGCTGATCCGGCAGATCCGGTTTTTGATGTATCACTGATGGGGATGACGAACAACCAAACCTCAGTATCAAGAGTGGATCCGGGTAACCAATCACAACTTATAGCGATATTTGATCAGTTGATATCGGATCTTGAGGATGATAATACGGAGGGTATAAACAGCGGGATATCAAGGATAGGCAATCAAGCGTCCAATATAAATGCAATAAGGTCGGAAATTGGGGTCAAGTCCAATAGGGCGGAACTTACTATCAACAGGATACTGGATGATACCCTTAACTTGAAGGGCCTTCTTTCAAAAAATGAAGATGCGGATATAGCAGAGGTTATTATGAAGGTAAAAATGGAGGAGAATGTATATCAGGCTTCTCTTTCAACCGGTGCAAGGATAATACAGCCATCTCTTATAGATTTTTTAAGATGATACGGAAATTTGGCAAACATAATAGAGTAATTAACCAGATAATTATATCGGAGGTGTACCAATGAAAATAAAAACAAAATTCTGCGGCGAAATAGAATGCGGAGAAGAAGACATTATATCCTTTGAACAAGGGATACCCGGATTTACGCATCTATGTAAATTTATAATTATTCCTATACAGGAGCTTATTTTCAGTTATATGCAATCCGTCGAGGATGAGGGAATATGCTTCATAATTATACCACCGACGTTTGTAGATCCTAAGTATGATATAAACATAAGTGATGAGACAGTGAAAAATCTTAGAGCGGAAAAGCCTGAGGATTTAATCGTATATGCTATAGTTACATTGCCGGATGATATCAGCGAAATGACAGCAAATCTAAGAGCTCCTATACTGATAAACACAAAAAATAATAAAGCGGTTCAGGAAGTGCTTGAAGATGAGAGGTACAATATAAGACATAAAGTGCTAAAGGAGGCTGAAGCCTGATGCTCATACTGACCAGAAAGAGGGATGAATCAATTATTATAGGTGACGATGTAGAGATTGTAATATCGGATATAAGTGAAGACAAGGTAAAAATCGGAATAATTGCACCAAAACACGTAAAGGTTTTTAGAAAAGAGCTTCTGGAAGAAGTCAAGGAAGAAAATATCAAATCTGCGTTATCAAAGGATATAGCTGCTGAGAAGTTGAAGGAATATGTGAAAAAGGAATAATTTTTATAATAAGTATTAATTTTTGGTTTTTTGTGTCGATACATATAATAAATAGGATTATAATGTCCGAAACAACGGCCCGTGGATTAGGACTTATAATATTGGCCGGAAAGGAATTCGGTCAAAAAATAATCAAGGAGGAATGAAAAATGAGAATCAACAATAACTTGATGGCAATGAACGCCCACAGGCAGTTGGGCATAAACACTGCAGCACAGTCAAAATCCCTTGAGAAGC
>ERZ795049.2773-NODE-2773-length-19724-cov-4.424831_pt1 | contig 19724 bp, 15 predicted proteins | sample MGYA00375133_ERZ795049 | MGnify/ENA primary metagenome ERZ795049 (study PRJEB30178, sample SAMN05720147) | activated sludge metagenome | isolation source: anaerobic digester from wastewater treatment plant | place: Japan | collected 2015-04-20 ...
GCTTAATGGCAAGATCATGTATGTGAGACAAATCTGATAGATAAAAACCACTCATAAATAATATCCCATTTTTTGATAAACAAGCAACATATTGAGGCATATATTCAAGTAAAACATTCAGGTTTATATTTGCAAAAATCACATCAAATTTCTCATTATCAACTACTTCTGCCCCACCTTGAAACACTTGTATGGTATCAACTGCATTTACCAAAATATTCTCTTTTGCGTTTACATAACACCATTCGTCAATATCAACAGCCCACACCTTATTTGCACCTCTCATTTTTGCTAAAATGGCTAATACAGCTGTACCACAACCCATATCCAACACTGCCTTATCCACTAATACCTCTTCTAAAATCCATCTTAGCATCAAACTAGTTGTTTCGTGATGACCTGTACCAAAAGACATCTTAGGATCTATTACAATATCGTATTTTGCATTGGGCAAATTAGTATGAAAAGATGATCGTATAAGACATACATCATCTACTAATATAGGCTTAAAATAATGCTTTTCCCACTCTTCATTCCAATTTTGTTGTACAATACGTTCTTTTTTAAAGCTAATTTGTGTTTCATATAACTTAGCAACATCATGAATTACTTCACTGAAAAGAGCTCCCTTCCAATCAGGCTCTTGAATAAACGCAGATACTCCATCTTCTTGCAATTCAAAACTCTCAAACCCAATAGCACCAAGCTCATACGCAAGAATATCAGCCAGATATTCGGAAAAAGGATTCATTTTGATGGCAAATCTTAAATAATTTATCATATATTAGAATTTAATAATAAAATCTTTCATTTATTAATTTTTTGTTAACAAATAAATGTGTATTTTTGTATCATAGAATCGTACATACACACAACACACATTTTCACGCATATAAAAGCAACAAAAGTACAAAAAAATCCTTAAATTGAAATGCCATGAAAAAGAAAGCTTTACTTATCAGTAGTCTGTTTATTGCATTTTCTATGTCGATGCTTGCTCAATACGACGACATCTACTATAATCCAAGAAAAGCAAATGAAACACGAATAACTACAAGTAACGAAGAAACTGTAGTTATTTCTAATAATGTGCGTGATGTTGATACTTATAACCGTCAGGCTCCAGCAAACCGACCAAATCAAACATCGAATGTAGAACAAGATGATTTTGAGTATACAAAAAGAATAACACGTTTTCATAACCCAGAAGCCGTTACTATCAACAACCCAGAATATGTGTACATATACAACGACACACCCTCTGAACCAAATCCAACTATAAATATTCGTGTTACACTACGCTGGAATCCATGGGATTATAGTTATTTTACACGTTATTATTATCCATCCTATCATTGGTCATGGGATTCAAACTATGGATGGGGTTATACATACAACACCTACTATCCATTTTATAGTACATATCCTTCATCATTTTATTATGGTTATTATCCTCCAGGTTATGGTTATTATGGTTATGGGTACTATGGTTACCCATCTTATTATCATCATAGACCCTACTACTATCACCATCCCTATCATCATAAACCTACTTACACAACAAGAAAGGGCTATAACAATTACGACCGCACACCCAATTATGTAAATGATGGCAGAGGCAGTAGCTCTTCATATGGATATCAAAATTCTGGACAACGTTCAACACGTTCTGTTGGAACAAACCCAACAAATACTAACGCATCTAGTACACGTAATACATCAACTTACAATAATAGAGAGCGTACATTTAATAGTGCACCATCTTCTTCTACACAAAATACCAGAAAAAGTGACGTAACAACGAATACCTCTACACCAAGAGAAACATCTAGCGGTAGAAGTTTCAACTCCTCTTCATCATCGTCTAATAGCAATAATTCTGGTACAAGAAGTACGCAAAGAAGTGATAATTCATCGTCTTCCAACGGAGGAAGCAGAAGCAATGGAGGTCGCTCGTTTAGCAGATAGTAATTATGAAATAAATAAAAAATAATACGATGAAAAAAATAATAATTACAAGTTTGTGTGCATTAGGAATTATGAGCTTTGCAAATGCTCAATTTCAGTCGGAATACGATGCACTAAAAGTAGCTCAAACTGACTTAAATGGGACAGCACGTTTTATGTCTGTGGCAGGAGCGATGGGAGCTTTAGGTGGAGATGCCTCTACCCTATTTTACAATCCAGCTGGGATTGCTACATACCGCAGTTCTGAGCTCACCTTTACTGGAAACTGGAATTGGAACAATACCTCAGCTTTAGGCAGTATGGCTAGCCGTTTTTTATTCAATTTGAATAATGTATCTTATATCAGTTCATATAAAACAGGATCTGAGAATGGCTTAGTGGCTTTTAATTGGGGTTTTGCTTATAATAGAGCAAAAACTTTTGATAAAAACATTCGTTATTCAACTAATAGTAATTTATCATTAGGCGACTTCTTAGCCAATTATACTGAAATTTCTGGAAATGCAGCAGGCTATACTGCTAGTGTTTTTGATGAAGATAATGATGTATATAGAGACCAACGTGTGCCATGGGCTTCGGTATTAGCATGGGATGGCATGATGATTGCAAACCCACAAGATGAATCGAATAATTCTATCAATAACCAATACGAATCATATAGAAATAATTTAATAAGTCAAAGTATTGGAGGTGGAGTTCAGAATACGTATACCATAGCTGAACGTGGATCAGTAAATGAGTATGCATTTAGTGGAGGTGCAAATATAAGTAATATACTGCAACTGGGAGTAAGTTTTGTGTTACTCAATCTGGATTATCAAATGGAATCAATTTTTGAAGAAAAATTTGAAAATAATAGCACATACAAATATACAAGTTCATATCAAACTGATGGTTCTGGCTTTAGTATTAAAGTAGGAGCTATTGCCCGACCAACGCAGTGGCTTCGTATTGGTGGTGCATTCCACTCCCCTTCTTGGTATTATATCAAAGACAATAACGAAGGATCAATTGGAAGTAAAATTGTAACCGAAGTAAAGCCTGACTACAACGGATCAACTCCTGTGGGCTATGGTTCTTACTACCTAAATACACCGATGAAAGGACTAGCTAACCTTGGTTTTGTAATTGGAAATTATGGATTTGTTGGAGTAGATTACGAGTATACCGACTATTCAACAATGAAAATGAAAAATAATGATATTATCAATTCCTATATGGTGGATCAGAATAATAAAATTGCTACCAATTTTGATGCTACACATACCATTCGTGTTGGTACTGAACTTAGACCAATTGAAAACGTGTCTGTAAGACTTGGATACGCCATGGTAACTCCAGCAATAAAAGCTGATGCATACAGAACATACGCAACCAATACCACTCGTACAGATTTTGATTTTACAAATGATAAAAGTACAAATTACATTACAGCAGGTTTGGGGTATCGTTTTGGAAAATCGTATATGGATGTGGCTTATGTATTGCAAACAAAATTACAAGATTATTATACCTATAACCCTACCTATGTGAATGGATTTGGGGCTCCTGTAGAGATTACTAGCAAGCATAATCAAATTTTACTAACTTATGGAGTTCGGTTTTAAATAACAAACAATGAGAACAAAAAAATGGAGCACTTTTACCAAGTTGCTCCATTTTTTTAAGCTGTTATTTAGATATTACAATATAGCTAATAATGTGGCATTCTTCGTAATTTTCTCTACGGCTTCATCTATTTGATCAAATGTATGCGTAGCCATCAAGGAAATTCTGATTAAGGTATCTTCGGATGCTACTGCTGGCGAAACAACTGGATTGACAAACACACCATCTTCCATAAGCATACGAGTTAACATAAATGTTTTTGTATTATCACGCACATACAAAGGAATAATTGGCGTAGTAGAATGACCTGTATCAAATCCAGCTTTTTGCAATTTAGCTCGCATATAATTGGTATTTGCCCATAAAGCATCCATCCTCCAAGTTTCTTTTTCCATTACATCTAAGGCTGCCAATACACAAGCGGTAGAAGCAGGTGTAATACTTGCACTGAATATCAATGTACGAGAAGTATGTTTTAGATAGTTAATAATATGCTTATCAGCTGCAATAAAACCACCAATTGTAGCTAGCGATTTACTAAAAGTACCCATTATTAAGTCCACATCCTTGGTTACGCCAAGATGGTTGCAGATTCCTGCCCCATGATTGCCATACACTCCTAATGAATGAGCCTCGTCTACCATGATCGATGCATTGTATTTTTTTGCCAAATCAGCAATTTCTAGTAATTTTGCTTCATCTCCTTCCATACTAAAAACACCATCCACAACAATCAATTTTACTTTATCAGGCTCACATTTTTTTAGTTGTTTCTCCAATGCATCCATATCATTGTGAGCATATTTAATAATCTTAGAAAATGACAAACGGCTTCCTTCTATAATTGATGCATGATTTGCTTTATCTAAAATCACATAATCTTCCTTGCCTGTTAAACAAGAAACTACTCCCGAATTTACAGTAAATCCTGTTGCATATACCAATGCTTCTTCTTTACCTACTAATTTAGCTAAACGAGCTTCTAATTCAAGATGAATATCCAATGTTCCATTTAAAAAACGAGAACCAGCACAACCTGTACCGTATTTTTCTACAGCTTTAATTGCGGCTTGTTTAATTTCAGGATGATTAGTTAGCCCTAAATAACTATTAGAACCGAACATTAAAACTGGTTTACCATTGATTTGTACAACGGTATCTTGGTCAGAAGAGATAGGACGAAAATAAGGATAAACACCTGCCTCCTGTATTTTTTGAGGGGCATCGTATTTTGCCAACTTTTGACTTAATAAACTCATGCTTGCGTTAATTTTAGTTACACATTTTTTAAAAAGTGTGCAAATATACCGATTATTTTGTTATCTTCAATTAAGTTTACTAATTATTTATTTAGATATTGAGTGTGAGCAATCCAGTGGGTAAATCCATATAGATTGTTTTTGTAGATTCATCTATTGAAAGGAAAAACTCTTCTGCCACAGGAATATATAAGGTTTCGCCTTGTTCCGTATCAACACAAAATAAGGTATTGGGGGTGGAATCATCTATAGCAGTAATTGCACCAATTTTACCACAATTTGCATCAACAACAGTAAAGTGTATAAAGTATGCCACATCTACTTCCTCATCATCTGTTTTTCTAAGTTCATTGGGCAAATAAATAGGAGAATCTAATAAAATTTTTGCGTCTTCATCCGTATTGATATTTTTCAATTTCAAGAGTAAGGACGTAGATGTCTTCTCACGCATATCTTCTATAAAAAAAGGCACATAAATACCCTCTATATTGCTCACAATAAACGATAGTTTACTACTATCTACTGGAAATGAAAATGAACACGACAATTCACCTTTAACACCATGTGTTTTATGAAATTTTCCTGCTTCAAATATTTCTTCTTTTCTAATCATATTTTATTATTTTACAAATAGTTGTTGAACTAACGAATGCGACTGAAATTCAGGAGCATACAAACATTGTATTGTGCTTATCCCTCCGCTATATACACCATTAAAACGAACCCACAAAGGATATTCAATTACATAGGTACCCTTGGGGAATTGACTGAAAAAGAAATTAGTATGGGTATCTTTGGGGTTCTGATAATAACCAATTCCCTCTCTGTAACGATATGTAGATACTTGCTCTACTGGCTCCAAGCCACTAGCTCGTAAGTCTTTTATATGTACAAAATCCATATCCCTATCTGTAGATATTGTTAAACGAACAATCACTTTATCTCCTACTTGCAATTGCTTATTTTCAATTGGAACAAGTATTGTTTTTAATCCTCGTTGTTGTTCAACAAACATTTTTTTATCAATATTGAGTGCATGCATGGAAGGTTTTGTAATCTTAGATACTTCCTCTTCGTATTGCCAGTAGATAGCTCCCCACGATACATTATTTCCTTTTTTGTTAACAGTAAGTTTTGATAATGAAGGGGAAATTTCAGAGTTGTAGAATGTATGCTTACGGTATCCAATTGAAGACTCTTCTCCGCTCTCAAAAAGTACATTATTATTGACTTTTACAATCATACTAGACGGTTGAACAATACTCATTGAGTTTCCAGTAAACACTAAAGCATAAATAGCATCTACTGTAGCTATTGGATTATTCCATGCATTGGTTTGTTTATTGGTAAGTAACCATATTTTAAGTTTGTCTTCTATTTCTTTGTTAGGTTTAATTTCGGCAATTGCTTCCATTATAGCAACATGCGTTACAATGGGCATTTGATACCAAGTATAGCCGGCAGTATTATTTGCCCAGAATATTCCTTTATCCTTGTTTTCAGTCGCAAATTCGAGTAATGAAGTAACAATACTTTGTGCTAATTTTTTTTCATTATTTCTAAATAAGATTCTGGCAACTTGCGATTTTCCATACAAAGAATAGGCTGTCCAATTTTGCTTTAAAACTGCATTAAAGTATATTATTGATTTATTCAGCTCTTCTGACTTTGGAATAGTTGAAAAAAGCGACCTCACATACAATGCTTGTAGTGTATATGCATCAACAACGAATGGTTTGTTTGTAGAATGTTTTATGTAAGTATTGTATGACTTGATTATCTGATAATCAATATACGCTACTGCTCGCTGCATCATCTCTGTACCAAAAATTGTGGAGTCTAAAGCTTGTATCGACACTAATTTTGCTATTTTCTCTGCTATAAACAACGTTACCATTTCATTCTCAGGCATACCAGCAAACCAAGAAAAACCCCCTGTTGGCATCTGTAATTCTTGCAATTTTTTCCACAATTCTTGTTGTTTATGATGCAATTGATTTGTGTCCAAATATAGTTGCAACTTAGATAACCCTTCCGTTTCTTGCAGGGCATCTTGTATCCACGGACTTTCTGAGTTGAACAAATTTTTCAGTTCTTCATTTTTAACTAAGGGCGACTCTTCCTTATTGGCATAAAGCTGAATATATTGCTTAAATAATGGTGTATTTGCTACGACAAACTCACCAAGCATATTAGCATAATAACTTGACATAAGAGAAATAGCATTATCGTATTCTGGCTCAGCTACTACAGGTAATGCCTGTAAGGCATACCATGCTACATTGGGAGATAATTCAATCGTATAACGTTTGTGTGATAATGTTGTAGATGTATTGTTATTCAGTTTATCAAATTCAAATGTATATTCCCCTTCCTTGTACATAGTAAAAGGCATACTCTCTGTAACTAATTTTTTGCTCGACAAGATGGGTAAATAATGTTGTTCCCCATCGCTATACGAGTCATTTGCTACCATCACTTTTACTACCCAAAGAGAGGAATTAGTTGGCACGAATAGTGGTAATTTAATTACAACCGATTGATGTGGATTCAGAGTTACTTTCTCTTCATTGGACAGTAATATACTGTCCGTTTGTGCATCTCTTATTTCCCATTTAGCAGTAGTTTTAGTTAGTGAATCCAACATATTGTAGATAGTAGCGGTTAACACAATGCTATCACTTTGTTGAACAAAACGAGGTAAATTTGGTTTCACAGAAATAGCTTTTTGGGTATACACATACGATGTTTGTTGTCCATAATACGCATCTGCATTATGAACGAGTGTCATTATTTTCCATGTTGTTAAAGACTCTGGAACCGTAAAACGCACCGTTGCCAATCCTTCATTATCTGTTTTTATGGCTGGATAAAAGAACGCTGTTTCTGCAAATTCTTTACGAATAGGCATTTTTTGAGATAATTGCGAAGATGCAGAAGCAGTTGTTTCAGTAGAAAGAACTTTGTCTTCTACTACTTCATCCATTACATCATCTATTACCTCTAATGATTTCCGCAACATATTGCCTCCAACAGCCATATACGGCATAGCATAACGACAATACCCAGGATATTGAAAGTCAAACAGATTAATTTTGGGTAATTCAAAACCTTTTTCATCCTTGAAAGGAACAATACCTGTAGCATAATTTGAACGAGAAAAAGAAGGTGTTGCATTCCAAGATGGAACATACCACTGATGTGAAACAAACGGATTAAATTGCCACTGATGCGGTACAATAGCATCTAACGAAGCATCGTACATACACACAAGCACCTCTGCTTGCTGATTAACTCCATTTGCATCTTTTACATGTATTTGCCACTCTTCTTGGTTTCCTGGTTGTAATTTATCTCGAAAAGTAATATACTGAATAGATATTTTTTTTGAAGGTTGCCGTTTTACTATTCGGTTGCTTTGCTGATACAAAGTATTATTTACAACAGATGTAAAACGCATTTCTACACTATTGCCACAATTTTTAGTATACGGAAATTGAATATGTTTACTTTCGTTGTTTAAAGTAATAAACTGACGGCAGATGAGTCCGTCTTCTCCAACTAATTCACACATAACCAACACATTAGCTGAAGAACCAATGATGGTTGAAGCCATTTCTCCCACAGAGCAGGTATCTGATAAAGCATACATCCAGTTTGATGTTTTGAATGGAGGTTTTTTATCTTTTACCGAAAATAATGTAAAGAAATGTATGTTTTCTACTTCTGTTAGGCTCTGCGTTTTCGTTGAGCTTATTAGTTTGTATCTACCTGAAGGTAAATTGGATACTATATTTAACGAAAATGGTTTTCCCGACACAAAAGAGCCTTCATATACACACTTACTCAGTTGTAGACTATCAACAGGAGTATCATTATTTGAGCTTTCTTTTAAAGCATAAATTGCAATTTTGCCACTTTGATGAAGCATTTCTCCATTTACATTAGTAACATTTACCGCTATTGGAGTTGTTTTTTCTTTTTGAATAATTGCAGGAATATTCGTTTGTATATATATGGCACTTTCTCCGATTGAAAAACTCGAAGACACTTGTTGTGTTTCACCAGCTTTGTCGGTAATATCAACATATACAAGATAATGATAATAAGCACTCTGGTCGGTATCAGGTTTTATCGGAATAAAATCGAATGTAAACTCGCCCTTATCATTTGTTTTGAAAACACCTTCTGCCACGTTCTCTGTTGTGTGGATAGGGAAATACCTACGCCAAGAAAATTGTTGTCGAACAATGCGGTATTTACCATGTGCAGCCTGTAAAGGAAAGCCCATGTATGTTTCAGCATTTCCATTTATGCGAACAGGATTATTAAACAATACTTCTTTATCTATTCGCTTAATTTCAGCTTTAAAAGTAGGTTTTTTATATTCTTCTACTAAAAATGAGCTAGATCCATTTTCTGTTTCGAGTGTAAAACTCCCTGTTAGCCCTGATTTTGGTAATATAAAATCAGTATTAAAAGAGCCGTAACTTGATGTTTGCACTTGTTTTTCTGCAATAATTTGGTAGTTTGCATCACGCAGTCTAATGTGTATTTTTTTGTTTTTTTCTAAAATTACAGAGTCTTCTTTTACATTCCATGCAATCCCTTTTACATACACACTTTGTGCTGGACGATACAATGCCCTATCTGTAAACAGTGCAATATGTTGTTGCATATCTGGCGGGGTATTCTCTTTTTGTTTGCCGTACACATACACATTACCGATAGGCGTGCTAGTATCCTCTCCTTGCGATACGCTTAGGTAATAAGCATTGTTATGCTGTAACGAAAAGGTAGCTAATCCGTTTTTATTCGTATTGGTTGATGCTACTTTTTTTACGTCAACATTGTTCCGTTGATAGCGAACTTGATGAACAGTAACAGTTGCGTTTTTGATAGGTTTACCAGTTATTCTATCTACTACCCACCCCTCTATTGTCTTATTGATAGACTTATGCACCAGCAACAAACGCGTTACATAAAAAGTATTTTTTATGCTATCAAAAGCATTGGTTGGAGATACTATTTCATATTCATACAAACCCAAGTCTTTGGTTTTAATGTGAATACTTGTATCTTTGGATAGAAACAATTCTGATACTGGTAAGGTTACATGTATAGTATTCACTAGTTCTCTATCAATGGCTTGACGGGTTATGCCATAATAATTTTTTACAATTTGATACTCCAACGAATTACTACGTATTTTATATAATCGAATGGTTAATGAGTCAATATTTGAAAAATTTAGTTTCAAATTCAACGATGAATCTGGATACACAACAGATTGGCTTGATGTTGCTAATTGTGGTTGTTTAATTTGTTCTACTATATTGTGTAATACTGCAATGCGAGAGTAATCGGGAAAACGGTTGATGTATAACTTACACAAATCGTATGCCTCTTTTCTTTTGTTTTCACTCAACAAATAGTTTGCTTTTAAAACAATAGCATGTACCACAATAGGAGATTTTTGAAACTTTTCAATGATACTATTTAATGTAAGTTGGTAAGATTCAGATACTTTTTCAGAAGGAATAGATAACGCAATTAAGGTTTCTATTCTATCAATATCTGTTTTTACCAAAGCATCAGTATTACCATTCGCTTTATGAAATGTAAGAAGTTTTTGGTACACATTTTTTACTCGTGGTACTACTTGCCATAGCGAAGTAGTTGTATCTGCCTCAGCAATAAAATGATCGTAAGGAGTTATAAGAGACATTTCAGTTGATTTCTCTTGTGTTACCAAACGTTCAATCTGATGTTTATTCTGTACATATAATTGTATGTAATTATGTGCCAACACATCATATACCGTAGGTCGTAAATAACTATCAGTAGCTTGCACTAAAATGGTAGGATAATTGGTAACAAGTGTTTTTTGTAAGGCTACTTCATGTTGAATAGAAAGTGAAGCATAATGGAATATCCTGTATAAAAAATGATTACTAGCCCACTCTTTTTTATTTTCTGGTACTATATCCCATATAGGCGTTCGCTGCTGAATGATATACGAGTTTGCGTTGAAATACGAATCATATACTTGTGCCAACATGGCATACAGTACTGATTGTGAAATAACATCCTTAGAGGAACTGGCATATCTCTCTATTTCTGCAACTTGATCAAAAAAACTATCATGATCAATCTCTACATTCGTTTTTAAATCATATATCAAACAACGTATAATTTCTTCGTGGGCATGCTCAGATAGTGCTTTTTGTTTGATTTTTTGTACTATCTCGTTGGCAGATTTAGGCATACCATGTGTTTGCAAAGAGTCCACTTGTTGCCAATAAGTAGGATACGACATAGCAACAGATTGTTGTTTGGCTAACAGAAATGACACAAATGTAAGTGAAAGGAGTAATGTTATGAATATCCCTATTTTTTTCATACGCAATAGTATATATTTTTTGATAGAATGACTACAAAGTAACAAATTATTAGCGATACTCAGCATAAAATAAAACATAAAAAAACTTAGCTATTGAATATTAACCTAAAATTTGGGTATATAAAAAATTTACGTTATCTTCGCACCATAATTATGAGAAATAGCTATACCCATATTACACATCATTTTCACTTACACTAATAGTGGTAAGCCGAAGGGTGTTTGGGTTATAGAAAACTTATAACAGTAGGCTTGCCACTTTGGTAAGCTTTTTTTATTACTAAACCAAATAAGAAATATATGTTACGAATTGCAGTACAAGCCAAAGGTCGTTTATACGAAGAAACGATGTTGATGTTATCAGAATCAAGTATTAAAATTGAATCAGGAAAAAGAACGTTATTAATCCCCGCAAAAAACTTCCCTATAGAAGTATTATTTTTACGTGATGATGATATTCCACAAGCAGTTGCCAGCGGTATAGCAGATGTTGGAGTAGTAGGAGAAAACGAGTTTGCCGAAAAACAAGAAGATGCTGAAATTGTAAAACGTTTGGATTTTAGCAAATGTCGTTTATCATTAGCTATACCTAAGTCAATAGATTATCAAGGAGTTCATTGGTTTGAAGGCAAGAAAATTGCCACTTCGTATCCTGTTATTTTAGAGAATTTTCTTAAAAAACACAACATACAAGCCGAAATACATGTAATTACTGGTTCAGTAGAAATTGCTCCTGGCATTGGCTTGGCTGATGGCATTTTTGATATTGTAAGTTCTGGTAGCACATTGGTGAGCAATAACTTAAAAGAAGTGGAAGTGGTTATGAAATCTGAAGCTATTCTTATTGCCAACAAACAACTTAACAACGAAAAAAGAGCGATTCTAGAAGAATTATTATTCCGTTTTAATGCGTATAAAAATGCTGAAGGAAAAAAATACATTATTCTAAATATTTCTAATGACAAAATAGATGCCGTATGCAAGCTTTTGCCTGGTATGAAATCACCTACTGTTACGCCATTGGCAGAAGAAGGATGGTCATCACTACATTCGGTAATTGAGGAAAAAACATTTTGGGACATAATCAACCAACTGAAAGCATTAGGAGCAGAAGGAATATTGGTTGTTCCAATTGAAAAAATGATTCTGTAATAATTTACAAAATTTTTGTTTATGTACTATATTCAATATCCAGAAAAAAAGGAGTGGGCAAGTTTACTTGCACGTCCAACCTTTGACACAACAAATTTATTTGATACCGTTAACCATATTTTAGTCGACGTACAAAAACGTGGAGATAAGGCTGTTATCGAGTACGAAGAAAAATTTGACAAAATTCATTTGGATGTATTGCAAGTAAGCGATAACGAGCTAGCAAGTGCAGAAACAAAAATCAGCAAAGAATTAAAAGATGCTATTTTAATAGCAAAAAAAAATATTGCAAATTTTCATGCAGCCCAAGTGTATAGCGATGTTACAATTGAAACTATGCCTGGTATACATTGTTGGCAAAAAAATCTACCAATCGAAAAAGTTGGATTATATATTCCTGGAGGTACTGCTCCCCTATTTTCTACGGTACTGATGTTAGCAATTCCAGCTCAAATTGCTGGTTGCAAAGAAATTATTCTTTGTTCACCACCAAATAGCAATGGAGATATACACCCAGCAATTTTATTTGCAGCACACATTTCGGGAGTAAGTAAGGTATATAAAATTGGTGGAGTGCAAGCTATTGCAGCAATGGCATATGGCACTGAAACCGTACCAAAAGTATACAAAATTTTTGGTCCAGGAAATCAATATGTAACAGCTGCTAAGCAACTTGTAAGTTTAAAAGATGTGGCTATTGATATGCCGGCTGGTCCATCGGAAGTAGAAGTAATTGCTGACGAAACAGCTAACCCTGCGTTTGTTGCTGCAGATTTGCTTTCGCAAGCTGAGCATGGGGCAGACAGTTCTGCTATTTTGCTAACAACTAGCAATGAATTAGCAACTGCTGTGCAACAAGAAATACAGCAACAGCTTCCTCTTTTGTCGCGTGCTGAAATTGCCGTTAAAGCACTGAATAATAGCAAAATAATTTTGCTACATACAATGGAGGATATCATTGAATGGACAAACGAGTACGCTCCTGAACATTTAATTATCTCTACAAAAAATTACACAGATATAGCCAATAGAATCACCAATGCAGGTTCAATATTTTTGGGTTACTTAACACCTGAAAGTGCTGGCGATTATGCTTCAGGCACAAACCACACCTTACCTACTAATGGATACGCAAAGGCATATAGTGGTGTAAATCTAGATAGTTTTAAGAAAAAAATTACGTATCAAGAATTAACAAAAGAAGGCATACAAGCCATAGGAGGCACTATTGAAGTAATGGCTGAAAATGAATTGTTAACAGCACATAAAAATGCTGTTACGCTACGCTTACAATCACTTGTATAAATATATAGTTAATTTTTGCTATTTTTATTAAACTTTTATTCCATTTTATTTGTATGTTTGTAATTGAAATATAACGATAGTAAAAACATTCTGAAAATGAATACACCTGTGGAAAAACCATACACATTCGACCGCGTTATCCGCATTATTATAACGTTGGTAGTTTTGTTTGCCTTATTTCTACTAATAAAAAAACTAAGTACAGTACTGCTTCCCTTTTTAATTGCCTTACTTATTGCATATTTACTACAACCTGTTGTTCATTTTTTTCAATACACTCTCAAATTGAAATACAGACTTTTGGCTGTCATCAGTACACTGATACTTTTTTTTGGCACTATTGTAGGTCTTTTATGGTTTATCACTCCATTGGCAAGTACTGAAATTCAACACATTTCTCAAACTATATCATTATACGTTCAAGGTATAAATATGGATACGGTATTGCCTGAAACGTGGCAAAAAGAAATTCGCATATTTTTAAGTCAGCTTAATATAAAATCTGTATTAGAAAACGAGAGTTTGATGTCTGTACTTAAAAATTCTACTCCAAAACTATGGCTATTGATTAATAACTCTTTTAGTTTTATACTAGGATTTTCAGTAATATTTATCATTTTATTGTACATTATTTTTATCTTAAAAGATTATGATAAAATTACAACACAGTGGATTCAAATCATACCTGTAAAATATCGTCATATTACTGCTGAAATAATTGCAGACATTGAAAAAGGAATGAATCATTATTTTCGAGGTCAATTTTTAATAGCCTTCATAGTTGGCATTCTTTTCACAATAGGTTTTAGCATTATTGGTTTGCCTTTGGCTATTGTTTTTGGTATATTTGTAGGAATTTTAAATTTAGTACCCTATCTGCAAATACTTGCCGTAGCACCTGCTATGTTACTAGTTTTTTTACAATCAATTGAAACGAATCAACCTTTTGGTTCCTGTTTTTTAGGGTTACTGATTGTTTTTATTCTAGTGCAAAGTTTTCAAGATCTTGTATTGGTTCCTAAAATAATGGGCAAAGTAACAGGTTTAAACCCTGCCATTATTTTACTTTCTCTTTCTATTTGGGGTGCATTGCTTGGCATTGTAGGTATGATTTTAGCATTACCTATGACAACGTTATTAATTTCCTATTATAAACGATTTGTCATCAACAAAGAAACATTAACAGAAACATCTGAAATAACAAAAGAAGAAGCGAAAGAAGAAACTATCGGAAATAACTCAATTAATATAGTTTGAAAGCTATGATTTTAACAACAACACACACAATTCCAAACCGTGAAATAGAGAGTATTTTAGGTGTGGCTAGAGGTAGTACTGTTCGTACACGAAACATTGGTAACGATATTATGGCAAGTTTAAAAAATATAGTTGGTGGTGAAATTGAAGAGTATACAAAACTTCAAGCACAATCACGAGAACAAGCTATGCAACGCATGATAGATGATGCAAAAAAAATGGGAGCCGATGCAATTGTTGGTATTCTTATTACCACATCCATGGTAATGCAGGGAGCATCAGAGATACTAGCTTATGGAACGGCTGTAAAATTAAAATAATATGATGTATGTAGTATTAGGGTTACAGGCATTATCAGCTGTAATTATATTCGTTATTATAGTTTTCTTAATTATTCGTAGAAGAAAAATTAAGAAAACAGAAACCTTTGAAGATAGAAGTAACTAAAAAAACACTCATATATGGATAACCTACAGGACTTACGCAAAAATTATGAATTTTCGTATATAAATGAAAATCAATTAAAAGATAATCCTTTGGAACAGTTTTCAATTTGGATGAAAGAAGCTATTAATAGTGCTGAATTAGAACCTTCTGCCATGGTTTTATCTACTGTTGATGCACAAGGTTTTCCTCATTCACGTATGGTGCTTTTGAAAGACTTTTCAGAGTCAGGATTTGTGTTTTTTTCTAATTATGAAAGCGACAAAGCTATTCAAATGAAAAGCAATCATGCTGTTTCTATTTTATTTTTCTGGCAACACCTTGAACGTCAAGTACGTATAGAAGGGATTGTGGAAAAAATTGCAGAAATTGAATCAGATGCTTATTTCTTATCTCGTCCAATAGAGCATAAATTGGGTACATGGGCATCAGCACAAAGTAAACCGATTCCTTCTTCTACATTTTTAGAAGAACAATTTTTATATTTTAAAGATAAATTTAAACACGATATTCCTCGACCACCTCATTGGGGTGGATATAGTATTAAGCCATCTCGTTTTGAATTTTGGCAAGGCAGACCTAATCGTTTACATGATCGTTTTGTATACAAGTTAAATGAATCTGATTGGACTATTGAACGTTTAGCTCCTTAATTATCTTTTAAAAAAATTGTTTTATGCATAAATACTTCGTTTTTATACTTAGTCTTGGCTTATTGCAAAACTTATCTGCACAAGCAGCGTCTTTTCAAGCAAAATTGGATAGTGTGATTTATGTTAAATCACAAAAAACCACGTATGTATATGACACTGATGACAGAATAGAATACATGCTACTACAAGGATGGGTGGAACATCAAAACAAATGGGATTATCCAACTAAAACAAGCTATGAATACGACAATACAAATAGATTAGTACTCTCATTTTATTCGACATGGAATCTTGGTTCGCAGAACTATCAAATTCAATCGAAAAGAAGTTATAGCTATACTGAAGCTGGTACTATTTTTCAATCTATAGCTTCTGTTTGGTCTAACAATCAATGGATAAATAGCTCAAAACAAGAATTTTCCTACAATGCAAACAATCAAATTTTATCGGAATCAGAATACCTTTGGGAATCGAACAAGTGGAACACTAATTTCAAAAAAGAATATACTTACGACAATACTGGAAATGAATTATCAGAAATTTTTTCCCTTCCTAACAGCCAAGGCACTGGTTGGAGATTATCTAGTAAAACAGAAAAATCGTATACCTCGGATAATAAAGTGATATCAACTATCCGCTCTAATTACGATACCAGCACTTCAAAATGGATACCTTTTGACAAAAATGAAAATAGCTACAATACGGAAACAGATTTAGTAGAAAAATCAACTAAATATTATTGGAATGGAGATAGTTGGGAGAAATCGGCTGAAACAACGTATGCGTACAACACCAAAAACGAGTTAATACGCGAATCATACAAAGAAATTGAAAGCCTAGGAAGTGGTGTGAGTTTTAAAACAGAATGGACGTATGATGATTTTGGCAATATCAATAAGGAAGAAAATGCTACTTGGAATACTAGTACTTTAGGATGGGAGTATAGCTGGAAAACTGAATTTCTCTACAATACATCATACCCATCAAGTATTATTTTGTCTCCTTCAGATTACCCTACTGAATATAAATATATGATTTCTGAAAAAAGAGGTTTTGATTATGCAGAGGGAAATTGGGTAGCAAATACAAATGATGCTCTTTATTTTTATACCATACTCCATACAAACATTCCTTTTGTTAGTTCAATTACTAACACCGTTTTGTACATAAACAATACTACAAAAACATTAGCACTTAACCACAACGTATCTGATAGTGCTACTATTTACATATGGAATATGAATGGAGAACTAATTAAATCTATCAATACAAAAGATTTTCCTTTGAATATCAATTGTTTATCACAAGGTGTTTACCTATACCAATTAGTAGATGGAAAAAATAATTTTTCTGGCAAATTTTTGAAGAAATAATCAGTTATTTGTCTTGGTGATTGTTCTCCTGTGCCTCAATTTGCACCCTTGATTTACTTTGTGTAACTAGATATACTCCTAGAAACACACACAAAGCAGCGATTAATTGATGTATTCCTAAACTATCAATACCCATAGCAACTGCCGCCAACGATGCCACTATGGGTTGTAGGTAGTTGTACATACTTAAAGTAGTAGGACGCAATACTTTTTGACCTATAGCCAACAAAATATAGGTAATGAAAGTAGCAATAATTACTACATAAGCAATGCGAATAAAAGTATACATATCAAAACTTTGGATAGACACTTGCATAAGCTCTGCATGAAAAAAAGGATAACATTGAATGCTTGCAAATAAAAACATCCATTTCATTACTGTAACTGGAGAATAACGAGAAATCAGGTCTTTAAACAGCGTTAAGTATAATGAAAATGCAATAACAGCACTAAATACAATACTATTACCCCACATATTGCGCGTACCAGTAGCAATGTAATAAGAACTATAAATTAACACTACTGCTCCTAGTGCACCAATACAAACACCTACTACTTTTTTTGAGCTTATGGGTTCCCTTAGAATAAAAAAGGCAAACACCATACTCATTACTGGTAGCAAGGTTATTACTATGGCTGCATCAATAGACGATGTCATTGATAAACCCACTATAAAAGGCAATTGATTGGCTGATAACGCAAATATGGCGGCAAAAAAGAGTAAAATAACATCTTTAATTGGCACTTTTTCTTTAGGTAAAAACAAAGAAAAGAACCAAAACAAAAGCATCCCTCCAACTAATCGGCAAAAAGTAAGAAAATACGGACTTATTGTTTCTGGAATTAACGAACGAGAAATTGGGTTATTTAATCCAAATAAAATATTTGCTGCAAATAATGCGATGTGCCCCTTAATGGCTTTATGTTCCATAATTTTCCTAAATGATAATAACTCAAACCAATGTATGTCAACTTAAAAAATAATTTAGAAATTCTGCTAATTTGTGTGTAGCAATTGGTTTAGATAAAAATTCGTCCATACCAACGTTCAAACATTTTTCGCGTTCTTCTGTTATTGAATTAGCTGTAAGAGCTATGATAGGCGTATGTTTCCCCAACTTCATATCTAACTTTCTAATCTCTATTGTGGCTTCAATTCCTCCCATTATAGGCATTTGAACATCCATTAAAATAATATCTGGTGAATATTCTACATATCTTTCCACTGCATTTTTACCATTAATAGCCTCAATTATTACAGCTTCTGGTAATATATCTGCAACCAATGCTATAGGTTTTATATAAGGTTACAAATAAATATGCCAGTAAAACATTAGCAATAGGATAGATAGTTAAAATTGGTACAGACAATGACGCAAACATATCCATTCTTGTATCCTCTGGCAAAAAAATAACCCATATACACATAATTACATGTACAACAATCCCTAATTGCAAAAAATGATACCATTTCAATTGAAAAACAGGAATTTTAGAAAAATAGCGACACAATAAACCGATTGTTCCAGAAGACAAAACAGAAGCAATTCCCATATATACCCCATCTCCACCCATATGTAAACGATATACAGAAGCTACAATCATTCCTAATAAAGTTGGAATGCCTCCTATAAACAACCCAATTGTACTAAGAAATACAGATCGCATGTCAAAAAAAACACCATCATACACAACAGACGGAACATGCATTAATATAATACAAATTCCTCCCATTATTAAACCAGCCAAAACTCTTGCCAATACACTCGTATGTAACTGAAATCTAACCCATAATCTATCATAACCCCACGCAAATAACAACATGACGGCAATATTATGAACCAGACCTAAAAAAAATTGGATATCCATATCAGCAACGAATTGTTTGTAAATTATCTAATAAACACTACAAATGATACTCTATTTACAAAAGTAAACATATATTTATAAATTAAGTTATTAATTCATCAAAAAATAACGATAATCCTAACAGTAGATGTTATGTTAGGATTATTTGCGTAATTTTGTTGTTCATACACATACTATATACTATCAAAAATAAAAGACATGAACTATTTAGCCCATATTTTTTTGTCTGGAAACAACCAATCTCTTCAAATAGGCAATTTTATTGCTGATTTTGTGAAAGGAAACCAACTTTATTCCTATCCTGCGGATATTCAAGAAGGTATTAGCTTACATCGTAAAATAGATACTTTTACAGACAATCACCCAATAGTACTGGAATTATATACTATGTTAAACCCAAGTTTTGGTCGTTATTCACCCATTCTGTTGGATA
>ERZ795049.2774-NODE-2774-length-19722-cov-5.483144_pt1 | contig 19722 bp, 23 predicted proteins | sample MGYA00375133_ERZ795049 | MGnify/ENA primary metagenome ERZ795049 (study PRJEB30178, sample SAMN05720147) | activated sludge metagenome | isolation source: anaerobic digester from wastewater treatment plant | place: Japan | collected 2015-04-20 ...
AGGGTGACTGGAGTTCAGACGTGTGCTCTTCCGATCTTTTAAGCTGGTGGAAGGAAGGACCAACAGGAAATACACTAATGAAGTTGCTGTAGCAAAAGCAGCTAAAGCTGCCGGATATAATGATATTTTCAAAGAAACCCTTATCGGCATTGGCGAGATGGAAAAGCTCATGGGCAAGAACAAGTTTAAAGAAATTTTGGGCGGCCTGGTGGAAAAACCCAAAGGCAAACTAACCCTGGTTCCGGAGACGGACAAACGGGAAGCAGTAGACCCCATTAGTGTCGAGTTTCAAGTGGAAGAGTAGTCCACCCTTTATATAAAAAAATTAGGAGGATTTTATCATGAGTAAAAAAACGAAGAGTACGAAAGTTGTAGTCCCCGGAAGATTTAGCTTTGTGAATTTATGGGAGCCGAAAAGTGTGAACGGCAGCGACCCTAAATATAGTCTTTCCTTGATCATCCCTAAGAATGATAAAAATACTGTCAATGCCATTTTGAAAGCTACGGAAGAAGCGAAGAAAGAAGGAGTTGCCAAGTTTGGTGGTAAGATCCCCGCTAACCTAAAGACTCCTTTGAGAGATGGTGATATTGACCGTCCCGATGATCCTAATTACGCCAATTGCTACTTTATTAATGCTAACTCAAAGGAAGCTCCCGAAATAGTAGATAAAAACGTCCAAGCAATACTGGATAGAAGTGAAGTTTATAGCGGTTGCTACGGGAAGGTAAGTATGACTCTATATGCATTCAATGTGAATGGAAACCGCGGCATCGGTGCCTATTTGGGCAATGTGCAGAAAATTAGGGACGGAGAATCCCTTGGCGGACGCAGCAGGGCAGAAGATGACTTTGAAATAGAAGAAGATGATGATTTTTTAGCCTAACACGTGGTAAGGGAAGGCGGTGGTAACCCATGCATGTTATCAGCATCGATATAGAAACCTTCTCTGATATAGACCTAGGCAAGTGTGGGGTTTACCGCTATGCCGAAAGCCCCAGCTTTGATATTTTGCTCTTTTCCTACAGTATCGATGACGGGCAGATTAAACTGATTGATCTGGCCAGTGGTGAGATACTCCCGGAAGAAATTATAAATGCTTTAATGGATGCAAGTATTATCAAGACAGCTTTTAATGCCAACTTTGAACGAGTGTGTTTAATGAAATATCTTTGTCGAGTTTTAGGTAAAGAAGTGTATCTTGACCCAAGCTCCTGGCGGTGCAGTGAAGTTCAGGCGGCCATGCTTGGACTTCCTCTCCACCTGGAAGGGGTAGCTCAGGTACTACAGCTGGAAGAACAGAAAATGTCAGAAGGTAAAGCCCTCATCCGCTATTTCTGTATGCCTTGTAAGCCCACTGCAGCTAATGGGGGTAGGACAAGGAACCTACCCTCTGATGCACCGGAAAAGTGGGAGCAGTTTAAAGCCTACAATATCCGGGATGTTGAAGTGGAACTGGCGATCAGGAAAAAGCTAGAGAAGTATCCTATACCGGAAACAGAACATGATTTATATGTCCTGGATCAAAAAATCAACGACCGAGGCTTTCAGGCGGATATGAATTTTGTGATGCAGGCCATAACCTGCGATAGACAGTTTAGTGTGGCGGCAACCGAAAAAGCTTATGAACTTACCGGTTTAGAAAACCCTAACTCGGTGGCGCAGCTTAAAGATTGGCTGGTCAGTCGGGGTGTTGAGGTAGAGAGTTTGTCTAAGAAAAATGTGCAAGAACTGGTGGGGGAAACGAAAGGGGAAGTGAAAGAGGCACTTAAACTCCGGCTCCTCATGGCCAAAACCAGTGTTAGAAAATATGAAGCACTGGAGAGGGCGGTGTGCTCAGATGGGCGGGTCCATGGACTCCTGCAATTCTATGGAGCTAACCGAACTGGACGCTGGGCCGGGCGTTTAGTGCAGGTGCAAAATCTTCCTCAGAACCATCTTGAAGATTTAAAACTGGCCCGGGATTTGGTGAAAGAAGGACGGTTTGAAGATATCGAACTACTCTTTGGCAATACTCCTGGTGTCTTATCGGAATTGATTAGAACCGCCTTTGTACCCAAAGAAGGCCATCGGTTTATAGTGGCGGACTTTTCAGCTATTGAAGCCCGAGTGATTTCCTGGCTGGCCGGGGAGAAGTGGCGGCTGGAGGTTTTCGCTTCCCACGGGAAGATCTATGAAGCAGCTGCTTCCATGATGTTTCATGTACCCATAGAAGAAGTGACTAAGGGGAGTCCCCTAAGGCAAAAAGGTAAAATCTCAGAGTTGGCCTGTGGCTATGGGGGCGGAGTAGGAGCACTAAAAGCCATGGGAGCTTTAGAAATGGGAGTAGAAGAAGATGAGCTGCAGGGCTTAATAGATAACTGGAGAACTGCCAATCCGCGTATCGTTAATTTTTGGTGGGAGGTTGATAAAGCTGCCATTACCGCTGTTAAGGAAAGAACTAAAACCCGTACCCATGGGATTATTTTTACCTACCAAAGCGGCATGCTCTTTGTGACTCTCCCCTCAGGTAGAAATCTAGTGTATGTAAAGCCCAAGCTGATGCTCAATAAATTTGGCCGGGAAGGTCTTACTTACGAAGGAATCGGTGCTACTAAGAAATGGGAGCGCATTGAAACTTATGGCCCCAAGATTGTAGAGAACATTGTGCAGGCCACATCCCGGGATCTGTTGGCAGATGCCATGCTAAGACTGGATCGGGCAGGCTTTGCTATCGTGGTTCACGTCCATGATGAGGTCATCTGTGAGGTGCCAGAGGGTAAATCTTCGGTAGAAGAGATCTGTTCATTTATGAGCAAGGGACCAAAGTGGGCTCAAGGCCTGCCCTTAACCGCAGATGGATATGAGTGTGAATTTTACCAAAAATCATGAATTAAGACTTTTACAAAGGGGTTGAAGCTAATGAAGTTTGTTATTTCCACCGGCAACAGCCGTAAAGATAAATTTTGGAAAGAACAGACGGTGTCTTGGGAGGAGTTTGTAAAAAGGCTCTCCCGAACTACCGTCACCAGTGAAACGCAACAAGAATATCGCCAAATGAAGAAATATCAGCAGGACAATGTGAAAGATGTGGGTGGTTTTGTAGCCGGTAAGTTAAAAGACGGTCGGCGCAGAAAAGATAGTGTCATTAATAGATCCATGCTGACTTTGGATATGGACTATGCCGATGATGCAGAAGGTATTGCTGAAAATATGGAACTCCTATATGGGTATGCTTGCTGCATCTATTCCACCCATAAACATACACCGGAAAAACCAAGGCTGAGGCTAATAATCCCTCTATCGAGGCCGGTATCGGCAGATGAGTACCAAGCCGTAAGCAGAAGGCTGGCCAAGGAAATCGGTATTGAATTATTTGATGATACCACCTATGAGCCTAATAGATTGATGTATTGGCCCAGCACTTCATCGGATGGAGAGTATTTTTTTAGAGCTATAGAAGGTGGCTATCTGAATCCAGATGAGATATTAAAGCTTTACGAAAACTGGCAGGATTCTTCCTCCTGGCCGGTATCTTCTAGGCAAACCACTTTACTTAATAAGCTTCTTAAAAAGCAGGCGGATCCACTTAGTAAGAGTGGTTTAGTAGGGGCATTTTGCCGGAGCTATAGTATCGAGGAAGTTATAGAAAAGTTTCTTTCGGAAGTTTATGAACCCAGTGTTATGCCGGAACGTTACGACTATATCCCTGCCGACTCTACCGCCGGGGTGGTTATCTATGATAACAAGTATGCCTATTCTCATCATGCTACAGACCCGGCTTGCGGAAAGTTATGCAATGCCTTTGACCTGGTGCGGATCCATCGGTTTGGGGAGCTGGATGAAGATGCGGATGAGAAGAAACAACCGCCATCCTATAAAGCAATGCTGGAGTTTTGCACCGAAGATAAGGAAGTAAAGAAACAGCTGGCAAAGGAACGGGAGGATGACTTAAGAGAGGAATTTGAAAAATTAGATGAAGACGGGGATTTAAATGAAGAAGTCGAGGAAGAAGATCTTACCTGGCAATTAACCTTGGAGCTAAATAAAAATGGTTCAGTAAAAGATACGCCCACAAATATCTTAACCATTATGAGAAATGATCCGAGGATACAGGGGGTTGCCTACAACCAGATGACTCATCTTATTGATGTGAACAAGAAACTTCCTTGGAAACAGGTAAAACCAGGGTGGAATGACGCAGACCTGGCAAATCTCAAGATGTACTTTGATAGACATTACGGCATCTGGTCACCTACAAAGATAAAAGATGCGCTTTTAACAGCAGCATCGGAGAGAATATTTCACCCCATCAAAGATTATCTGGAAGGATTGCCGGTTTGGGACGGTACTGAGAGAGTGGATACCCTTCTTATCGACTATCTTGGAGCAGAGGATAACCGTTACACTAGGGCTATTATGAGAAAAACTTTAGTAGCTGCAGTTACGAGAATATATGAACCCGGCATCAAGTTTGATTATATTCTTGTTATCAATGGTCCCCAAGGAATAGGAAAGTCCACCTTTTTCGCAAAGCTTGGTGGCAAGTGGTTCTCCGATAGCTTGACAGTTTCCGATATGCGAGATAAATCTGCAGCAGAGAAGTTGCAGGGCTACTGGATTCTGGAGATGGGAGAGCTTGCGGGACTTCGAAAGGTCGATGTAGAGACAGTAAAATCTTTCATTACAAGAACAGATGATAAGTTTCGCCAAAGCTATGGGGTAAATGTTGAGAGTCATCCGAGACAATGCATAATTGTGGGAAGCACCAATAATATAAGTGGTTTCTTAAGAGATATCACAGGAAACAGAAGATTTTGGCCGGTAAGAGTCAATGGTGGAAAGAAAAGTGTATGGGATATGACAGATGTGGACCAAATTTGGGCTGAGGCATTTTATCGTTATCAAGATGGTGAATCTTTAATCCTTTCACCGGAGGAAGAAAAGATTGCCTTCGAAGAGCAACGGGATGCAATGGAGTCAGATGATAGAGAGGGCCTTATTGAAGATTATCTTGAGACACTTTTACCTGAGAAATGGGATTTGATGGATCTCTATGAAAGAAGGAGTTTTCTAGCTGGCCAGAGTGAGTTTGGAACTGAGTTTCCTGTTGGAACAATTAGACGTGAGAGAGTATGTGTACACGAAATATGGTGCGAGTGCCTTGGAAAAGACAAGTCCAATTTAAGACGCCAGGATTCTTTTGAAATTATCGGGGTTTTGATGCGTATTGGCGGATGGGAAACCTATGCCGGTAATAAGCAAGGGCAGACTAGATTCCCGATTTACGGAAACCAGAAGACATTTTGTAGGGTTAAAAGTAGTGAGGAAGAATTACCTCAAAAGAGAAGTCCCGATCACCAGTATTACAATTCAGAATTAACCAAGGAAATTAAATAGCGTTATGAATTACAAAGACCCTAAACATAATTACACCCGTTTTGAAATTGATGAAATCATGCAAAAGATAATTACAAGATATAATTACGGGCTGAAACGCTGTAATTATAAGGGTTTATAGGTAATTGGTAATTATGAAATCAAAATAATCTAATGGAGTAGTAGTAGTTAATATATACCGATATAGAGATAATTACGCACCTATACGCGCGTAAGAGTTTTAAAGCCTTAATTACAATGATAATTACAGAATTAATTACGGAAATAAAGATGGAATGTAAAACTGTATGAAATGTAATAACAGATTGGCCTTTATTTAACCATGGAACGCAATCAATCGTGGAGGGCGAGAGAAATGACTGAAAAAGAACTGGAGCTGATGCTTGTTAAAGAAGTGAAAAGAAGAGGCGGGAGAGCCTATAAATTCATCTCTCCTGGTATAAATGGGGTGCCTGACCGGCTGGTGCTTTTGCCTTATGGTAGGGCTGGTTTTGTAGAAGTCAAAGCACCGGGGAAGAAGATGCGGCTCAACCAGATAAAGAGAAAAAAAGAGCTGGAATCGCTAGGGTTTTTGGTGTATTGCCTAGACGATCCGGAGGAGATCGGAGGTGTGGTGGATGGCATTGCCGGTAAAACGGTGTGAGTATCAACCCTATGAATATCAAACATTTTCTACAAATTTTATTTTAAACCATAAAGCAGCAGGGCTTTTTTTAGAACCGGGACTTGGCAAAACAGTAATCACCTTAACCGCCATATTGGCTCTTTTATATGACTATTTTGATGCTACTAAAGTATTGGTAATTGCACCATTAAGGGTGGCCCGAGATACCTGGGGCCGGGAATGCGAAAAATGGGAGCACTTAAAAGGACTTACCATATCTAAGGTTCTTGGCAGTGAGAAGGAAAGAAAAATGGCCCTTTATACTAAAGCGGATATTTATGTTATAAATCGTGAAAATGTTGAATGGCTTATAAAAACTAAAGAGTGGGATTTTGATACCGTCATCATTGACGAGTTATCAAGCTTTAAATCTCCATCTGCTAAACGCTTTCGAGCTCTAAAAAAAGTCCGCCACAAAATCAAGAGAATTGTGGGGCTTACCGGAACTCCTGCTCCTAATGGCCTTTTGGATATATGGAGTCAGATCTATCTTTTGGATGGTGGGGAGAGATTGGGAAGAACCTATAGCGGCTACCGCAGCCGATACTTTCATCCACAAAAATATATTAACGGTGGCATACCTGCTGATTATGCAATTAACGAAGGTGCGGAAGAAAAGATCTATGAGAAGATATCTGACATTTGCATTAGCATGAAGGCTCTAGAGTATTTGAAAATGCCGGAGATCATCTTTAACAAAGTGGAAGTAGAGTTATCGGAAAAGGAGATGCAGCTTTATCGGCAGTTAGAACGGAATCTGCTGTTACCCTTTGAGAATAGCGATGTAGATGCCGCCAATGCTGCAGTATTATCGAACAAGCTTTTGCAAATGTCGGGTGGAGCAGTATACGACGAATATGGAGATGCACACTTGATTCATGCAAGAAAGCTGGAAGCCTTAGAGGACTTGATTGAGGCGGCCAATGGAAAACCGGTTCTGGTCTACTATGCCTTTAAGCATGAAAGGGATCGGATCAGAAAACGCTTTAGTGCCGGTGAGATTAACACCTCAGAGGATATTGCTAAATGGAACCGGGGCGACATGCAGTTAGCCCTTTGTCATCCGGCATCAGCAGGGCATGGCCTAAATCTGCAGGAAGGTGGCTCCACTATCATCTGGTTTGGCCTTACTTGGAGCCTGGAACTTTACCAGCAAGCGAACGCCAGGCTGTGGCGGCAGGGTCAAAAACAAACGGTAGTCATCCATCACATTTTAACCAAAGGTACTATCGATCACAGAGTAATGACGGCTCTTGATAATAAAGATACCGGCCAAAGCGCCTTGATTGAGGCAGTGAGAGCCAGGCTTAAAGCCAATCAAAAAGAAGGGGAGGAAACATTAGCATGGGAGTGAGTTTATATAACCAAGAAGGATACCTGGATCCAACGGCCCATGAGGCTTTAACTAATATTGAGAGAGAAAGAAGAAAAAAGATAGTGTTCATCTGCAGCCCCTTTGCCGGGGATTTGGAGCTAAACACTATAAGAGCAAGAAGGTATGGACGTTTCGCCGTAACCAAAAACGTTGTTCCGATCATCCCGCATCTCATGTATCCACAATTTTTAGAAGAAAATGATCCGGAGGAAAGAAAGCTGGGAATGGAAATGGGACTAATCCTTTTAAGCAAGTGTCAGGAGTTATGGGTTTTTGGACGAGAGCTTTCAACCGGAATGGCGGCAGAAGTGAGAAGAGCAAAGAAGTGGAATATCCCGATTCGATATTTCACAACGGAATGCCGGGAGATGACAGGACAAAGGGAATACGGGGAGATTGGGGGTCAAAGAAGATGAAAGACTGCTTTGCTTATAAACGAAATAGCTGCATAGCTTTGAAAGAAAAACAATGTGAAGGCTGCAGTTTCTATAAAACCAAGGAGCAATATTTACTGGACCAAGAAAAAGCATTGGAGAGAATTCGAGGTTTAGATGCTAAGAAGCAAAAACACATCTTTGAAAAGTATTACAAGATGGAGGTGTAAAGCATGGGCGCTAAGGAATATTTATCTCAAGCCTTGTGGCTTGATCAGCGGATTAATAGCAAACTGGAGCTATTAGAAACTTTAAGAGCGTTGGCTATGAAGGTAAGTGTTAATCTTACAGAGGAAAAAGTGTCCGGCGGCAAAAATACAAAAAGCCATATGGAAAATACCATAGCCAAAATTGTGGATTTAGAAAAAGAAATTAATCGGGACATTAACCGTCTGGTGGGTGTGAAGGCAGAAATCATGGATACTATTAGCCAGGTGGATGATCCTATTTGCCAGTTGCTGTTGGAGATGAGATATGTTAACGGTTGGTCTTGGGAAGCTGTAGCCGGGGAATTAAGATTTGATAGGAGTTGGATTTCACGTTTGCATGGTAGTGCTTTAAAAGAAATCGAGAAAAAAATGAAACACGCATCAAAAAGCAACAAAAAGCAATAAAAACAACAAGAAGCAACAGCCAACCCGTGCTATACTATAAAGTGTAATGGTATAGAAAATCAAGAACACCAGATGCTGTTTGAATAGGCCCTAGGGATAGATCGACCACGACTCCCGGGAAACGCAGCATTCTTGATATAGAGCCCTCAGGGATTAAATCCTTAAGGGCTTTTTCTATGCCCAAAACATATAAGCAGAATTTTGTCATAATCTGATATAATACTTTTATGGCAAAACCATTGACTATTTTTGTAGTCTATGTATATAATTCTAGCAATGAACAAAAACTCGTAGGAGTTTTTAGCGAGAAGGTGCCTGCACCATCTCGTATTTTTATTTTTAGGCGTTTTTCGGCGCAGTAATAGGCTTTCATTTATCTGAAAATGGATTGAACGGCCTGTTTTATAATACATTAAAATTCTGATTGGGTATTGGCAAAAACTATTTAGCCCAGCATCTGGTTGGGCACACTGGATTTCCTAGGGTGGTTTTAGGCCACCTACCTAATTTAATATAGTGGAAAAGCTCTGAAACATTTAATTTGTTATCGGGGCTTTTTTTTATGCCCAAAACGGGGAGGTGTCTTATGAAAATCAAATGTATATCCTGTCGCTTTGCTACTATTGATGAATCAGCCAGCGATAGGGATTGGAAAGCTTATGAATGCAGCAATCCAGAAAGCGAATATCATAAATCCTTAATTAACATTTCCGAAAACGGCGATAAACATAAACGGATCTCCTGGTCTGGCTGTGACCAAGGGGAGAGGAAGGTGAAGACTGATGCCTCGGAAACCAAAAACTATTTGTAGCTACCCCGGGTGCCAGGCATTAACTAATGACAGGTACTGCGAGAAGCACAGGAAACGGGTAACAAAAGAACAAAACCTTAAAAGCTCCAGGCTTTACACTTACCAATGGCGTAAGACGAGTAAAACTTTTTTAAATGAGAATCCTTTGTGTGTTCAATGTCAAAAAGAAGGAAGGCTTACTCCGGCAACAGAGGTGGACCATATCATTCCCCACGGCGGGAACAGAAAACTCTTCTGGGACAGAAAGAACTGGCAGCCCCTTTGTAAAAGTTGTCACAGTAAGAAGACTGCTGAAGAAGATGGCGGCTTTGGAAATATTTAGAAAGGACTAACTTAGCATTACTTCATATATCTTTTTAGTTCTTTATAAAAGTTTTCCCTAGTGCCAGCCATGATGATGACTACCATTTCGCCATTTTCGAGTTGAGATATCCTATAGGCAAGCTCATAATTCGTACGATTATAGTAAATATCGAGGCTATAAATACCTTTTAGATCGCCAGATTTGGCGTCTCCTATTTGGGGATTTGTTCTTATACTTACAATTGCTTCCTTGAATGAATTCTTTAGCTGCTTGTCTTTAAGCTTTTTAAAATACTTTTCTGCCATTGGGGTATAGACTACAGGAAGCATTATTAAGCCTCCGTTTCTTCATCGCCAAAGATATCGTCTGTTGGATCTATATAATTTACAGAGGCTGCCTTTGCAATTTCATCAGCTTCTTCGATTAACTTTTCAACAGCAGGCCTAACTTTACGATTGGCTTTTTTAAACTCGGTTAATAGCTTTTCACCTGAAAAACCTTGCTCGATTAGATCTTGTAAGATCTCCTCAGCAAAAGCGGGATCTTCTTTTTTCACAGGCAAAAGGATTAACATATCCTTAGAATAGATACAGTCAAGCTCTTTATCTAAACCTAAGGAATCAAAATATTTTGCGGGGATAGTGATCTGTCTTTTACTGGAGATATTAATCCGGCGTTTTTCCATTTGTCCATCTCCTGCATTTATATTTGTTGTTAACATTATTTTATGCTCCTTTCAACTAAAAATGCATAAGTAAGGAAACAAAGTTCCTTACTTAAATTGTAAAGCTTTAGGGAACAGTTGTCAAATTGATTTTACAATTAGCGCCCCTAGGGGGTAGACATCTTACGGGAAACCCCGAAACGACAACGCGCCAGGGCAACGCGTAAAAAATCGCATAATTCGCAAGGGGGGGGTCACCAGCTCGCAGACTTAGGTCTTCGGGCTTTTTTAATACAAAAAAGAAACGGAGGTAGTCCAGTGAAAGAAAATATGGATATAAGAAAAGTGCCGGTCTTAAATATTAATCCGGCAAAATATAACCCAAGAAAAGACCTAAAACCGGGAGATCCGGCCTACGAAAAGCTTAAAAGGTCCATGAGCGAGTTTGGCTATGTTGAGCCAATTATCTGGAATGAAGAAACCGGTAACATTGTAGGTGGTCACCAAAGATATAAGATTTTATTAGAAGCAGGCCATACAGAAGTTGAATGCGTAGTAGTGAATCTTCCTTCCGATAAAGAAAAAGCCCTTAATCTGGCCCTTAACAAAGTAACCGGTGATTGGGAGATTGTGGCTTTAGCTGACTTGCTTCACGATTTAAATGAACAGGACTTTGATTTAAGCCTAACGGGTTTTGATGCAGCGGAGATAGAGGATCTATTTAGCCGGGTACACGATAAGGATGTCACAGATGATGATTTTGATATGGATGCGGCCCTAGAGGAAGAATTAATTTCAAAGCCAAGTGACATTTGGTTACTGGGAAGGCATCGCCTGATGTGTGGGGATAGCACTAAAGCCGAAACCTATGAAAAGTTAATGGATGGGAAGAAGGCCAATCTGGTATTAACGGATCCCCCTTATGGGGTTTCCTATGAGGGAAGTCAGGGAACCATTAAAAATGACAATCTGCAAGGTGAAGAATTTTATCAATTCTTACTAAGCGCTTTTAAAAACATGGAAAGTATAATGGCTGACGATGCGTCCATTTATGTATTTCATGCAGATACAAAAGGTTTAATCTTTAGAAAGGTCTTTGAAGATGCCGGATTTTATTTATCTGGGGTCTGCCAGTGGGTTAAGCAATCCTTGGTAATGGGTCGCTCACCCTATCAATGGCGAAATGAACCCTGCCTTTTTGGCTGGAAGAAGAAGGGGAAGCATAAATGGTATGCAGGAAGGGCTGAAACGACTATATGGGAGTTTGATAAACCTTCTAAAAATAAGCTCCATAGCACCATGAAACCAGTGCCCTTAATGGCTTATCCCATTAAAAACAGCACAGCCGTAAACGCTATTGTTGTGGATCCCTTCTCCGGCAGCGCTTCAACCCTCATAGCCTGCGAGCAGATAGATAGAATTTGTTTTGCTATAGAATTAGAAGAACGCTTTGTGGATGTTGGGGTTAAAAGATTTATCGAACATGTAGGTAGTGATGAAGATGTCTACTTGCTCAGAGAAGGAAAAAAGATTCAATATAAGGATTTGGCAATTGGCTAACGGCCTACTTTTTCGCAATAGAGTCACACTAAATTTCCCTTGCTATTATTAGCATTTTAAGGGATATATGGTGTGACTATCTTTTTAGGAGGGATTTTTTTATGGGCGGTAAAAAAATTTCAGATGAATCAAAACCTAAATGCAAATTAATCGGTGAGGATGGAAACATATTCTTTATCCTTGGTAGGGTTCGTCAAACTTTAAAAGCTGATGGCCAAAATGACAAAGTCCAGGAGGTCAGCGATCGGGTTATGGCTTCAGGCTCTTATGATGAAGCCTTAAGCATCATTATGGAATATGTAGATGTGGAGTAGGTTTTAAACTAAAAAAGCTTTAAATAAGGCTGTATTTCTTCGATAAATGACTTGCTATTATGTGTGTTCTGAGTGATATATAGACTACCAAAAAAACACACGAAAGGGGAAATACAGGTGGAAAACAGAAACTTTCTAAAAACCAAGTTTGGCATTGAGGTAGAGTTTACCGGAATTACCAGAAGGCAAGCAGCAGAGGTTGCAGCCGGACATTTAGGAGGAACCATTACAGAGACTAGGGACTCCTACGGAACTTACAAGGTAACTGCCCCGGACGGAAGGGTTTGGAAATTCGTCTACGATGGCAGCATTTACACCCAAAGAAAAGTAAATGGGGAGAAAGTTTTAGCTGGAAGAGAATACAGCGTTGAGTTAGTCAGCCCGATTTTAACCTACGAAAAGGACATGGCCACTTTGCAGGAACTAATCAGAAAGCTTAGGAAGGCTGGGGCTTTTTCAGAGAGAATTAATAAAACCGGAGTTCACATCCATTTGAATGGGGCAGACCACACACCAAGAAGCCTAAGAAACTTCGTTAACATCATTTACTCAAGAAACGACCTGCTTTATGAAAGCCTAGAGGTGGAACCAAATAGAATGCATTATTGCAAGAAGATGGACCAGGACTTGGTAGAAAAAATGAACCGGAAAAAGCCTACCTCTTTTAAGCAGATAGAGGACATTTGGTACGAAGGCTACAGCGAAAGCCGAACAAGGCATTACCACGAAAGTAGGTACCATTTTCTCAACCTTCATAGCTTCTTCAACGGATGCGGCACAGTGGAGCTTAGGGGTTTTAATGCCAGCCGTCTACATAGCGGAAAAATAAGAAGCTTTGTTGTTCTAGCCCTAGCCATGAACCAGCAAGCCTTAACCCAAAAAAGCGCTAGCAGCAAAAAGCCGCAAGTTGAAAACCCGAAGTTTGCCATGAGGACTTGGCTTAACAGAATCGGCTTTATTGGGGAAGAATTCAAAAACTGCCGAGAGCATCTTATAAAACACCTTGCAGGAAGCGCAGCCTGGAGATTTCAAAGAGCCGCATAACTAAAAAAGCGGCTCCCTAAAGGCCACAGAGCGGGAAACCGCTCTTTAGGTGGTAGAAGGGCTAGGTCAAAAAACAAAGGCCACAAAAGGGCAAATTGCGGGAAGAAAGGCTCTTTGGAAAGGAAGGGTGAAGTAATGAGAATGGTAAAACTTATAAACGCAGCTTACGGGTCAAACCTAAATTTAGAGCAAATGGCTTATCGCTGTCCAACAGCTAAGGTCTATGGCAAGGGTATAATTAAAGATTATCGGCTTCTTTTTAAAGGTAGAGAAAATAACGCTTATGCTACTATTGAACCTAAAAAGGGAAACTTTGTGCCGGTATTGGTTTGGGAGTTGTTGCCCGGTGATGAAAAGGCACTGGACTACTATGAAGGGTATCCAAGGTTTTATGAAAAGAAGGAATTAGAGGTTTACCTTGAAACCGGTGGGGTAATTACCGCCATGGTTTATATTATGACGGATGAAGTGATGGAGAGGATTGAGCTAAACTTGCCAAGTAGGGGATATCTTGAAACTGTTAAAGCAGGCTATAAAGCGGCAGGTTTTGATAAAAAACATATTGAAATGGCACTAAGAATTAGTGAAAGAGAGATAGGTTTACGAAATAAACACGGGAGGTAGGTGTCATGAAAAGGCCCTTTTTTAGTCAGAAAAAGTCTCGGATAATGCATATATTGCTTGATATATCTTGTGTTTTGAGTGATGTATAGAGTACCAAAATACAAGGGAGGTAAAAAATATGACGCGGAAGGAATTAGTAAAAAGGCTGGGAGAACATTTAGGTGTTAAACCGAAATACTTATCAGTGCCAAGTTTTAACTACCAAATCACAACAGCAGATAAAATCTACATTATTGACCGGCATGGGGTTATTACCACCAGCGATGGGTGCGAAGTTAGCATGGAGGAAATTTTAAATGCACCACCAACAGGTGTGGCAGTAGGGGAAGAAGAAACTACTGAGGAAACATCAGTGGAGCCAAAACAAGGGCCAGATCCGGAAGTCAGAGAAACTCTTAGAAACGACGAGACTCAGATTTTTGATAATCTAGAAGTAAAGTTTCCATTGGAAGGTCATACAGCTTTAAGTCTAAAAAATCTCGTTAACATGCTTTACAGTAAACAGAATTTACTAATGCTGGCTTTTAGGACAGAGGTTCCCTTTATGGATGATACCTTTGCGGAAAACTTGAGCAAAGAAAAGATTAACACTTTAGAGGAATTCAAAGACATTGCAAGCGGCTTAGGAAAAGATAGGTGCAAAGGGCTGGAAATTGATTCGGTAGAAAATACCATAGTTTTTAGGCTTAGCCGGGTAAGCCTGGTGCCAGAGCTTATTAAGGCCTTTAGTGAATTTACTGCCTTAATTAACGCTTTGGCTAAAACATTAAAAAGGACTTCTTTTAAGCAGACCCAAGAAGAAAACCCCAAATATGCTTTAAGAACTTGGCTTATTCGCTTGGGGATGAATGGTGAGAAATATAAGGATACCAGAAAATTAATGCTCGGACACTTAAATGGCAGTTCAGCCTTTAGGACGGTGATAGAAGATGAATAAAGAGGATAGATTTTTCACACAGAAAACTTGTGACCTTTGCGGCGGCAGTTTAGTTGGAGGAAGGATTATGTCCATGTTCAATGAGGATTGCCTTTGTATGAGCTGTAAGGAAAAAGAGACCAAAGAGCTGGATTATAGGAAAGCGGTAGAGGCTGACCATGAAGAAATTAAAAAGGGGAACTATAATTATAGGGGGATTAAGGGTTAGTTGATTAAAGAGCCATAGATAAACTAAGAAAAACAACTACAAGTAAAGGGACTTCAAAAACGAGGTTCCTTTTTTGTGTTCAAATATAAGTTTTGATAAAGGAGGTGAAGCCTATGGCAGGTAGGGGAAGACCACCAAAACCTACAGCATTAAAAGTATTAGAGGGTAACCCCGGCAAAAGACCATTAAACCAAAATGAGCCCAAACCGGAGAAAAAAGCCCCAAACTGCCCGTCATGGCTGCTTCCTGATGCTAAGAAAGAATGGAGAAGGCTTTCTAAAGAACTTGAAGCTATGGGACTTTTAACTCGGGTAGACATGGCCGCCTTTGCAGGTTACTGCCAAGCTTACGCTAGGTGGAAAGAAGCTGAAGAATTTATTTCAAAGCATGGTTCCATTTTGAAAACTGCATCGGGGTATATTCAGCAAATTCCTCAAGTGTCTATCGCCCAGCAGAATTTAAAGCAGATGCGAAACTTCTGCTCGGAGCTGGGGCTTACCCCATCGGCTCGGAGTAGACTCAATATCTCCAATACTGGTGGGGTTATTGAAGGAGATGCCATGGCAAGTCTTTTATCGGAGATACCAAATGCAGAGGATTTTATAAAGACAGTAAAAGATGATTAAAGAAATGGGAGGTGGTTCATTTGTATTTTAGTGAGGCTCATGCTAATCATGCTATCAATTTCATACAGCAATTAAAGCTCACCAAAGGCAGATGGGCTGGTCAACCTTTCATCTTGCTACCTTGGGAGAGGGATTTAGTAAGTAAGCTCTTTGGCACTTTGCGGGAGGATGGCACAAGGCAGTATCGCACAGCTTATTTGGAAATAGGGAAGAAAAACGGTAAATCGGAACTAGGTGCAGCCATTGCCCTTTATATGCTTTTGGCTGATGGGGAGCCTAATGCGGAAGTGTATGTGGCCGCATGCGACAGGCAACAGGCCAGCATTATCTTTAACACCAGCGTTAATTTTGTGGAAGGAAACACAACTTTATCCAAGGTGACCAACCTAGTGCGCTCAACTAAAAGAATTGTTTACCCTAAGACCGGGAGCTTCTATCAGGTATTAAGTTCAGACGTAAAATCCAAATCGGGGCTTAATGCTTCTTGCGTAATATTAGATGAGATCTGGACCTATCCTAATCCGGATTTAGCAAAGATGTTAACTACAGGTTCAGGGGACGCCAGAACCCAGCCTCTTTTTTTATATCTAACCACCGCCGGTAACCAACTATCCGGTTATGGCTGGGAAATGCATAGCAAGGCTAAGGATATTTTAGAAGGTAAAAGAGTAGACCCAACTTTTCTCTCCATTATTTATGGATTGGAAGATGATGCAGATATTGCAGATGAAAAAAACTGGTACAAGGCCAATCCAAGTCTTGGCCATACCATTTCAATAGAACGGGTCAGGGAACATTTTGAGCAGGTGAAAGATGATCCGGCAGATTTAGCTCTTTTTAAACAGTTAAGGTTAAACATGTGGCTAAAGCAGGATATCAAATGGATGCCCATGGAAAAATGGGATGAGTGTAGCTTCCCGGTAGACCCGGAAACTTTAAAAGGTAGGACCTGCTATGGGGGATTAGATTTATCATCTACTACAGATATTACTGCCTTTGTGTTGGTATTCCCACCGGAGGAAGAAGGGGAAAAGTACGAAATCTTGCCCTACTTTTGGATACCGGAAGACACCCTTTACCAGCGGGTAAGAAAAGACAGTGTGCCTTATGATATCTGGCATAGGCAGGGATTGATAAACCTTACGGAAGGAAATGTGGTCCATTATGGTTTTATTGAAAAGTTTATTGAAAGGCTGGGAGAGGAATACAACATAAGAGAAATTGTCTATGACCGCTGGGGAGCTACTCAAATGAGCCAAAATTTAGAGGGGATGGGTTTTACAGTAATACCTTTTGGTCAGGGGTTTAAAGATATGTCACCACCTACTAAAGATATGATGCGGTTGGTTTTGAGCAAGCAAATCGCCCACGGAGATCACCCGGTACTTAGATGGATGGCGGATAATATTGTGGTGAGAACTGACCCCGCTGGAAACATCAAAGTAGACAAAGAAAAATCCGCCGAAAAAATTGACGGTATTGTGGCTATGATTATGGGTCTGGCCAGGGCGGTTGTTAACCCACCTAGTGATGATGGTTCCATTTATGATAAAAGAGACATGATTATTTTGTAAAAGAACTTCCTAAAGAAATGGGGTGACTGGAAAATATGGCGAATTTATTTAAAAGGCTGTTTAAGGCCAGGGATAAACCGACAGATAGTGTAAGCGGGGCACCGGTTTTTTATATGGGGCAAAGTGTAGCAGGAAAAGTAGTTAATGAAAGAACGTCCATGCAGACCACAACGGTTTTTGCCTGTGTCAGGATAATAGCTGAAACGGTGGCCTCTTTGCCTTTACACACCTATCGCTACCATGGGGAAGGAAAAGAAAAGGTGCTGGATCATCCCCTATATCGGATTTTACACGATGAACCAAATCCGGAGATGAGTTCCTTTTCCTTACGAGAAACCATGATGACTCATCTTCTTCTTTGGGGAAACAGTTATTGTCAGATCATTAGAAATGGGAGAGGGGATGTACTGGGGTTATACCCGCTGTTACCAGATAAAATGGTGGTGGACCGGGATTCTAAAGGGGAACTGTATTACACCTACCGCAAGGATGGTGAAGCCTATTATCTTCACGCCGATGAAGTGCTCCATATCCCAGGACTTGGTTTTGATGGGATAATGGGCCATTCTCCAGTGGCCTTGGCTAAAAATGCCATTGGTTTAAATATAGCGGCTGAGGAATATGGGGGAAGATTTTTTGCCAATAATGCTACCCCAACTGGGATTTTATCCACATCCGGAACATTAAAAGATCCCACAAAAGTTCGGGATGCTTGGCAGGCTGCCTATGGGGGGCATAACACTCATAAGGTAGCAGTTTTGGAGGATGGCCTTCAATACCAAGCCATTAGCATGCCCAACTCCGATGCCCAGTTTTTAGAGACACGGAAGTTTCAGATTGAAGAAATTTGTCGAATTTTCCAAGTGCCTCCCCACATGGTAGCCGAATTAAGCCGGTCTAGCTTTTCCAATATAGAAAATATGGCCATCAGCTTTGTTGTTCATACTATAAGGCCTTGGCTGGTTAGAATTGAGCAGGCCATAAATCGTAAGCTATTTAAGGGTAAGGAAAAGGGCGAGTATTTTGTTTCCTTTAATGCTTCCGCTCTATTAAGAGGAGATTATAAATCCCGGATGGATGGATATGCCATCGGTATTCAAAATGGCTTCTTTTCTGTTAATGATGTAAGAAGGATGGAGAACATGGACCCCATACCCGAGGAAGAGGGAGGGGATTTATATCTTACTAATGGAAATATGCTGCCACTAAAATTAGCCGGGGCCTATGCCAAAAGGGCCTTGGAAGAGAGTGGGGGCGATGTAGAGTGAAACAAAATACATTTGATTTATCCCAGCAATTGCATATACTTGTTATAATCCAAGTATGAATGGGGGGATGTTTTAATGGGGGCTAAAAAGGAAGATAAGATTAAGGCTGTTGATGCCGCAATGAAAGCTCTTAAAAAAATTCAAGGTGAATTTGCCGGGGAGGCTGAACGATTAGACCTTAGGAACGAAAAGGACGTTGTTAATTTAGTTAAAGAAGTTCGAAAAGAGATTAATCAAGAAAAAGCAGAAGACAAATAAAAATATTTGCCCTTTAAAAGACGTTTAGATAGCGTCTTTTTTTGTGTCTAAAAGGAGGTTGATGGCATGGACAAATTTTGGCGTTGGGTGGTAAACGAAGCCGAGGAGCCAGTGGTAAGAATCCTTTATTTAGAAGGGTATATTGCAGAGTCTTCTTGGTTTGATGATGATGTTACCCCAAAGCAATTTAAGACGGAGCTTTACGGTAGTGGCCAGGAGGCGGGTGACATTATTGTAAAAATACACTCGCCAGGTGGGGATTGTTTTGCTGCAGCTCAGATTTATAACATGCTAATGGAGTATCCCGGGAAAGTCAGCATTCATGTGGATGGCCTTGCTGCCAGCGCAGCATCAGTTATAGCTATGGCCGGGGATGAGGTGTGTGTTTCCCCCCTTTCAGTAATTATGGTTCATAATCCGGCCATGTTTATTGCAGGGGAGGCGGCGGATCTACAGGTTGGCATTAATCTACTTAGTGAAGTAAAAGAAAGTATTATTAATGCCTATCAAAATAAGACAGGGCTTACCAGGACTAAAATATCACACATGATGGATGCAGAAACCTGGATGAGTGCCCATAAGGCCATTGAGCTTAAATTTGCCGATAGGATTCTTTATGAGGCAGCCCCAATGGAAATGGTAGACCAGGGGTTTATCTTTGATCAGCTAACAGTAACAAACACCCTACTAAAAAAACTACCGAAGCTTAAAGCAAAGATGTCGGGGCTAGCGGAAAATAAAAAAATAAAGGAAGATGGGCAGCAACTAGATGGTGTTTGCCAACAGCCGCAAAAACCTATAGAAACATCAGAACACCCAGATACAGAAACAAATGTTTTACAGATACCCATTGTGCAGCTAGAAAAGAGACTAAATTTAATTAAAAATTGGAGGTAGTTAAGATGAAGAAAATTCAAGACTTAAGGGAAAAACGGGCTACAGTTTGGGAGCAAGCTAAGAAGTTTTTAGACGATCATCGTCAGGAAAACGGCCTTATTTCTCCTGAAGACACTGCGGTCTATGAAAAGATGGAAGAGGAAGTTGTGAGTTTAGGGAAGGAAATAGA
>ERZ795049.2782-NODE-2782-length-19672-cov-7.046796_pt1 | contig 19672 bp, 14 predicted proteins | sample MGYA00375133_ERZ795049 | MGnify/ENA primary metagenome ERZ795049 (study PRJEB30178, sample SAMN05720147) | activated sludge metagenome | isolation source: anaerobic digester from wastewater treatment plant | place: Japan | collected 2015-04-20 ...
GATCTCGGGAGACACGCGCCCACGGCGGCAAGCAGCCGAGGTCAAGCGTAGACGATTCGAAGCGCACGAGCCCGCAGGGCTTTGTCTCTGTAGCCCGAGGCTTACCACGGGGGCCTCGGGCGGAGCGGCGTGCGCAACATACGCCTGTTGCACAGACGATTCTGGGATATACCCGCGCGGGCGAGTGTATCCCAGAATCATCGGTGACCGACGGGGGCCGATCACCACGAAGAGCCTGCCCTGAACGCAGTGAAGGGGCACAAAGGGGGCAAGGGGAGCACCCGAAGCCCTTTGTGGCCTTTGTGGTTCAAGAGCTCCCGACGGTTCTGGAATATGCCCGGGCGAGCGCTTCGAGGGCGTTCAGCGCCTGGTCGACCTCGGCCAGGGTATTGAAGCGGCCCAGGCTCCAGCGCACCGTGCCCGCCGGATAGGTGCCGATGGTGCGGTGCGCCGCGGGCGAGCAGTGCAGCCCCACTCGGCACAGGATGGCGTGCTCCTCGTCGAGGCGCAGGCCCACCTCGGAGGGCGCCATGCCGGCGACGTTGAACGAGACGGTGGCGATCTGGCGCTCGGCATCGCCCGTGCCGTAGACCGTGACCCGCGGCATGCGCGCCAGGCCCGCCAGGAGCTGCCGCGTGAGGGCTACCTCGTGGGCGCGCACCGTCGCCACCCCTTCCTCGAGCAGGCGCTGCACCCCCGCCGCCAGCCCGGCCAGGCCGACGCCGTTCAGCGTGCCGCTCTCGTAGCGGTCGGGCAGGAAATCGGGTTGGAGCTCCTCCTCCGAGCGGCTGCCGGTGCCACCGTGCACCAGCGGGCGCAGCTCGTCGAGGCTCACCCGCGGGCCGATGTAGAGGCCGCCGGTGCCCTGCGGGCCGAGCAGCGCCTTGTGCCCGGTGAACGCCAGCAGGTCGATCGCCGCCGCGTCGAGGTCGATGGGGCAGGCGCCGGCCGTTTGTGCGGCGTCGACCAGGAAGAGCAGGTCGTAGCGGCGGGCGATGCGCCCCACCTCGGCAATGGGCAGCAGCGTGCCGACGACGTTGGAGGCGTGCACCAGGGCAATCAGCCGCGTCGTGGGGCGGATCGCTGCTTCGACGGCGCGCGGGTCGAGCAGGCCCTCGGGCGAGCAGTGCACCACCGAGACGGCGACACCCCTGGCCTCGAGCGCGCGCAACGGCCGCATGACCGCGTTGTGCTCCAGCGAGCTGGTGATGACGTGGTCGCCGGGGCGCAGCAGGCCCGCGAGCGCCAGGTTGAGCGCCTCGGTGGCGTTGGCGGCAAAGACGATGCGCAGCGGGTCGCGCACGCCCAAGAGCGCCGCCACATTCTCGCGCGCCTGATAGACGATGCGCGCCGCCTCCAGCGCCATACGATGCCCCGAGCGGCCGGGGTTGGCGCTCGCATGCTCCATGTAATGCGCCATCGCCTGCAGCGCCTCGGGCGGCTTGGGCCAGCCGCTGGCCGCGTTGTCGAGATAGATCATGGCAGAGCACCTCGGGTTCCCATTGGAATGAGATTCCATTGTAGCACCACCGCCGGGGCGCGACAAGGCCGACTGTCCTGGAGAATTGCCATAACATCGGAGATGGACTATCATAGAGCAGTCACTACCCAGCCGTGCATGGCCGGGCAGTGACTGTCGTCATTCCTTGACCCCTCGATGGAGGAACAACCTCGTGAAGCTTCGTGTCATCAGTTGGATTCTGCTGATTGCCATGGTGGCCTCGATCATCGTGCCGCTGTTGAACGCCATCGCCGCCGGCGCCTGACTCCAGGCCAGGCGCCGGTGGCGATGGCGTCACCGCTTGCGTAAGCTTCGCAGGCGAGGACGCCTGCGCCACCGGCGTCACCGACGCGCACAACACCTGTCTCTTGCCCAGCCCACACGTATTACAGAGGCTACTTGCCCATTTGGTAGCATGAATTAGTTGTAGTATACTGGCGCAATGGTGAAAATACCCTTGCGTACCCTGGTATCGCTATTCCGCCGCCTTCTGCCAACCCACTTCAGCCTTCCGCCCCTCACCGCCGCCACCTTCCCGCGCATTGCGCTGGTGCTCACCCTGCTGGCCGTCATGCTCGGCGCGGGGAGCGGCCTCTACGTGCGCTCGAGGCGGCCGCAGCCACGCACTGCAGCCACGCCCCCTTCGGCCGTGGCCGACCTGGCCGGGGCGCTGCCCACGATAGCGGCGCCGCTGCCGGCCGACTCCCTGCTCTCGCGCGCCGCGCCGCCGGGTGGCGATCTGCCGGCGCAGGCTTCGTCGCGCGGCGAGCGGCCCACGGCCACGCCGCCACCCACGGCCACACCGCCGCCCACGGCGACCCCGCTGCCTACCACGACGCCGCCGCCCACGGCGACGCCGCTGCCTACGGCCACGCCGCTGCCCACGGCCACCCCCACGCCGGCGGCACCGGCAATCGTCACCTACACGGTGGTCGAGGGCGATACCGTCACCAGCCTGGCCGAGCGCTTTGGCGTCAGCGTCGAGACGATCCTGTGGGCCAATGAGCTGGATAGCAGCGCCACCCTGCAGCCGGGCCAGGAGCTGACCATCCCGCCGGTCTCGGGGGTGCTGCATACGGTGCAGCAGGGCGATACGCTCGACGGCATCGCCCAGGCCTATGGCATCGATGCGGCCGCCATCGCGCAGGCCAACAACCTCGACGGCGCCGCGGCGCTGAGCGAAGGCCAGGTGCTCATCATCCCCGGCGGCCGGCCGCTGATCGAGGCGACGGCCGCGGCGAGCGCGCCGCCGAGCGCCGCGACGGCCAACAAGGGCGCCGAGATCGTTGCCATCGCCCGGCAGTACGAGGGCTATGCCTACGTGTACGGCGGCAGCTCGCCCGCCACCGGCTTTGACTGCAGCGGTTTTGCCCAGTACGTCTGTGCCCAGGCCGGCATCACCCTGCCGCGTGTCGCTGCCGACCAGGTGTATGCGGGCCCGAGCGTCAGCCAGAGCGAGCTCATGCCCGGCGACCTCGTCTTCTTCCAGAACACCTACGGCGCGGGCGTCTCCCACGTCGGCATCTATGTGGGCGGCGGGCTCATGATCCACGCCTCCACCCCTGAGCGCGGCGTCTGCTACGACGCGCTGGATGGCGCCTACTGGGTGCAGCACTGGTATGGGGCCAACAGGCCATGGGCGTAAGAGGGTCTGGAGCACGAAGGTCGCGAAGCGGCGCGAAGGATCGAAGGGGAATCGCGGCACAGATGGCGCCATTCTTCGCACCTGGCACCTCATCCGCCAACAGTCTGATGGCGGCTCGCCGGCGCAGCCCTCCCGCGGCTCTGGCCGCATCCTTCTGCCGGCGGCGCTTCCCCTTCGCGTCCTTCGTGCTCCAAACTCCTGCGGGCACACAATGCAGACCATACTTGATGATTTGGCATCCGCGCACTTGTGGTAGTATACTCCACATATGGTGAACAAACCCTTCCGTGCCTTGGCTTCACTGCTGCGCTCACGGGGCCCCGTCCGCCTCACCTCACCTGCCCTCAACGCTTCTGCGCTGCCCCGCGCCGGGTTGGCGCTTGGCCTGTTGGCCATCGCCCTGGGTGTGGCAGGCGGCGTCTACGCCCGCTCGCGGCCGCCGCGCCCGCTCGCGGCCGCCACACCCTCTGCCACCGCAGCGCTTTCGGCCGAGGGGCTGCGCGGCCAAGCCGAGTTGGCGCAGCCCGGCTACCTCGTGTCGCGCGGCGCCTCCTCGCGTGGCGAGCGGCCCACAGCCACACTGGCGCTGACGGCCGTGCCCACGTCGCTGCCGGCGGCCACACCCACGGCGGCGGCGATGAAGGCCATCAGCTACCGGGTGGCCGCGGGCGATACCGTCGCCGCCCTCGCCGAGCGCTTTGGCATCAGCGCCGAGACCATCCTCTGGGCCAATGATCTTGATGCTGGCGCCACCCTGCAGCCCGGGCAAGAGCTGACCATCCTGCCCGTTTCGGGGGTGTTGCACACGGTGCGCAAGGGCGACACGCTGAACGGCATCGCCGAGCACTACGGCGTCGAGCCGGCGACGATCATCGCGGCCAACAGCGTCGCCAGCCCCGATGCGCTGAGCATCGACCAGACGCTCATCATCCCCGGCGGCCGGCCGCTGCCCCCGCCGACGCCCGTGCCTGCCGCGCCGCTGGCGCCTGAGGCAACGAGCGCGCCGGTCAGCGCCGAGGCCACCGGCAAGGGCGCCGAGATCGTCGCCATCGCCCAGCGTTACCTGGGCTACGCCTATGTGTACGGCGGCGCCTCGCCCGCCGCCGGCTTTGACTGCAGCGGCTTTACCCAATACGTCTACGGCCAGGCCGGCCTGAGCATCGCCCGCGGCCTCTCCGGCCAGTTGGCGGCCGGGCCGAGCGTCAGCCGCAGCGAGCTGCTCCCCGGCGACCTCGTCTTCTTCCAGGGCACCTACCAGGCGGGCCTCTCGCACGTGGGCATCTATGTGGGCGATGGCATGATGATCCACGCCTCCAGCCCCGAGCGCGGCGTCTGCTACGACGACCTCGACGCCACCTACTGGGTACAACACTACTACGGCGCCTGCCGCGCCTGGTAGTAGGTCTGCCACTGGCGATCTGTTGAAGAGGAGATTCGTCTGCCTCAGCATCCTGGCAATAGCCGGGTCCCAGCTTCGCCTTCGCCCGGCTCTGGGCCAGGAGGGGGTTTGGGCGGGTTGTTTGGCCTGGCGGCTGCCCCTGGTGCGCCCGCGGGCGCACCAGGGGCAGCCGCCAGGCCAAACAACCCGCCCAAACCCCACCTTAAGGGGCCGTACCGGGGTAGTGCGGAGCGTGCAAGCCGGTTGCCAAAAGACCTGACAGGTTTCCGGAAACCTGTCAGGTCTTTTTTCTAGGCATCGACCTGCGGGCGGCTGGGCACCGGGCCGAGCCACTGTGGGCGCAGGGCGGGGCTGTCGTCCACAAAGGGCGGCATCCAACTGCCGTGGGCGGCGATGAGGTCGTCGACAAGCGCCCAAATCTCGTCGAGGGTCAGCTCGGCGGCGGTGTGCGGGTCGAGCATGGCCGCCTGGTAGACGTACTCCCGCCGCCGCGTCAGCGCCGCCTGCACCGCCAGCTCCTGCACGCTGATGTTGGTGCGCATCAGCCCGGCCAGCACCGGCGGCAGCGCGCCTATGCGCACTGGCTGCACACCGTTGCGGTTGACCAGGCAGGGCACCTCCACGCAACACCCGGCCGGCAGGTTGTCGATCAGCCCATAGTTCGGCATGTTGCCATAGACCACGCACGGCTCGCCCGTCTCCATGCTGTGGATGATGCGCGCGCCGTATTCGTTGCTGCGTTTGGTCTCGAAGGGCTCGTCGCCGGCTTCCAGCTCCTCGCGGATGTGCTCCCACAGCATGATCTGCTGCTCGCAGCGGCGCGGGTACTCGTCGAGCGGGATGTTGAAGCGCTCGATCAACTCGGGCCGGCTGCGGCGGATGAAATAGGGCACATACTCGGCGAAATGCTCGCTCGACTCGGTGACAAAGTAGCCCGTGCGCCGCAGCATCTCGTAGCGCACCCGGTTCCACGGCGGCACGCGGTCCTCGTCGATGACACGGCGCAGGGCGGGGTAGAGGTCCTGGCCGTGGCGCTCGAGGCGCAGGTAAAAGGCCATGTGGTTGATGCCCGCCGCCAGGTAGCTCAGCTCCTCGAAGGGCACGTCGAGGTCGCGCGCCAGCTCCTCGGCCGTGCCCTGCACGCTGTGGCAGAGGCCCACGGTGCGGATGCGCGTGGCCAGGGTGAAGGCCCAGGTGTTCATGGCCATGGGGTTCACATAGTTGATAAAGAGCACGTGAGGGCACAGTTCTTCCATGTCGCGGCCCATCTCGAGCAGCACCGGGATGGTGCGCAGGGCGCGCATGAGGCCGCCCACGCCCAGGGTGTCGCCGATAGTCTGGCGCAGGCCGTGCCGCGCGGGCACCTCGAAATCGACCACCGTGGCCGGCTGGTAGCCGCCCACCTGGATCATGTTGATGCAGTAATCGGCCCCGTCGAGGGCGCGGCGGCGGTCGGTGGTGGCCTCGATGGTCGGCGCAACGCCCAGCGTGCGCGCTATGCGCCGCGCCACCACCTCCGATGTGCGCAGACGCTCGGGGTCGATGTCCATGAGGGCAATGGTCGACGTGGCCAGTTCGGGGTAGCTGAGGATATCGCCGAGCAGGTTGATGGCAAAGACCGTGCTGCCGGCGCCGATCAGGGCAATCTTGGGCATGGGGGACCTCCAGAGAGAGCAAACCATCCCGACAGTTGCAGACTAGCACGATTCGCACAGAGCGTCAATCACACGTGATGGGCGGCTGGCAGGCTCGCACCTGCCCCGCTGACCCCATCCATACCCTTCAAATGGAAACGGGGCCAAGTCGCACACCTTGGCCCCGCTCATTCCCCAGGCTATTCACTTGTCGGCCGGCCCACCGCTCTGCCCGGGCTCACAGGTTATTGAGATCCTCTCTGTTCGGCCGTTCTGGCCGCTGCTGAAATCTCAAGCCCATGCGCACGCGGTTGGGCGAAGAGGGGAGGCCGGTTTACGTAGGCACCAACCGCACCCGCTCCCAGTCGGCCGTGCGATCCACAAGCGACAGGGCTTGCGGATCGAGCCGTGGCCGCCAGGGCCTGCGCTGGCCGCTGGGCTGGGGGGCACAAGCACGAGCTGCGCGCGCCGTCGCCATCGCCTCTACGGTGGCGGCGGGCTCGCTGTGCGTGGCCACCAGCACAATGGCCAGCAGCATTGCCGCTGCGAGGATGAGGGTTGGAGCCTGTTCCCGCGTGGGGAACGTGGCGAGGACCGACTCGAAGCCGGTAGGGGCCGTACGCTTGTCGTACTCGCCCCGCGCGAGCGCCTGCCCGAGGATGGTCACCTCGCCCAAGCTGATCTTGGGCTCAGCGACCGCTGGAGCCAACGCCCGGCCCAGTGGCCTGGCCCAGGCCGCCATGACCTTGCAACTGGTCAGGCGCGACGGGCCGTCCGCCGCGGGGGCCACGCCGGCCTCCGGGCGAACCTCCGCAACCGGCGCGTGGGGTGAGGCGCCGGTGGCCGCTAATAACGGTTGCGCGGGTGCGCGGACCGAGGCAAGCACCGTCAATTCGCCGGCAATGGCGAAGAGGGAGAGGACCAGGGTGACCGCGAGCAGGGTGATGACCTTGCGATACACCGTTGACTCCTCCTGAGCTGCACACTGCAGAAAGCGCGACAGGGCTGCGAGAGTACCGATCCGGCAGTCGACAGGACATGCGCCTTGCCCCCTTGGCCGCCACAGGCGGTGTGAGGGCGCTTTGGTTTGTTGGCCAGGGAAAACAACCGGGGCCGGGCTTTGCCTGCCGTTGCCTGCAGGCCTGAGGCGCTTGAGCACCCCGACAAACCCGTCTGCTGAGCCGTGCTCAGCCGGCAACACTCTCGCAATGACCGGAAGCCGAGGAGGGCCTCCAAGTCTGGAGCACAGTGCGGCGCCAGCAGACGCTGACTCTAGATACTGTGCTCACCTTCGCGATTTCGATTATACAGCGGAATGTTGTCGCTGTCAATACCCTGTGGGTTGAATTTTCAAGAATATGCCGCTTTGAACCTTAAAAGATGGGTGGCACGTCTCTTGCTGCCGCGCCGCGAGGACGGGGCGTATGTGGAAGGTGTTCATCGTCGTGCCTGGCGCCGCTGCCTCGCTGGTGGGCGCCGTGGTCTTGGCCTTGATCGTCGCCAACCTCGCCTTCCTGGCCGTCGCCGCGACCGCCACAGAGGTCGAACTGCACGAGGCGCACGACGACGTGCGCTTGCTGCGTGAGGAGCGCGAGGCGCTGCGCATCCTGCGCCTGCGCCATGCGCGCGGCGAGGTCACTGTCGAAGAGTACCGGCGGCTCAGCTTCGAGCTGCAGCGAACGCAACCAATGTAACAGCCGTTGTGGTTGCGGGGTTGGCGGGGCCGGGCCGCCCGCGGGCGGCCCGGCCCCGCCAACCCCGCAACCACAACGGCTGTTACATTACTAGCGCAATAGTTCGGCGGCGATGGCGGCATAGCCGCGGGCGGCGGCGACGACATCGGGCACGCGCACCTGCTCGTCGCAGGCATGGGCGTAGCGCTCCTCGCCCGGGCCAAAGCCGATGGTGGGGATGCCCGCCACCCCGGCCGTGTACACACCGTCGGTCGAAAAGGCCCAGTACATCTGGCGTGGGCGGCCGCCGAGCACGCCCTCCAGCACCAGTGCGGCACGGCCGAGCAGCGGGTGATTATCGGGCAGCGTCCAGGCGGGGAAGTACTGGCGCAGCCGGCAGGCATAGCCGGTGTAGCTGGTTGCCTGATACTCGGTCACGGTCACTTCGGCGGCCACGCCCTCGCGGCCGATGATGCGCCGCAGGTCGGTGAGCGCCTTGACCTCCGTCTCGTCGCTCGTCAGCCGCCGGTCGACGTAGAGCGTGCAGCGGTGGGGCACGGCATTGTGGCTCTCGGCCATGCTCTCGATCTGCGTCACCGCAATGGAGCCACGACCCAGCACCGAGTCGTGGTTCAGTTGCTGCGCCAACAGCTCGATGCCCACGATCACCCGCGCTGCCGCATAGACGGCATTCTGGCCCGCATCGGGCGCCGAAGCGTGGCTGGAAACGCCGCGCACCGTCACCGAGGCCTCGAGCCGGCCGCGGTGGCCGCGGGCCAGCGCCAGGTTGGTCGGCTCCCCCAAAACGCAATAGTCAGGATGGATGCCCTGTCCTTCGAGCACCTCGCGAATGGCCATCCCCTCGCAGGGCTCCTCTTGCACGACCATGGCCAGCACCAGCGTGCCCCGCTGCGGCAGCCCGGCATCGTGCAGGCGTTTGGCCCCATACACCATGGCCGCGATGGCGCCCTTCATATCGGCGGCCCCGCGGCCATAGAGCACGTCGTTCTGCACCACCGCACCAAAGGGGTCGTGGCGCCAGGCAGCCGGGTCGCCCGCGGCGACTGTGTCCATGTGGGCGTCGAAGAGCAGTGTCGGCCCGCCGCCGGGCCCCAGCCTGGCGATGACGTTGCCCATGGCGTCAACCTGCACATTGGGCAGGCCCAGGCGGTGCATCTCGGCCGCGATGAGCTCGGCCACCGCGCCCTCTTGCGTGGAGAGGCTGGAGGTCTGCACCAGGCGACGCAGGAACTCGATCATCTCGGCATTAGCGGGCGAGGCGAGCTGCCAATCCATTGTCTTCCGTTATCCCTTCACGATGCAGCCCGGAGGAAGCGACACACGTCCTGCCCCAGGCGCTCAACGCCTATCGGAAGAGCTGTAGCATAGCCCCCGCCCTGCAACGACCGGCTCACACGCTCCGCACCAGCCCGGTTCGGGCCCCTTTTGGGGGTTGTGGGTTGGTTGGCCCCGCTGGCTGCCCCTGGCGCGCCAGGGGCAGCCAGCGGGGCCAACCAACCCACAACCCCCTCCTGGCCCAGAGCGAGACGGCGGCGGCGCAAAATGCCCGGCCGTCACCGGGATGCTGGAGGCTGCGAGGCTACGCGACTTTTCGGATAGGCGTTCAGTAACAGTACTTACGCGGTCACGTGGCCGGGCTTGTAGCCTCCCTCAGAGGCCCATCCCCCCCGCCCCCTTCCCGCTGCGGCGGGAAGGGGGAGCCCTCAAATGGGGGGTTTGGCGGGCGCTTCGTGCGTAGCACGAAGCGCCCGCCAAACCCCCTAACCTCCAGTTTCCCCGCCCCCGGTGCGGGGGCGGGGCCAGGGGTGGGGGGCCTGCGATACGCGAGGCACGTCGACCGCGTAAGTACTATCAGTAAGCTCCTCGACCCATGAGGACGGTGGGCACGGTCTTGAGCATGATCTTCAGGTCGAGGAACGGCGACCAGTTCTCGATGTAGTACAGGTCCAAGAGGACCATATCGTCAAAGCTCACTTCGCTGCGGCCACTGACCTGCCAGAGGCCGGTGATGCCGGGCGCGGCCTCGAGGCGGCGCCGGTGCCAGGGCTGGTAGCGCTCGACCTCGCTGGGCAGCGCCGGCCGCGGGCCGACGATGCTCATGTCGCCCCTGAGGACGTTCCAGAACTGCGGCATCTCGTCGATGCTTGCCTTGCGCAGCCACTTGCCCACGCGGGTGCGGCGCGGGTCGTCGCGCATCTTGAAGAGCGGGCCCGAGGCCTCGTTGCGATCGGCCAGCTCGGCCACGGCCAGGTCGGCGCCTACGCGCATGGTGCGGAATTTGTAGACGGTGAACAGCCGGCCGCCCCGGCCCACCCGCGCCTGCGTAAAGATCACCGGCCCCTCCGAATCGAGGCGGATCAGCAGGGCGCTCAGCCCGAGGAGCGGCGAGAGCAGCACCAGCGCCAGGCTGCTCGCCGCCACGTCGACCAGGCGCTTGATCGCCAGGTTGCGCCCGCGGATGGAGGGCTCCCTGACCCCAATCAGCGGCACGCCGCTGAGGTCGTTCATCTCCACCTGGCTGAGGCTGAGCTGGAAGAGATCGGGCACGACCTTGGCGCGCACGCCCCGGCGCTCGCACTGGCCCATGATGGTCAGAATCTTGCGGTGCGCCATCCACGGTAGGGCGATGATCACCTCGTCGATGGCGTGCTCGTCGACCAGCGCGGGGATGCGCTCGGTGCCGCCCAGGGCGCGGAAGCGGCCAATGTCGGTGGACCCGCGCTCGGGGCTGTCGTCGACAAAGCCGACCACCTGGTAGCCGTACTCGGGCCGCGCAACCAGGTTGCGCATCACCGTGCGCCCCACCTCACCCGCGCCGATGATCAGCACACGGGTCACCCCGATGCCGTGGCGCCGCAGCACCTGCTGCACGCCGCGCTCGATGGCCCGGCTGATGCCGAAGAGCACCAGGATCCAGACGCCGGCGTAGAAAAAGATGAGGCGCGAGTAGTACGGCGACGCCGTGAGAAAGATGAAGAATATGATCGTGGCGATGCCGGTAAAGGCGCCGCGGAAGACGCTGTTGAACTCGTCGAACCACGAGCGCCCGCGGCGCACGACGTACATGCCGTCGAGCCAATAGAAGAAGAGGATGATGCCCGTGAGGGCCAGCACCAGGGGTAGGTAGAAGCGGTACGGCACCCAGTTGTACGGCTCGACCTCTCTGAACCACTGCAGATTGTAGCGCCACCAATAGGCAGCGAGAAAGGCCAGGTTGATGAGCAGGGCATCGAGCACGAACTTGACGGGCGGCCAGGTGCGCGGCAGGATTCTAGGCACGGCCCACCTCCCTGCTCAACACGGCCCGGTAGACGGCCACCGTCTCCTCAGCCGTGCGCGACCATGGGAATTGCGCGGCCCGCGCGAGGCCGGCCTCGCGCAACGAGCCGGCCAAGGCCCCATCCGGCAATGCTTGGGCCAGGGCTGCGGCCATGGCCTCTACGTCGAGGGGGTCCACCAGGATGGCGGCATCGCCGACCACTTCGGGCAGCGACGAAGCGTGCGAGACGATGGCCGGCGTGCCGCAGGCCAGCGCCTGCAGGGCGGGCAGGCCGAACCCTTCGTAGAGCGAGGGGTACACGAACCAGGTCGCCGCATTGTACCACAGCGGCAACTCGGCCGCCGGGATAAAGCCGGGCAAGTGCACCCGGCGCTGTAGCCCCAACCGCTCGATGGTGGCAAAGATGGTATCATAGTACCAGCCCTTGCCGCCACAGAGCACCAACAGCGGCGCCTCGGGCACGCGGGCCACAGCCTCCAGCAGGCGCGGCAGGTTTTTGCGTGGCTCCAACGTGGCCACGCAGAGCAGGAAGCGCTCGGGCAGGCCACGCTCGCGGCGAAAGGCGGCCACCTCCGCGGCAGGCAGCGGGCGGAAAGCAGCATCGACCCCGTTGGGCACCACCGTGATGCGCTCGGCCGGCACGCCGAAATGGCGCACCAGGTCGCGCCGGGTGCTCTCCGAGACGGCGATCACCCGCTCGGCGCGCTGCGCCGTCCGCCGGGCCAGGGTGCGCTGATAGAGGCGCTGCGCCGGCTGAAAGGTCTCGGGGTACAGCAGGAAGCTCAGATCATGCACAGTGACCACCATTGGGCAGGCCCGCACCAGGGGCCCGACGTTGACCGGCGCATGCACGAGGTCCACCCCTGCCCGTCGCAGCGCCGCAGGCTGCAGGAGTTGCTCCCAGAGGATGCGCAGCGGCGGCCGATCGCCGGGCAGGCGAGAACGGCGCACCTGCCAACCCGGAAAATCGCCGGCCACGCCGGCCCCGATGTAGGCACTGAGCTGCAAGTCGTGACGTGCCGCAGGCAGGGTGCGCAACAGCGCCTGGATATATTGGCTGACGCCGGCGTTGCGGTACCCGGCCCTGGGCGACAGGAGGAAGGCGTTGAGCGCAACGTGCCCTCGGAGCGGGCACCGGGCAGAGTTCTTATCCACAGAGTCCACGCCGCAGATTATAAGCGGAGAGGAAGCAAGTGCCAAACCGCATGGTCCAAACCTGACACACGTGCGATGCCTCATGATGGTTGGTGAGCCTGAGCATGAGTTCGTAGTGCGCACGCCTGTGCGCCATGCCTCTGGCGGCCAGGCACGATCTTGTGCGAACCCCCTATGCCTGGACGGCCCCGCGCTACGACGCAGAAAGCGCACAGGCATGCGCACTACGAACTCGCCAGCCCACGTGCGACGATCCCGGACTCCCGAACCTGTTCGGGCCGTCAGCGGCGGAAGGTGCTCTCAATGCGGCCGGCGATGTCGCTCACCGTCTCGCCCACCGACTGGCCGATGAACACGCCGTCGATCTCGGCCCTGGCCTGCGTCGAGACGCGCGCCTTGATATAGTCAGCAGTGAGCTTGGCGGCCTCAGCGGCCATCTCTCGCGTCATGCCCGTGCGGGCCACAATCTCGTTGATCAACGCTTCCATGCTTGACCTCTTCTGACAGGTTGTCTTTGCGCTGCCCAGACTGTGCAGCAACCAGCGTGCCAATGACATGGAGCCTACCTCTGCCGGTTGTCATTGCTTCGCTGCCACCCCTTGGGCGCAGACAAGCCTGCACAGACACATGCCCTCGTGCGCCCGGCCCTGACCCGGGTTAGGGCCGGGTTCGAGCGAAGCTCAAGAGCCGGTCACCAACGATGATGGGATATACCCGCCACGGAGCGGGCATTTGAAGGCGCCACGGATTGCGGCTATAATGTGTCCACGCGCACCCAGCAGGGTGTGCCTGGCGCCGCATGCCGCCCTGGGCCGCGCCTCCGCGGCCGTTCACCACAAGGAGCGCTCCCGTGGACGAGCCCCTGCACCTGGTCCCTCAGCCTCAGCACAGCGCACGGCGCCCGGGCTGCTTCGCCCTCTCAGCCGATACACGCATCTGCCTGCCGCCGGCCGCCGGCGACGACGACCTCTTTGCCGCGCGCCAGTTGCAGCGCGAGATCGCCGAGGCGACCGGCCTGACGCCTCGCATCGAGCGCCAGTGGCGGCCCTACCGCACGCACGATACCATCGTGCTGCTGCGCGCCGGCCGTGATGCGGCCATCTACCCTCCGGCCGAGTTTGGCTGGCAGGCACCGGCCGCTCGCCTGCCCGAGCAGGCCTATCAACTGACGGTCGGCCCGCACGGCGCCGTCGTCGCCGCCGACAGCAGCGCCGGCCTCTTCTACGGCGTGCAGACCCTGCGCCAATTGGTGCGCGTGCACGGATGCGCGTTGCCCCAGGTGGCCATCGAGGATGCGCCCGCCCTCGCCGAGCGTGGTGTGCTGCTCGACGTCTGCCGCGGCAAAGTGCCCACACTGGCCACACTCAAGGAGCTGGCCGAGAAGCTCAGTTTCTTCAAGATCAACCAGCTCCAACTACACAACGAACACGCGTACAGCTTTCCACGGCACCCCGAGGTCGGCGCCGGCTCTGCCCGACTGACGAACGAGGAACTGCTCGTGCTCGACGCGCATTGCCGGCGGCACCACATCGAACTCGTGCCCAACCTGCAGTCGTTTGGGCATATGCGGCATATCCTCAGCCTGCCCTGCTATCGCCACCTGGCCGAGACGGAGCTGTGCTGGTCGCTCGCGCCCACCGTGGCCGAGGGCTACCGGCTGCTCGACGAGCTCTATGCCGACTTGCTGCCCGCCTTCTCCTCGGCGCAGTTCAACGTCAACTGCGACGAGACGTGGGACCTGGGCCAGGGCTGCTCCGAGCAGCGCATGGAAGAGGTCGGGCCGGGGCGCCTCTATCTGGAGCACATCCTGCGCGTGCACGAGCTGGTGACCCGCTACGGCCGGCGCATGCAGATGTGGGGCGACATTGTGCTCAAGTACCCCGAGCTGATCGCCGATCTGCCCGGCGATGTTACCCTGCTCGATTGGCACTATGAAGCTGAGGAGAGCTACCCCTCCATCGCCCTGCTGGCCGGGCACGGCCGGCGCTTCCTCGTTTGCCCAGGCACGTCGTCGTGGAATACGCTCTTCCCGCGTCTCGACAACGCCAACCGCAACATCCGCATCATGGCCCGCGAGGGCGCAACCCACGGCGCGGCGGGCCTGCTGAATACCGACTGGGGCGACTATGGCCACTATCAGCCCCTTGGCCAGTCGTGGTATGGCTACGCCTACGGCGCCGAGCAGGCCTGGACGGGTGGCCGCACGCCCGACGAAGCGTTCGAGCCTGCCTTCGGCCGCCTCTTCTTCGGCCTGGCCCAGGGTGAAGCGGTCGTCGCGGCGATGCGGCGGCTGGCGGCAGTCAACCTGCTGCCCGGCATCGCCAACCATAACGGCTCCTATACCGTATACGCCCTTTTTGACGAGCCGCTGACAGGTCGCATGATCGAAGAGCTGCCCGCGGCCACCCTGGACGCCATGCGCGAAGCGGGGCTCGCCGCCGAGGAGGCGTTTGCCCTGGCCGCCGGCGACTCGCGCGAGCCGTTGGCCCTGCGCGAGATGGCCTTCTCGGCCCAGTTGATGCGCGAGGCAGGTGAGAAGGTGGCCCTCTCGCAGCGCATCCGCAGCGGCTGGGCGCGCATGGCCACGGGCGAGGTGGCAAGCGAGGCCGCGCTGCACGAGATGGACGTCTGGCTCGCCGCCCTCGACACGCGCTGGGAGGCGCTGCTCAAGCTGCGCGGCCGCTTCACCGAGCTGTGGCAGGCGCGCGCCCATCTGCAGGGCAACGAAGAGCCCCTGCGCTACTACCGCGGCACCCTGGCCCGCTACGACGCCGCCGCCCACTGGCTGCGCGTCCAGCGCCAGGCCTTCGAGAGGGGCCGGCCCATCGACGCCAAGCTCGAAGCCTATGGCGCCGTCGAGCAGCGCATCCTGTGGGAGCAGCCGTTCGTGTAGCCCATAGGGGCGGTTCGTGAACCGCCCCCGGTTCGTGCAGGCGGTCTGTTGAAGCAACCATTGGTGCGGAGGAGCCACGATGCCCACGAGGCAGCACCGCGGCGTCATTGCCGGCGGTGCGATCATCATTCTGCTGGCCGGCGTGTGGACGTATGGCTTCTGCTTACATCTGCCCCTCTTTCTCGACGATATGATCCACTTCCGCTGGCTGGCGTGGCATGGTTTCGCGGGCATCTGGAGCTCATCGCGGCTGCTGGGCTACTATCGGCCGCTGCCCTTCACGCTGTGGAAGCTGCTCTGGCTGCTGCAGGGGCGCTACGATCCCGTGGTGCTGCATGTCGTCAACCTGGTGCTGCACCTCCTGAACGGGCTCCTGGTGTTGGCCCTGGTGGCCGGCCGCAGCCGGGGCAAGCGGCTGGGTGCGGCTCTGGCGGCAGCGCTGTTGTTTACCCTCTTTCCATTCAGCTACCAGGCGGTGCCCTGGGTGGGCTCGTTGACGCACCCGTTCGTCACGGCGCTGATCCTGGGCTCGCTGGCGCTGCACCAGGTGCAGCATCACGCCGACGCGTCACAGGGCAAGCGGCGCAACTGGCTGTCTGTCGCCTCGCTGGCGCTGGCCCTGCTCGCCCCCTTTGCCCACGAGACCGGCGTGCTCGTGGCGCCGCTCCTCTTGCTGCTGCTGGTCACTGATGAAGAGCCGCTGCCGCTGCGGCGGGCGCTGCGCGAGGTGGCCCCATATGCGGCCTGCGCCGCCCTGGGGTTGGCCGTCTGGCTGCTCGTGCCCAAGGACGTGTCGACGGCCAGTCCCTGGGACATCGAGAGCCGGCTGCAGAATGCCGTCTACTTTTTGCAGGCGCTGGCCTACCCGGTGACTCCCCTGGCGGCCAGGCTGACCGGCCCGGACAAGCGCCTCAATGATCTCGCGGCCGTAGCCCTGGTGGCGCTGCCGGTGGTGACGGCCTGGGCGCTCCTGCTCTGGAAGGCCGGCCGCGGCCGCCTCGTGGCGCTGGCTCTGGGCTGGTTCGCCATCTGCGTGGCTCCGGCCTGGGCCATGCTGGGGTTTTCCTACGTCATCGACGGGCCGCGGCTGCTCTACGAAGCGGCGGTGGGCGCTGCACTCTTCTGGTCCATCCCGCTGGATGTGCGCCCGACGCGGCGCACGCGACAGGCCCTGGCGCTGGGGGTGGGGGCGCTCACCGTCATCTGGGCGGCGGTGAGCGGCACCCGCTTCATTCGAGCGCGGGTGCCCATCTATGAGCAGATGCGGATTGCGGTGGCGCAACTGCTCGAGGCCGGCGCCGGTCCCGCTGAGCAGTCGCTCCTGTGCATCAACTATCCCTCATGGTTCGCACCACTCGAGTCCACCTACGCCCTGGGGCACGAGGGCATGACCCTGGTGCCGGCCTATACCGGCGTGGCGGACCTGTGGTGGCTGCACACCACCGAGGAGCGTTCCGTCACGAGCGTGGTTCTGCCCGACCTGCAGCGACACTGGCGCTACTACTACCTGGCGGCCGGCAGCCATGAGACGCCCGAGAGCCTGCAGCCCATGCTCAGGGGCGCCGCCAAGGTCATCGTCGCGAGTTACGAGGGGGCCGACGTCTCGGTGCGCGATGCAGGGAGCCTCGAGGCCGCCGGTGCCCCGCCCGCGGCACGCTTTGTCGCCGGCTTTGACGGCGAGGTGGGCCTGCTCGACGCCTCCTGCGAGCGCAACGGGCAGGGACTGCGTCTCGAGTTGCGCTGGCAATGCTGGCAGGCCGTCACGGCCGACGTGACCATGTTCGTGCACCTCTACGACGAAGCCGGGCAGCTCGTGGCCCAGGCCGACGGCTATCCGCTCATGGGCGCGGCACGGCTCACCGCCTGGCAGCCGGGCGACGTCTGGCGCGACCTGCGCGTGCTGCCGGTGCCGCAGGGGCTGGCCCCGGGGACGTACACCATCAAGACCGGGCTCTACCCAACCTCGGGGGACCCGCGCCTCGGCGCCACCGGCCCAGGCGGCGAGCGCTTTCAGGATGAAGCCGTGCCCTTGGCCAGTGTGGCGTTGTTCTGACAGTTCTAGGCACCTTCATGTCATCGATTCCGCACGACTGAGGCAAGATAACACCGCAGAGGGGAACAGTGGGATCTCTGCGTCCTCCGCGCCTCTGCGGTGGATATCCTCGTCGGTTCGAGGCGGAGCTTCGCTGGCGGCCTGTCGGAGTAGACCGGCCCTGCGTGGAGGCCGGGCTATGTGTCAGGCTTGCCGCTCGCGGGCACGCTAGGAGCTTACCGCAGCAGCAGCCCCACCCACCCCAGCAAGCCGCTCACGTTGCCAAGCATGTGGCTGAAGAGGCCGATGCGGATGTCCTTTTTCCGCCACACTGTATAGACCATGGGCCCGAACGCCACGATGCGGCCCACGTTCTGCCAGGGCGTGAAAAAGTGATAGAGGGAAAATAGCAGCACACTCACCGCCGGCGCCCAGCCCTTGAGCCAGGCCAGCCGCGGCAGCAGGTAGCCGCGGAAGTACAGCTCTTCTACCCAGGGCCCGAGCACCCCGTTGAACACCATCCCCACGATCCAGGTTGTCCAGAGGGCCTGGCGCGAGTAGTCGCCGGCGTGCGCGACAAAGCCGTTGATAAAGAACCACTCCGGCAGCCACGAGAAGAAACGCTCGATCAGAACCTTGTCGACCGGGCCCGTCACGGCGATGCCCAGGCCGGCCCAGCCCCATAGCAGGAGCGCCATCAGGACGCGCTGCCAGAACGGCGTCGGCTCGCGATAGACCACGATGCCCTGCAGCGAGAGCCGGCCGTTCGCCCGGTAGCCCAAGTAGAGCAGATACCCCAGCTCAAGAGGGATCAGCACCACGGTTATGGCCAAGAGCAGCGCCATGAGCGAGGGATAGCCCAGGCTCACGACCAGGGGCGCGATGGCGACAAAGAACGCCAGGATCAAGAGGCCCGGCAAGAGGTGCAGCACGAGCGAACGGCCAAGCGAGTGTTGTTCGACGTCGGCGAGAACGGTCTGCAAGGTGTTTGCGGCCATGATGGGTCACCTGCCAGTCCGCAATGAATACGTGGAATCAGGATACCACAAGAGTCGATCCCTGTCGATTCGGGTCTGCCGGCGGCTGGCATTGACCTTGCTGCCCCTCCGTGCTAGCCTACGCTGGCATCGTGCAGCGACGCAGCCATGCCAACTTGGCTCGAGGAGGATGAGGTGAGCAAGATCCGTCTGCTGGGCGTCGCCCTGCTGACCGTGCTGCTCGCTTCGGCAGGGGCGCTCGCCGTTGCCGCACAGACGCCAACCCCGCCCACCACTGGGACGGCGCCCGCCACAGGGGCTGCGCCGGTGGCGGGCGCCGTGCCGACACTGCCATCCGCAAAGGGCCAGCCATCGCCGCAGTTTGTGTCGATGATGCTGGGCTGCGCCGAATCGCCGCCGGTTAGCACGGCCGGCGAAGGTGCGGCCACGTTCCAACTGAGCGCCGACGGCAACACCATGAACTATGCCATCTGGGCGTTCAACCTGAACAACATCGACCAGGCCCACATCCACATGGGGCCGGCAGGCCAGCCTGGCCCCATTGTGGTCTGGCTGTATCCGTCGCCGTCCACGCAGTCGCCGCAGACCATCTCGGGGCGCTTTGACGGCCTGCTGATGACGGGCAGCTTTACCTCGGCGAACCTGGTCGGCCCGCTGGCCGGCCAGTCGATGAGCGCCCTGGTGCAGCAGATGCAGTCGGGCAACACCTTCGCCAACACCCATACCACCGCCAACCCCAACGGTGAGGTTCGCGGCCAGATCGTCAGCACATCGCCCACCGCGGGCACGCCATCCGGCACCGCCGCAGCAGGCACGGCTGCAGCCGGCACACCGCCGGCCACCGCCGTGTCGGGCGCGGGCGGCACACCGTCGAGCGCAGCCACCACAGTGGCGACGCTTCTTCCCGGCGGCCCCGGCTACTAAGCGGGCGAGCCGACTGGCAGTGCGCTGCACAGCGCACTGCCAGCCTCGCAAAACCCCTCCTCGAGGGACCCCTACCGGGCTCATGCAACGCGTGCAAGCCGGTCGCCGGCCGCGGGTGCTTCAGACAGGCCAAGCCCCTGAGCAGCCGCGCGGCGATGCGACTGAACAGGCACGTAGCGATCGACATTTGACAGAGCACGCACATCGGAGTACAATCTGCCCCGTTCTCGTCAGGGGGAGCGCGCGCCGCGTGGCTCTCCATGGCCCAAAAGAGGCCGAAGGAAGAAGAAGGCCATTTGACAGCCTTAAGCTTCTGTGGTACAATGATGGGCACGTGAGGAGAGGGAAACATGGCCAGCCGCACCGGAGAACTGCATAGCGCAGGATAGCTCAAGGTTCTCGTTGGGGCGTGTCTGGCAGCCCGGCAGAGCCGGGCTGTTTTTGTGGAGATCGACCTCTCCCCGGTAGCACCTTAATAACTGAACAGAATGCGAAAGTCAAGACGCATCACGTGTAG
>ERZ795049.2791-NODE-2791-length-19608-cov-5.444689_pt1 | contig 19608 bp, 13 predicted proteins | sample MGYA00375133_ERZ795049 | MGnify/ENA primary metagenome ERZ795049 (study PRJEB30178, sample SAMN05720147) | activated sludge metagenome | isolation source: anaerobic digester from wastewater treatment plant | place: Japan | collected 2015-04-20 ...
CCGCCGGTCGCCTTCCTGGAAGGCGACTTGCATGATCGGGTCGCGGGCGTGCAGGCCATAGCGCCACAAACCATTGAATGCCAGGCCGCCCAGCGCCAGCAGCAGGAGCCCGGCGTAAACCCGGCCACGCCGGTGCGATTCGGGCGCGCCGGACCCGATGGCGTCGAACCGGTGGAGAAGCCAGCCGAGAAGGACAACCAGGCCCGCGCCGCTCCAGGCCACGGCCGGGACGATCATGCCGATGGCGCGCAGCGCGTGCGGGATGCCGACGCGCGTGATCGCCGCCGGGATCGGCGCGCACAATAGCGCCGCCAGCAGCGCCCCCGCCAGCGGCTGCCGCTTGCGGATCGTCCAGACAAGCCCGATCGGCAGCAGCACGGCGTCGGCGAGCAGGAGCACGCCGGTTCCCGGGATGCAGTGGCGGGGCTGGGCGTCGCCCGTCAGAAAAAGAAACCGGGGGTCGAAGTGCGCGAGGTAGTTGCGCAGAAAGGCCAGCAGCAGCCCGGCGGCGGAGAGGCCGGGGTCCGACCAGATGGCGATGCGCGCCAGGCGTTCGGCGCCGCCCGGCGCCAGCCGGACCGCGGTCGTGGGGATGAACCACGCCAGGAACAGCAGCAGCCCGGCCAGCGCGGCGCGCGGCCGTCGGCCGATTTCACGCCGGTGGATAATCAGCAGGCACGCCCCCCAGGCCAGGGCGAACGGTGAAGCGCCGGAATAGGCGTAATACAGCATGCCGAGCGAAAAGCCGGCCAGCGGGAAGCCCGCCAGCCCTTGCCGTCGTGTGGGGGCCCGCTCCGCCAGCCACAGACCCCACAGCACGGCCGCCATCAGCAGGGGAACGAAGATGCCCTGCAACGCCCAGCGGCTGAACACCAGATGCCACGGGCTGCACGCCAGCCAGAACGCGACGGCGAGGCCGGCGGGCGCGCCCCAGGCGCGGGCGATGAGCGCGCCGAGCAACAGGACGGCGAGCGTTCCGGCGGCGGCCGCGGCCATCCGGGTCGTGGCGACCGACAGGCCGCCCAGACCGACAAACGGGATCGAGGCGTACTGGTAGATGGCCGAGGTGCGCGTGCCGGCGACTGAGATCATGAACGGCCGCCGTTCGAACCGCGGCGCCGGCGGCTGGCCGGGGAGCGGCTCAAACTGCACCACCCCGCCGGTCGTGGCAAGCGCCCAGGCGTTGTAGCCTTTTTCGGCTTCATCGCGGAACAGGCCGGGCGGCCAGTTACCCAACCCAAGACAGCGGACCATGCCCGCCAGCACCACGATGGCCAGCAGCAGCGGCCAGACCCGGCAGCGCGGCGCCGAAGGAACGGGGTCGGGCGCCGGTTCGCCCGGCGGTGGGCCGGCGGCCGGGGCAGGGGAGGTCAAAGCGCCAGCTCCAGCAGCCGGGTCAGGGCGGCGCGGTCGAGCTCGACGGGATTGTTGTGCAGATTGGCCGTGCCGGCGGCATCGATGATCCGCCCGAAGTCGGCGGTCGTGACGCCATAGTGCGCCAGGCCGGGGAGGTTGAGTTCCTGGCGCAGCTCGCCGAGCCGGAGGGCCAGCGCCTGCGCGCCGCGCGCCGGCTCATTCAGAAAATCGAGCGCCTCGACAATCCCGCCGCGGGTCATCGGCGCCGCGGCATGGGCCGAATCCGGGGCCAGCAGCAGATCATAGGCCATGCAGTACTTGTCGAGCAGCTCGCGGTTGCCTTCGGCCTGGGCGCGCTCGACATTGAGCTGAACCGACGGGGGAAGCAGCGCCGCGCAGATGACGCCGTGCGGGGCATCAAAAAACGCGCCCAGCGGCGAGGCCAGGCTGTGCACCACGCAGAGCCCGGCGTTGGCCAGACAGATGCCGCCGATCAGGCTGGCCAGCGCCATCGACGAGCGCGCCGCGGGCTGCGTCGTATCGTGAAGGTAGTCCGCCAGCCGGCTGGCATGATACAGCCCCTGCAGCGCGAAGGCGTCGGTGAACGGGCTCGCGTTGCGCGCCACGTAGGCCTCGATCAACTGGGTGACGGCGTCCATGCCGCACGCGGCGGCGGTCTCGGCGGGGCAGCCTTCCAGCAGATCGGGGTCGACCAGCGCGACGGTGGGGAGCATGCCGTCGGCGCGCATCGATTTCTTGAAGGCGTGCTGGTCATCGGTGATGACGGCGTTGAGTGTCGCCTCCGAGCCGGTGCCGGCGGTTGTCGGAACGGCGATGTGCGGCAGGGCCGGCTGGTCGAGCGTCCGGCCGCGCCCGACCCCCTCCAGATAGTCCAGCGTTTCGCCCGGATTGGTCAGCAGCGCGGCGATGGCCTTGCCGGCATCGAGCACGCTGCCGCCCCCGACCGACAGGACGCAGTCGGGTTGAAACCGGCGGGCTTCGGCGGCGCCCTGATCGACCACCGAAACGGTCGGTTCGCCGCGCACCACGATTCGCCGCCAGGCGACGCCCGCCGCGCGCAGTTGGTCCTCAAGCGCGGCGAGCCGGCCGGTCCGCTCAAGCGACTGGCCGCCGGTCACCAGCAGCGCCCGCCCGCCGAAGCGCGCGACGTGCGTCGCCGCTTCGGAGAACCGGCCCGCGCCGAACAGGATGCACTGTGGAAGGCGAAAGTCGAAAGCAGTGTACATGGGTCGCGCCTCGTTGCGCCGGGGCGAAAACCCGTCGCCCGGGAGTCGGGATCAAGCCTGGGCGGTCCAGGCCGTTGCGTCTGCGGGATCCAGCGCCCGGTGCTTCACGCCCTGGCGCTTCTGGGCCATCCAGTCGGCCACGGTGTCGCGCCACGCAAAGTAGTGCGCCGTTTGCTGGTGCTCGGCGAATGCCGCCTCATCCACATAGACTTCGTAGAGGAAGAAGCGGTTGGGATCATCGACCGCCTGGAGGACGTCGAAGCGCAGGTTGCCCGGCTCGCCGCGCGTGTTGCGGGCATTCTCGAGGGTTGCGGCGATGAACGCGTCGCGGTACGCTTCCCGCACCCAGACCGTCACGCAAACGACAAACATCGTGCTCGCCTCCTTTCAGGCGTGGATTGAACGTGAACTGCTGGAACGCTCAGCCGGCCGGCGCGGGCAGCGGGGCATCCGCGGGAGACGATGGCGGGGCCGAACCCGGCGGCGCATCAAGCTCCGCCGGCCGCGGCGGCGCGGGCGCCTCCATCTCGCCAACGTGAGACTGGCGCAACATGCCGAGGAGGTTGATCGCCCCGGCGATTCGTTCGGCCAGATCGGGATGCTGCGCCGCAGCGTCGGTCAGGATCCGCTGCATCGTTTCGATCTGGGCGATCGACAGCTCCGGCGTCGCCGGGGGGGAAACATCCGCGTCCTGCCGCTGGCGCACTTGCCGCGCGATCTCGGTCAGCGTCGTGTCGGTCGTGGCCCCCTGCATGCGCAGCGCCGTGTGCGCCGTCGCGGTGTACCACTTATACTCGTCGAGCGACATCTGGCGGCTTTGCAGCGCGTCGCCCAGCGAGCCGAAAATGCCGGCGACCAGATCGCCGAGACCGCCCATCGCACCCAGCGCCTGGAACATTCCCTCCTCGGCCGCCGATTCGACCCGTTGCTCAAAGTCGGTCCCGTGCTGCTCCATCGCGGCCCCGGCATCGCGGGTCACCTGAAGCCAGGTCTCGAACCGCTCCGCGTCGGGAAGGGTGCCGGTGTCCGCGGCAAAGGGGAATTGCGCATTCAGTTCGGCGACGCGCGCCTGGGCCGCCTGCACCTGCCGGGCCAGGCCCGAACCGAATTTGAACGCCATGTAGAACCCGATCCCCATCACGATCGCAATCAGGACGACAATCACCAGACAGCCGATCCCGAAAATCTTCCACGGATTCGCCATGGCGTGTCCCTTTCAGGTTGGGGGGCCGGGGAGCGCGGCGCGAGACCGCGTCACCCGCGTCGGCAGACGTTGCGCAAGACGCCCAGGCCCTCGATCTCGCATTCCACGACATCGCCCGGCTTGAGGGAGATCGGCGGCTCGCGAAATGCCCCCACGCCCGGCGGCGTTCCGGTCGTGATGATATCGCCCGGTTTGAGCGTGATCGCCTGGGAGATAAATGAAATGATCCGCGGGATCTTGAAGATCATGTCGCTGGTGTTGCTTGACTGCATCACCTCGCCGTTGAGCCGGGTGGTCAGTGCCAGCCGGCCCGGATTGGGCACTTCGTCGGGGGTCACCAGGGCGGGCCCGCATGGCGCGAACGTATCGAAGCTCTTGGAGCGGACCCACTGGTGGTCCTCGCGCTGGCAATCGCGCGCCGACACATCGTCCAGCACCATGTAGCCGGCGATATGGTCGGCGGCCGCGCGCTGGGAGACGCCGCGCGCCGTCCGGCCGATCACCACCGCCAGTTCGACTTCATAGTCCGCCTCGCGCGTCACCTTGGGATCGGGCAGCACGATGGGATCATAGGGCCCCGTCAACGTTGAAGCGAATTTGGCGAACAGAATTGGTTGTTTCGGCGGCTCGACGGGCCGACCCAGTCGACCCTCCTGCTCGCGGCAGTGCTCCAGGTAGTTCAGGCCGAGGCAGATGACCTTCTCGGGGTCGGGCACCGGCGCGTTGAGGTGGACCCGGTCGAGCGGAATCAGCCAGGCGGGACGGCGCTCGGTCCCCTGCTCGATCCGCTGCACGAGCTTTCGCGTCCGTTTGAGCAGCCGCTCGGCCAGTTGCCGGCCCGGATTGCCCCACTCCAGGATCGCGCGGACCGAAGCGGGCGCCGACCGGCCGAGCAACGCCCGGGCGCTCTGTTCGAAGTCCACAACCAGATCATCGATCAACAGGCCCGCGCGCAGCGGCTTGCCTGTGTTGTAAGTGACCCATCGCATGCGCGAGACATCGCCTCCCTTCAGGTGGTTCGCGCAATCGTAGGATTTCCGAGGTTAATAGCCAACCAAAACCGGGGGCCGCGCGTGCATCGCGAAATACGGCGAGGTTCACAGTCGTTGCCGGCGCTATCCGCCCATCTCGTCGGCGGACTTTCTCAGTCGCCGAAAATACCGGCTCAGCACTTCGCCGCAGGGCGCCTCCCGGATGCCGCCGATCACCTCGGGCCGATGCGGGAAGACGCCCGAGCCGAGCCAGTCGGCGCGCGAGCCGGCGGCGCCCCATTTCGGGCTGCGCGCGCCAAACACCACGCGCGCGATCCGCGCCATCAGGATTGACCCGGCGCACATCGGGCACGGCTCCAGCGTGACCACCAGCGTCATGCCGTCCAACCGCCAGTCGCCCTGCGCGGCGGCCGCCTGGCGCAGCGCCAGCAGTTCGGCGTGGGCGAGCGGATCGGCCGCCGCCTGACGCGCGTCATGGGCGCGCGCGACGATTGCCCCCGACCCATCGGCAATCACGCAGCCAACCGGAACCTCGTCGTGGGCGAGCGCCGCCTCGGCCTCCGCCAGCGCCAGATCCATCCAGGCTTCGAAAGGCGGGGCGGCGTCCGTCATCCCGCGATCCTCCGGCCCGCGGCGCGCCGCCGGCCGCATGGTTCGATCACCGGAATCAACGGATGGACCGAACGGATTCGCGGCGGTATTCCCCGGTTGATCATCTCCCTGCCTCGGGGGCGCGTAATCCCGTTCCTCGCGCATCGAGCCCCTGAATTCAACGACGTTCGCCCCACGCTACCGGCCGCGGCGCGCCGCATCAAGGCCGATATAGTTCACCGTTCCCGGTTATCTCCGGTTTGCCGGCGGAAACCACCGGGTACAATCGCCGGCGTTGTTGTCGGCCCGAGGAGCGAACGCGACGTTTCGTTCAATCGTCGTTCGCGAACGGGTCCGGCGGCATGACGTAGCTCCAGGCCTGGTACTCCAGTTCGGTCCAGGTCGTCCGGTGCGGAAACTCCTGGCCGGGCCAGAGCGAACGCTCGAGCGGCCAGAACTCGGCGCGGACGCGGATGGCGGACTGCCCGCGCGTCAGCTCGAGCGGGATGAGAAACTCGCTGTCGCGGAATCGCCGCCCCGACGTTTGCAGGGTCTTGCGGGTCGGATCGAGTTCGCCGGGAGGATCGCTGTAAAGGTGCGTATCGGCGCCCGCCTCGTACCACACGCCCGCTTCACGCCAATCGCCCGGGTTGCCATCCTCGCCCACCGCCGCAATCCAGATGCGGGCGCGCTGATTGGGGTACTGGTAATCGAGCGTGCGCCGCAGCATGACCCCGTGATTGTCCGGATCGATGCGGAGCGTGAATTCGGACGTTCCGTCGGTCCGGCGGCCATCCTTGGTCTGCACCGGCACGACCTCGCGCGTTTCGCTGGGGATGTAGAGCGCCTTGCCGGCGCGCGCGCCCCGGTCGTCGAGCAGCCGATAAGCGCCGGCGAGGGTCCGCGCGTCTTCGGCGCGCAGCACGACCGCCGCCGCGGCAACGGCGGCTTCCGCCAGCGCGTCAGCGGGTTGATCGTTCAGCGGGACGGCGTTGACCGGCGTCAGGCGGATCTCATCCAGAAAATGCCCACGATGGCGCGGCTGGATCCGCAGCGTGTGGGTGCCCGGCTCCGCGAAGCGCATGACCTGCGGGACGGCGTTGGGCATCCCGCTGGACCAGCGGTAGTCCAGCTCGCCGGGATGGCCGTCGAGCCAGTTGCCCAGCCCGTTGATGCCGTTGGCCGCCGCCGTGAAAGCCGGCGTGCCGATCTCACCGTCGAATTGCACCCAGAAGGCGTCGGACGTGACGAACGGGCGCTCCGCGCGGCCATGCACCCACAGCGAGTATTCACCCGCCGCGGGAAGGTGGAAGCTGAACTCGGCGTAGCTGGCGGGGTTGGCCTCGGGTCGATTGGGCGCCGTCAGCTCAACCGCCGTCGGTCCCCATTCGTAACGTGAACTGAATCTGTAAGGCGCGGTGGCGTCCGGCGAGACGTAGTCGTGCGCGGCTTCGTCGGCCGGATCGCCGACATCGAGCACATCGGTCCGGACGAGCGATGCACCGGGCAGGCCATACCAGTAGACCACCGATTCATAGTGCTCGCGCGAATCATTCAGCGCGCCGTGTTCATTGCGGATAATCGCGCGCTTGCCGAACGGCATCAGGTCGGCCAGCAGAAACCGATAGGCCGATTCAATCCGGTCGCGGTCGTTGTGGGCCGCGTCCGGATTCGGCGCGCCGACCGGGTGGCCGGCGAACGGCAACGTCATCGTCCGGCCGCCCCAGTAGTCGCCCCCGCCGCCCCATTCCTCGGTGCCGGTGCCGTAGGAGGGGGTCTGCGACTCGTCGAAGAAGAACCGCGGGTCCCCCTCCAGCGTGCCGAGGATCGCATGATGGGAGAAAATGAACGAGCTGCCGACGAACGCGCCGGTCCAATCGCCGCCCCCCTCCACCTCCCGCGTGTCGAGATAGACCAGGTCGACTCCGGGTTCGGGATCGGGATGGTCCCGATAGGTCGCGTGAAAATAGCCGACATGATTCGATGGCCCGTCGTAGTGCTCCGCCCGGATCTCGTAGCCGATCTCGGCCTCGCTCGCGGGCACATCCGCCAGTTCGATGCGGGCTTCCCTGAAGAACGGCATCGGGAAGTAGCACGCGAGCTGGAGCTCGTCCGCTGTCTGCCGGATGCTGACAGGAAACGCCTTGACCAGCCACTCCCTGCCGTCGCGATTGTAGAACGTGCCGGCGCCGAAGAAGAGACACAGCGGCGCGTCGACCGAGGGCTGCGCGCGCCCGTCCCAGGTGATGCGCAGCCGGACCCGCTCCAGATCCAGGGCGCGATCCAGCGGTAGCGTGAACTTGAGCGCGCGCAGCGTCGCCGGTCCTTGGATTTGCGCGACGGGCAGCGTGCCGCCGGCGGCGAGTGAGAGGTCGCCGGCCTCCTGGATCAGCGTGTCGGCGGGGGCGATGTCGGTTCCGCTGCGGTTGATCAGATCCAGCACGGCCGGATCCGGAATCTCCTGGATCGACCAGGAACGCAGCGGGCGTGAAAGCGCAATCCCGGGCAGCAGCTTGTGCAGAATGAAATAGCCCGTGCCGTAGTGCGTGCGGCTATAGGCGATCCTCAACTGCTGCTCGAACATGATCGGCACCCACATCAGGTCGGCCCCCCGGGTCACCGACCAGGTCCAGGTGAGCGGGTTGGGGAAGGGTGCCTCCGGGAGGAAGACCGAGTCGGCGACCGGATTCAGCGGATCGGCCGTGGAGCTCTCCTGGACGATGTGATCGGTTCCATCCACTTCATAGTGCCACGGGCTGCCGTGCCAGTGATTGGTGCGCTTGAAATACAACACGCCGGGGCCCAGTTCATCGAGCGCGACGTTGAAATCCTCGGCTTCCTGATACAGGTAATGGCTCGCATCGGCGCTCTGGTTACCGCCGGACCGGTCGTAGGTGCTGCGCATATAGGAGCGCACGCCCAGCCGTTGCAGGGGCCATTTCTCCCACTGGAGGTAGGCATCGAGCCCGAGCGGCACGACGGGCGGCGTCGAGGCGGGCTCGACCGCGGCGATCGGCGCCGCGAGAACTGCGGCGACCAGGGCATAAACGAAAACACGAAAAGGAGACGACATGGCTGAAACTCAACGAGTGGAATGGAAATGCAGCCAACCGGCAATGGCGGCCCGATGCTCGGAAAGTATAAGAGCGTGACATCCTGAAATCAAGTTGACGGGACACTTATGGCTGGCACATGACGGCCTTTCGGGATAGCCTCTTAACATCATGGAACGGGAAACTATTGACTCTAGAATCATGAATCCCGCTGTGGATATCGCAACCGGTTAAGGATTGTGCCCGTCCCACAGAGGAGGGGTCCACGATGTTGCGCGTATACGCCTGGTTCATCAATCGGGCGGGAACGGGTTTCGGCGTGGCCGTGACGGCCGTCGGTGGCGACGTGCTGGTCGGAGCGCCATGGGCGAACGCTCCGGAGCGGTTATCCGGCGTCGCGTACCTCTACCGTCTCATGCGGAGTGCGGCCTGCGATTGGCTGGATTACCCCTAGGCGGGAGAGCTGGCAGGCGCCGAGGGATCTTCGGGGGGCAGACTTTCCATTGTGTGCCGTCACTCGTCCCTTTCGGCTGTCGTGCTGGGGTCAGGAACCTTTTCGCGCGGTGAGGATGGCGCTTTCCTCCGCGACGGACAGCAGCGCGAGGTCCTGGAAGCCCAGCCGCGTGAGGAGTTGCTCGACCTCGGTCCGGGTATACGACTTGCCGCGGGGCGTGTTGACGAGCATGTTGATGCTGAAAAACGCGGCGAAATTGGGCGCGGCGCGCGAATCATCGAGATAGAAATCCTTGATCGCGACCGTCCCGCCGGGGACGAGCGCCGCCCGCGCCTTGCGCAGCAGCGCCTCGGTCTCCTCCGGCCCCAACATGTGGATAATGTTGGCGATATAGACCAGGTCGTAGTCGGCGCCGATGTCGTCGCGCATGAAATCGCCGGCCATCGTGTCAATACGGTCCTCCAGCCCGGCGGCGGCGATTTCCTCCCGCGCGATCTCGATCGGATCGGGCAGGTCAAACACGACCGCGTTGAGTTCCGGATTCGCCCGCGCGAACACGATCGCCGCCGTGCCCGGTCCGCCGCCCAGGTCGAGCATGCGGTGATACTGGCCGACGTTCAGCTTCTCGGCGGCTTCCAGGCTCGACTCGCGCGAGAGGTTGGCCATGCCGCAGATGAACGCGCGCAGTTCGTCGGGCGTGCGGTCCTGGGTCGCGACGACCGGCTCGCCGCTGCGCAGCACCTCGGGCAACCGGGCCCAGCGCGGAACCAGATGGGCGTGGTGGCTCAGGATGCTGGCGCGCGTACGCTTGCCGTCGGGCAGCAGAAATTCTCCATAGCCCGGTGCCAGGGCGAAGCCCGCCTCGTCGCCCGTCAGAAAGCCGTCGGCGACGAGCGCCAGCAGGACCGTTTCCAGCGCCCGCTCGTCCATGCCCAGCTCACGCGCCAGCGCCCCGGCCGACCGCCGTTCACGCCCGAGCGCGGCGAAAATCCTGGTCTGGCAGGCCGTGAGCAGGGGGATCGCATGCGTGTAGCCGGACGCGGTTCGCATGATGTGCGCGAGAGCTTCGGGCATGACCATGATACAAGCCTTTCCTTACAACAGATTGCGCGAGATGCGGGCTACTCGCTGATTCCGGGAAAGTCCCCCGGCAGATCGGTCTCGATCACGCCGGCCTCCAGGTCGACCGCGGGGACCAGCGCCGAGCGCCATGGGATCATCGCGCGGCGGCCGTCGGGGCGGATCAGTGTCAGATAGGGCTGGACACCGCTCGTATCCAACCCTTCGACGCGGCCGATCTCGCCCAGGCGGCGGTCGACGACGCGGCACTGTTCCAGGTCCGATTCCCAGTACCACCCCTCGGGCAGATCGGGCAGATCGCGGCGGCGCAGGCAGAGGTCGTGCCCCCGGAGCGCATCGGCCTGCGTGCGGTCGGTGACGCCCTCCAACTGGATCAGCCAGCGCCCCTGATGCGGGCGAAATCCGATGGCCGTGTAGTCGGAAAGTCGGCCGCGGGGGTCGCGGCCGATGAGCGTCCGGCCCAGGAGCAGCGATTCGGGCGCGAGGACCGGCGGCGCCAATGCGATCGCGCTCAGTTCGCCCCGCACGCCGTGGGGGCGGGCGATGTGGGCGATCGCAAGCAGGTCGGCGGGTTGGATGGGGGACACGGGCTGGGGCTTCCCGGGCGAGTCGTGGAGCTCCGCGAAGCGGCGGCGTGGCTTCAGCAACCATTCTTGAGCCGGAAACCGGATTGTCAATGATCCAGCAAGACGGGGTGCGACGCTGATCTGGTGCATTGCGATCGCTATCGGGATCGGGATCGAGTCAGCCCCCGTGCATCCCGCGCGGCGTGAGGCAAACAAAACTCCTTGTTCTTTATTGCTTCCTTGCTGTTCCTCAGGTTCCGAATCGGCCGCGCCGTATGGACAGGCGGCGGCTGATGATTTACGATGATCGGGGCTGACGAGCGTCGTCACCGGCCGCCAGCCCTGACCGTCCAAACCGGGGGATTTCCAGCCCTGCCTTCCGTTGGTTCCGTTTCTCCGTTGCTGCGCAAGCTCACGCTGTTCCTCACGGTTGTCCTCCTGACGCTCGCGGGATGCGAGCGCGCGCCGCGCGACGGCGCCGCGAACGACGCGACCGTCGTCCAGGCGCGCGTGCGGCCGGCGCCGATGGAAGGCGGATTTGTCACGCTCGCCGAAGACTACGCCACGACCGGCCTGACCGTGCGCCTGCGCTGGCCGTCACATCTGGGCCTGCCGCGCGACATGCCGGTGCTGGCGTTTGTGCTGCCGGCCGGGGTCAAGCCGGCGGCCGCCTGGCGCGACGTGCACTATGGCGGGGCGCCCTGGCCGCCCGCCGACGAGTTGACCACCGGCTCGCTTGCGGCGCGCTATCCGGGATCGCCGGCGACTCCCGAATTCGTCGGCTATCTGCGTCGCTGGCCGATCTACTCGTTGCAGGTGACGGCGGATATTTTCGCCCCGCTGCAGGACGGGAGCGACGGGCAGACCGGCGCGCCCGCGCCGGCGGATGACCTCGAGCTGACGCTGTCGCTGAGCTGGCGCGCGCCCGACGCCCCCACGCAGGAGCCGTCCGCCGCCGACCCCGCCGCGAAGGATGCGCCGTCGAACGCCAGTTGGCGGGATCTCGCCGCCCGGCTGGTTGCCAACCCGGAAGGGCTGTCGCGCTACGCGGTGGCGTCCCCGCCGCCCCCCGAGGGCGAGCGCCACGAACTGGTTGACCCCCGCGAGCACGCGCCGTCCGCGACGCGATGGTCCAAACTGCTCGTCCGTGAGGAAGGGCTGATCCATCTGCCGATGGAGGAACTGATCAAGGCGGGCGTCCCCAGCGCGGAAGCTGTGCCGTCGGCGGTGCGGGTTTTCTCGCGCGGGCGGCCGGTACCGTTGCTCGTGGCGCCGGGGCCGGCGGTTCCCTCCGGTTGGCCGGCCGGCGTCTATTTCTGGGCCACGGGTGGCAAGACGCCTTACTCGCGCGAGCGCGCCTACTGGGTCACGACCGACGACAGCGTGGCGGCGGCGCTGCTGGCGCGCGCGCCCGCCGACGCCGAGCCGACCACGGCCGCACTCGCCACGATCCCGCGCAAATACACCTATGAACAGGACAATTCGCTCGAGATGAGCCACGGCAGTTTCCTGGCCGTCGAGGCGATGGAATGGATCGACGCGCCGCTGGAGCCGGAGCAGCCGCTGCAGCTGCGGGTCGAACTGCCGCATTTCGCCGGCGGCGGCGCGCTGAGCGGCTTGCTGAAGTTTTTCCTCGATACCGACCGCACGCTGTCGCAGGTGCGCGCCGAAGTCGAGATCAACCGTAATCCGGTCGCGACGCTCAAGTTCTACGGCGCGCGCGACGCAACCAAGCAGATCGATCTGCCGGCCACCGCGTTCGCCGACGGCGCGGCTACGCTGACGATCACGCTGTACGACGAACGCAGTCCGACCGAGCGCGAAGAGGCCCCCGTCCTGGTCTGGTTCGACCACCTGGCAATCACGTATCCCAGCCAGCCGCGGCTGCTGGACGGCCGGCTGACGATCCCCGGCGATGCGCTGACCTCCGTCGCGACCCGCGCGCCGATTCTGGATGCGGCGGGCAACCCCGCACCCGCGGCGATCGCCCTGCGGATCGTCGGGGGCGGGGAGGCGGAGTCGTATCTGCCGGTTCAGCGCGATCGCGACGGCACGACTTACGTCACCTGGGTGCGGCCCCGCACGATGGGGGCGATGCCGCCCGAGGAACGGATCGAGATCGTCACGCCGGAAGCGGCCCGGCCCGTCACCAACCTGCGGCCCCTGACATTTCCTGACCTGCGGACCCCGGATGAGCCGCTCGACCTGCTGATCGTGACCCACGCGGAATTCGAGGAAGCGGCGCGGCGGCTGGCCGAATTCCATGACGGCCGGGGCTGGCGCACGCGCGTGATCGACGTGGAAGGCGTCTACGATCTCTTCAGCCACGGCACGCTGGATCCCGGCGCGATCCGCGGCCTGCTGGGCCATCTGCTGCGCGCGTGGGGCGCGCGCGCGCCGGGACACGTCCTGCTGATTGGCGACTGCAACAGCGACTATCTGGACGTCGCCCGCAAGGGCGTGCGCAACTGGATCCCGACCTACACGTTCGAAAATGGCGCGGAACGCTGGGCCTCGGACTTCTGGTTCACGGCCGTGGCGGGCTCGGATGATCTGCCCGACTTCATGCTGGGCCGGCTGTCGGTCGCTAATCGCGACGACGCCCGCCGCGTCGTCGACAAGATTATCCAGTACGGCCGGCGCGCGATGCCGGGGCCGTGGCGCGCCCGGCTGGGTTACGTCGCCGACAACGGCGAATTCACCGAAGTGATCGATTCGCTGCGGCGCGAGGAGACCCCCCGCCAGTTCACGGCCGAACGCGTTTACCTGGACGAGTTGCCGTTCGAGGACAACTGGTATCTGCCCCAGACGATGGTGGAGCGCAAGCGGATGAAGGTCAGCCGCGCGGCGACTGACCGGATTCTTGCCCTGTTCCGCGGCGGCGTCTCGTACCTGACATATTACGGGCACGGATCGCCCAATATCTGGGCTGATGAGCGGATCTGGTTCGGCGGCGATTCGCCCAACAGCGACAACCTGCATCTGGCCGACTCGGGCTGGATGACGTTCGTCGCCAACATGACCTGCAACTCCGGCGCGATCGATTACCCCGTGCCCCCCTGGAACATCTGCATCACCGAGGACATGATGCGCGTGGAGAACGGCGGCGCGATCGCGTGCTACGTGCCGTCGGGGCCGGGGATCACGAGCATCCACCGGCGGATGTCGCAGGCCCTGCGCCGCGTGCTGCTGCGCGAGGGCGTGCGCCAGTTCGGCGAGATCGTCACGCTTGCCAAGGCGCGCTACGCGCTCAACCGCGATCCGCGCGAGTTGCTCTACATGTATCTGCTGCTTGGCGACCCGACGCTGGACCTGCAACTGGTGGACGAATTGAGAGAGCTGCAGCTGTCGCGCAACGTAGTCGCGCCGGGGACGAATCTGACCGTGGAGCTGGAGGGGCTTGAGCCGCGGGAGGGGCGCTGGACGGGCGAATTGACCTCGGCCGACGGCGCGTCGCTCTGGACGGCCGACGAGGCGACGTATCGCGGCGGCGCGCTGACGTTGCGCCTGGACATCCCGAGCACCGCCCCCGAGGGCGCCGCTGAATTGCGCCTCTATGCCTGGTCGCCGGCGGGCGGCGCGGAGATGGCCGCGGCCGGCACAATCGAAATCGAATATCCCGAACTGGCGCTCGACCGTCTGCGCGTCGACCCGAGCGCCGCGCCGCCGGCTGCCATCGCCACCGTCCGCAATCCGGCGAAAATCAACTCTACCGGCCGCCTTGAGCTGCTGGCGGAGGATGGCGCGACAACGCGGGTGGTGCTGACCCGCGAGCTGTCGCTCGCGCCCGGCGCGAACCTGGAGGTCTCGGCCGCGCTGCCGGCCTCGCCTGATCGGCCGCTGATCGCGCGCGCGATCCTGCACGCCGCGCGGCCGCATGCCGATCCGGGTCAACCGCTGCAATTCGAACAACAGGTGCTGGCGAGCGTGCCGGCGGGCTGGACCGGCTGGCTTCCCACGCTGGCCGCCTGGTCGTTCGACCGGCCGGGTCTGCCCAGCGAGCTGCACGTCGTGGCGGCGACGCGCGAGGAACCCCCGCCACGCTTGCTCGCCCGCGTGCTGACGGCCGCGGGCGATACCGTGGGAACCCAGACACTGGGTTACGGCGCCGCGGCCGCCGGGGGCATGGACACCGCCAGCACCGCCGAGGCCGCGCTGGCCGAGGCGACGTTCACCCTCTCGCGCGACCTGGTCGAACGGTTGGCCGAAGGTGCGTTGTGGCTCGGACGGCTCACCACCGAGACATTGACGCTTGAGGAGGTGGACCGGGTTCCTTTGGCGCTCATCCCGCGGCGGGCGGCCGACGTGCGGATCGCCCCGGGGAGCGCGCGCGTCCGCCCGCCCAATCCCACCGAGGGGGAAACGGTCTTTGTCGATCTGCTGGTGGAAAACGTCGGCAACATCCCGTCGGCGCCGATGATGGTCTCGCTGCTCGACAAGCCGCCCGACGCGGGGGGCCAGCCGCTGCCGAACCAGATCGAATACAACCGCGACCGGATCCCGCGCCTGGCGCCGGGGCGCCAACTGCCGCTGACCCTGCGCTGGGACCCCTTTCAGAATGCCGGCGTCAAGCAGGTGTGGGTCCACCTGATGAACAACTTCAACGACCGCGGGACGTCGAACGAAGGCCGACTGCTGGCGGTGCCGGTCAACATCCGGACGAAGGCCAGGCTGCAGGTCGGCCGCGTGTGGGCCGAGGCGACCCCCGACGAGATCGACGACAACCGGATGCGCCTGCTGGCCGAAGTGAAAAACACGGGCGAAACGGCCGCCCGCGGCGTCGTCGTAAGCTTCTACCGCAGCGCGATCCAGACCGAGGAAAACGAACTGGGCGAGGTGATGCTGAACCAGATCGCCGGGGGCACGAGCGGGATCGCGACGCTCCTCTGGGAGTTCGATCCGCGGCGCGACCTGGTGCGCGGCACACAGTTGCCCTCGCCGACCGTGCGCGTGTGGCTCAAGGGCTCCAGCCAGCGGATCAGCAGCGTGCCCGATGCAACGGACGACGGATCGAGCCCGCTGGAGGAATAGCGGCGGAAAAATCAAATCGGGGCGAAGTCGCGGTCGGCTTCGCCCCGGCTTGCCTTGTCTCGGTGGGGGGGGTTACTTGGGCGCGTTCTGGAACTTGGAGTAGCGGCGGTTGAATTTCTCGACGCGGCCGGCCGTATCGACGAGCTTCTGGCGGCCGGTGAAGAACGGATGGCAGGAAGCGCAGATCTCCAGCCGCTGGTTCTCGCGCGTGGAGCGGACTTTGTATTCGGCGCCGCAGGCGCAGCGAATCGTCGTCAGTTTGTACTCGGGGTGAATGCCCTTTTTCATCATTGGTCCTTTGCTGGTCCGATTGGCGCGGGGTCTCCCGGGAGCCTCTGAGGCCAAGAACGGGTTTCCGGCGCTCAGCACAAACCACCATTTAATAGCCAACCTACCCCCGCCTGTCAAGGATCTGCGTTGTCTCCACTGCTTCCGTGGCGGTTTTGGGCCGGCGCGGAAGAGAGGCAACGGGCATCCGGACCGGAACGGAAGAGGGGCTTGCACGGTTGCGGGCATAGCCGCCGCGAGAGCATCGCAAAGGACATTTTCGCTTCCTTCCGCACCGCCTCGCCGACTCTCCCCGCCGGACGGGGTTTCACAAACCTGACGTCAAACCGGCGCCGGCGCGGTTTCGATGACGCGCATCGTGACCCAGTGGTTTTTCAGGAACCGGCGCAGCATCACCAGGCCGGCGACGTTGACGAACGTCGTGGCGAAGATCCAGGCCCAATACACGCCCCCCCAGCCCCGTTCAATAAACAGCCAGGTGGGAATGACCATGATCGTCCACGCCAGCGTAAGCTGAACGAGGAGCACGAAGCGCGTGTCGCCGGCCCCCTTCAGCGCGGAGGAGAAGATGATGACCATCACATCGAACAGGCAGTAGGCGGCGACGAACCGCAACAGCACCACCGCCACGCGACTGACCTGAAGGAACTCGGCCGCCGGCGCCTCGCCCGCGAACCAGCGAATGAACACGTTGGGAATGAGCACGAACAGCAGGGCGCACAGCCCCATGTAGCAGAATGCGACGTGGAACGCCGCCCAGGTGGCGCGCGCCGCGCGTTCGGGGTGATTCTCGCCCAGGTGCTGGCCGACGAGCGTCGTGACGGCAATCCCCAGGCCGATCATCGGCATGAACGCGATCATGTTGATCTGAAAGGCGAGGTTGGTGGCGGTCAGTTCGGTCATGCCGAGCCGGCCGACGAGGAGCGTGAACGCGGCGAAACTGAGGATGTCGATCATAATCTGGCCGCCGCTGGGTGCGCCGAAGCGCAGCAGTCGCTTGAGGAGCGCCCACTCCAGGCGCCAGCGCCGGCCGGTGGCGTAGCGCCGCCGGTTGTAGGCGTTCAGGAACAGGACGAGATAGACGGCGGAGTTGACCGCCGCGGAGACGAACGTCGCCCAGGCCGCGCCGGCAATGCCCCATTCGGGAAAGCCCCAGTGACCGAATATCATCGCGTAGTCCAGCACGATGTTGACCAGCGTGCTGGCGACGTTGACGAGCAGGACGGTCCAGGTGCGTCCCAGGCCGGTGTACAGGGCCGAGACGGCGCTCGACAGCGTGATGAATCCCCCCGTGTAGCAGGTGATTCTGAAATAGGTGAGTTCGTGGGCCAGGACATCAGGCGGATGATCGGCCCAGACCAGGACGCGGCTGGTCAGCGGGATGGCCGCAATGATGATGACGCCGGCGGCGATCGAGAAGTAGACCGCCTGCCAGACGGCCGCGCCCACCCGGTCGGGCCGGCCCGCGCCGTTGTACTGCGCGACGAAGGCGTTGGCGTAGCCCGCCGTCCCCATGAAGAAACCGATGATGACGAAGGAAAACCAGCTTGCGGGGAGGGACGCCGCGAACTCGGCTTCGCTGTGCCAGGAGAGGAACAGGCGATCGATGAACTGCTGGATCGTCAGCGAACTGGTGCTGAGGATCAGCGGCCCGGCGATCCAGAAGATATCGCGATAGCCCCCCCGCTCACGCCAGCGAACCCGGAGATCGTCGAGGTTGAGCGGGGGCAGGCTGGCGTGATGCATGGCGGCCGCGGGGGAACTGGATGCGCGTCGGCCCCGGGGGCGGACGCGGGCTCATCCATCGTAGCCCGCCGGCGCGGATGCCGCAATCACCGGTCGCGTGCCAGGTCTTATGCCCCGGCCGACCCTTCCATCGTCTCCGCGCCTTCCGCCGGTTCCGTCGCTTCCGTCCCTTCCTCTTCAGGCCGCAGTTGCTTGAGGTACTTGGCGGGGTTTTTCTCCAGTTCGGCGACGCACGCCGGGCAGCACAGCCGGATCAGTTGCGTGCCGAGAACGTAATCCACCGGTTCACCGTGATCGCCCAGCGTTTCGCCGCTGACGATGCAAGTGGCGAGGGGATAATCGGCCCGCTGCGCTTCGATGACCGCCTGATCGATCTGCTCGAAGTACTGAGCCGGATCACTTTGAAATTCAGCGACGCAGGCCCGGCAGCAGAACCGCACCAGGCGGTTGTCGTGCACATAGTCGAACAGTTCGCCCATGCCGCCCAGCTTCTCGCCGCTGACGACGCACGTCTCCAGCGGATAGGTCGGCTTCTGTTGCTCGATGAGCTGCTCGTTGATCTTGATCAGAAACGACGTCGGATCCTCCTTGAACGGCGCCTCGCACGAGGGGCAGCAGAATCGGATCTCGCGTCCCTCGTATTCGATCACCACCGGATCGCCCATCGCGCCGAGCGGCTCGCCGGAGACAGGGCAGGTGGTCAGCGGGTACGGGTTGCCTTTTTTCGTCTCGGGGGATGATTCCGTTGGCGCGGCGGCGGCTTCGGGCGTTGCGGGCTGGGAATCCTCGGCCACGGCGACGCCGGCGGGAATCGCGGTAGAGAGCAACAGCCACAGCGCGGCCAGGAGGGCAAGCGGTCGGTTCATGGGAAACATCCTTGGTTGAATTGGGGCGAGGGCATGTGGACGCGATGCCCCCTCTCCCCTCACGCATGCAGCGCACCAGAACGGCCGCCGAAGCCGCCCGCCCCGAGCAAAGCTTGGGAAGGGCATCGACGCTTGAAATGGAACGGCTTAGCTCGCCATTCTGAGATCATTGCTTTGGCGCGGTTCTGGATTCGTGCCGCGCAATTCCCAGCCCGGTGATGCAGATGCCACAAATGTGATGTCGGTTTTCAGTCAGGCGCCTCCCGTGCGAGCTCTGGGAGGCGCGACATCATTTACGGATGCGGCGCCGGATCTTAAGGAAAGATCTCGCTCACGTGCTCCGAAAAATTGACAAGCTCCTGTCGAGTGGTAGAATGGACGCCTCACGAGCATGGCTGGTCGCCTTCCGAAAGGAGTCAGATCCAGAGAATTCAGCACATCTGGTGGATGTTCGCGGGAGAGTGCTCCCTTGCCGGAGCCGCCGAAGAAGCAAAACCGCCCAGGAAACTTTCAGGCTCAAGGACCGCGAACGGACAGAACTCTGGAGAGCGGATCGCATGGCGCCGGCAGCCGGCAAGCCGGGCGATCCCACCGACGGGGAGGCCGCGCGGCCGCGAGACGGCCGGCGGCTGAATCTCTCAGGTAAGCGGACAGAGGGGCGGAAACCGGAACACGTTTAGCTAACGGTGTTCCGATGTGTTTCCGCATCCCGCCCGTTCCACTTGAGAGGCCCATGGACGCGCAGGTTTCATTCAGTCCCAACTCCCATCACTCGCCCATGGATTCCGCACGCCTGCCGCACTGGTTAAAGCGGCCGCTGGGCGGCGGACCGCTCTACGCCCGCACGCGCGGGGCCGTCGATTCAGGCCGACTCCATACGATCTGCGAGGAAGCGCGCTGTCCCAATCGGGGCGAGTGCTGGAGCCGCGGCACGGCGACGTTTCTGATCCTCGGCGATCGCTGCACGCGCCGCTGCGGCTTCTGCAGCGTCAAGCCGGGCCGGCCGCGCGGGCGCGTCGATGGCGACGAACCGCGCCGGCTGGCGGAAGCGGTCGCGCACATGCGGCTCGGCTATGTGGTGCTCACGTCGGTCAATCGCGATGATCTGCCCGACGGCGGCGCCGCGCCGGACGG
>ERZ795049.2796-NODE-2796-length-19590-cov-37.229281_pt1 | contig 19590 bp, 19 predicted proteins | sample MGYA00375133_ERZ795049 | MGnify/ENA primary metagenome ERZ795049 (study PRJEB30178, sample SAMN05720147) | activated sludge metagenome | isolation source: anaerobic digester from wastewater treatment plant | place: Japan | collected 2015-04-20 ...
CATGCGGGAGGCGTGGGAGGGGGATAGCCTCGGGCGTTAAGGACGTGGCCGGCAGAATATAGCGATGAGTTAGCATTAATGGCTATCTTTGATTTGGCTATCTTTAACTTGGCTATATTTCAAATTGCCTGGGCAATCCGGGGGCAAATGGGTTAACAAATCTTAACTTCGTCCATATAAAATCTTAACATTCCCCCGGTATTATAGGGGCAGAACCTTCAAAGGAGTAAAAGATGAAGAAACTGCTTCTCGCCACTCTGGTGGGATTATTTCTGTTACCTGCGCTTCTTGGCGCATTGGAGCTTAAGATCAGTGGGGAAATGTGGAACCGCTGGACCCTGGAACAAGGAAAGGTGTTCGCCGATACTTCGCTTACGGCCTACAAAAAAGAAATCACCAAAAACTTTTTCTCGCTCGAGCGAGGCTATGTGGGAATGGAAGCCAAATTCAGCCAAAGCATGAAAGGCCGCTTCACCGTGGATATCTTCAGTTCGGACATCCTCAAGGACGGGGCTGGGCTGAAGCTGAAATATGCCTACCTGGATTTTTCCAACCTGATCCCCATCCCTGACCTGACCACCACCGTGGGTCTGCAAAAAGTTTATTTTGGAAGTATTTACGACTGGAGCTACAACCTGATCGGCAAAGCCCCCACCGATGAGTACAAATACGCCAATTCCGCCGACTACGGCATCAGCCTGAACGGTTACCTGCCAGGCGGCTGGGGCGAATACCAACTGGGCATATACAACGGCGAGGGCTACAAAAACTACGGCTCCAACCTTAAAGACAACATCGACCCGGCTTTCCTGGCCAACCTGCGCATTGTACCCACTGCCGGCCTCACAATAGGGGGTTCGGTAATGACCAACGGCAGCGAGAGAAAACTCAAGCTGGCTGACGCCACCGAAAACTCCAGCTACAACACCCAATTGCTCGCCGATGGTATTCTGCGCGCGGCTTTTGGACCGCTGGATATCTGGGCCGAATACCTATACAAAGACATAAGCTACGCCCCGAATTTCAGCGCCAAAGACTACAGCGCCACCTGCTTCAGCGTGTTTCCCACCCTGAAGCTGAAAAGCCTGATCGGCGCCGACATCGATCTCCAGGGACGCTATGACCGCTCTGACGAAACCCGCATGCCGGACAGTAAGAAGAAAAACCTGCTGAACGCCTGGACAGGAGGCCTGAACTTCAATTTCATGGCCGACGACAGCGGCAGCCCCGCCCTGCAGGCGCAGCTCAACTATGTGAGAAAAGACTATGACGAAGATGCTTCCGGCACCGACTACGCCAATGGCAAAAAGGATACGGACACCGTTATGCTGCAACTGAAATGGCGCTTCGCTTCTACAATCTACTAAAGGAGAATAGAATGAATAAAAAATATATTATTGTCGCCCTGATCCTACTTCTGGCAATTTCTTTTGCCGTAGCCAAGTCCCGTAAAATCACCTGTTCAGGTTCCACCACAGTGCTTCCGATCGCCCAAGCCACCGCGGAAGCCTATATGGATAAGCATCCTGATGTTAATATCTCCATCCGCGGCGGCGGATCCGGAGTGGGTATTGCCGCTCTGCAAAACGGGTCTGCTGATATTGCCAATTCCAGCCGCGTGATGAAGGCCAAGGAAGTCTCCCAGGCCAAATCCAAAGGCATCAACCCCACGCCGTACGCCGTTGCGCTGGACGGCATCGCCATCGTGGTGCACAAAAGCAACTCCGTGGCCAACCTCAGCATCGCCCAGATCCGTGATATCTACAACGGCAAGATCAAGAACTGGAGCGAAGTGGGCGGACCCAAGCTGCCGATCGTCGTGATTTCCCGCGACGTGGCTTCCGGTACTTTCGAGGTCTTCAACGAAAAAGCCCTCGGCGGCAGCAAAGTGGTTTCCAGCGCGCAACTGCTGGCCTCCAACAACGCCGTTGCCTCCACGGTGGGCAGCACTCCCGGCGGGATTGGTTATATAGGCCTTGGCTATCTCACCGAAGAGATAAAAACCGTAAAAGTGAACAGCATTACTCCCAACACCAAAACCGTGCAGGATGGCTCCTATCCTCTGGCCCGCAAACTCTATATGTACACGAACGGCAAGGCGAAAGGCGATTTGGGCAGCTACATCGCTTTCATCCAATCCGATGCAGGACAAAAAATAGTGGTGGAACAGGGTTTCATCGCTCTTAAATAGTTTTGGCGAGAAAACGACCAATAAAACCTCCATTCACACGGGAGCTTCGGCTCCCGTTTTGAGGTAGGAAGAAATGAAGACTTTTAAGGAAAAGAGTTTCCAGACAATCACCTACACGGCAGCGTTGTTCACGGTGGCCTGTTTGCTGGGAATCATCTTTGGGCTTTTCCGGGAAGGCTTGCCAATTTTCAAACACGTTGGCCTGAAAGAGTTTCTGTTCACCAACAATTGGTATCCCACCCACGCTGAACCGGGATTCGGAGCCCTAGCGCTGATCGTCGGGTCCCTGGTCGTGACCTTGGGTTCGCTGATCATAGCCATCCCGTTGGGACTGGGAGCCGCGATTTTCCTCTCAGAGATGGCCGGGCCGCGCTTGCGCGAGATCACCAAACCCGTGATCGAATTGCTGGCAGGGATCCCCTCCGTGGTTTACGGCCTTTTTGGCATGGCCTTTCTCGCTCCCCTGGTGCGGGAGTGGTTTGATCTGGACACCGGTTTGAACGTGTTCACGGCCTCGCTGATCCTAGGCGTAATGATCGTGCCTGTGATCTGTAGCATGGGCGAAGACGCTCTGTCCAGCGTTCCCAAAAACCTCCGCGAAGCTTCGCTGGCCCTGGGCGCCACGCGAGCCGAAACCATTTTCAAAGCTGTGATCCCCGCCGCTAAAAACGGCCTGGCAGGAAGTGTGCTGATGGGTTTTGGACGCGCCATCGGCGAAACCATGGTGGTGCTGATGGTGGCTGGCGGAGCGGCCCGCATCCCAAGTTCCATCTTTGATCCGGTGCGTCCCCTCACCTCAACCATCGCCGCCGAGATGGGCGAAACCGTGATGGGCGATTTGCATTATCAGTCCCTGTTCGCTTTGGCCATCATCCTCTTCCTGATCACTTTTGTTTCCAATCTCATCACGGAATCCATGCTGCTGAAGAGGGGCAAGAAATGAATAAACGAAAACTAATGAACAGCTTGGTCACAGTCATAATGGCACTGATGCTGGTTCTCACCGCTTTGTTTTTGGTCCTGTTCTTGGTGCGTATGTTTTCCCAGGGAGCCAAAGTGCTAAGCTGGGATTTCCTCTTCACCGCCCCGCGGGACGCCATGAGAGCCGGAGGTATTTATCCAGCCCTGGTGGGAACTTTTCTGCTCACTGCGCTGTCGATGGTGGTGGCGCTGCCTTTGGGGATTCTCACCGCCATTTGGCTTACCAATTACGGCAGGCCTGTTTGGCTGGTCAATATCCTGCGGGTGGCGATCAACACCCTGGCCGGCACACCTTCCATCATTTTCGGGCTTTTTGGCATGGCAATGTTTTCCAATCTGCTTGGTTTCGACATTTCCCTGCTTTCCGGCGGACTCACTTTGGCCATCCTAGCCCTGCCGGTGATCATAAACAACACGGAACAGGCCATACGTAGCGTTCCAGAGGATTTTCGCGAAGCCTCGCTGGCCTTGGGTGCCACCACCCGGCAAACGGTTTCCCGCGTGCTTTTGCCCACCGCGCTTCCAAGTATTCTAACCGGCGCCATCATCAGCATCGGCCGCGTGGCCGGTGAAACTGCGCCGATCATGTTCACCGCCGCCACTTTTTACTCCCGTCAACTGCCGAAAGGCCTAGGCGACGAAGTGATGGCCCTGCCTTATCACATCTACGCCCTGATGACCGAAGGCACCCATCCCACGGAGCAGGTTCCCATAGCTTACGGAACCTCCCTGGTGCTTCTTTTGCTGGTAATCTCCATCAGCGCGGCGGCCATCTGGATCCGTTCGTCCATCAGAAGGAAAAGACAATGGTAGATATACAATTACAAAGTTTGGACCTCAATCTCTGGTTCGGAAAAAACCACGTTCTGCACGACGTCAGCCTGCCAGTTTACAAACATCAGGTAACAGCCATGATCGGTCCCTCCGGCTGCGGAAAATCAACCCTGTTGAGGTGTTTCAACCGCATGAACGACCTCATCCCCGGCACCCGCATCGAGGGCAGGGCCTTGCTCGGAGACGCGGACATCTATGCTCCCAAAGCCGATGTTTCCAAGCTTCGGTCGCGCATCGGTATGGTTTTTCAAAAACCGAATCCCTTTCCCAAAAGCATCTTCAACAACGTGGCCTTTGGCTTGCAGATCCAGGGCGGATTCAGCAAGGCAGAGATTAGCAACAGGGTTGAGGAAAGCCTGAAAGCCGCTTGGCTTTGGGAAGAGGTGAAAGACCGGCTATCCTCCTCCGCGATGAGCCTTTCCGGAGGCCAGCAACAGAGGCTGTGCATTGCCCGGGCCCTTGCCAACCGTCCCGACGTGTTGATGCTGGATGAACCCACTTCGGCGCTTGATCCCCAGTCCACCGCCAAGATCGAAGAATTGTGCTTGGAACTTAAACACAATGTGACTATACTTATAGTTACACACAACGTTGCCCAAGCCGGCCGGATTTCGGATCAGACCGCTTTCATGTACCTGGGCGAACTGTTGGAATTCGGCCCCACCGAACGGGTTTTCACGGTACCCGCGGACAAACGCACCGAAGCCTACCTCACCGGTGTCTTCGGTTAAGCCAGGAGAAAGAATGCTAAACTCAAAGATTAAGGAATTAAAGCAGCTGCTGCTCACCGAGGCAGGCTGGGTGGAAAAAATGATCTCCCTGGCCCTCGACGGCCTGTACTCACATAATAACGATCTTTTAAACATCGTGATCGGGTATGAGGATAAAGTGAATCAGATGGATCTGGAGATAGAGAACAAATGCATCTCAGCCATCGCCCTCTATCAGCCGGAAGCGAAAGACCTGCGCAAAATCGTGATGATCCTCAAGATCAACAACGACTTGGAACGGCTCGGCGACCGGGCGGTGAACATCGCCGAAAGCGCGATGCATCTGATGGGAAAACCAGTGGTATCCCAAGTTTCAGAACTCGCGCAGATGCGGGATTCGGCTTTTGCCATGCTAAAAGCCAGCCTGGACGCCTTTGCCACGGAGAATGCGGAAGCCTGCAGCGCCATTTGCGAAGCCGACAATCGGGTTGACGAGCTCAACCGCGCCGTTTACCATCGGTTGGTGGACCTGATTAAGCAGGACACGCCCCTCACAGAATCCTGCCTGCATCTGCTGCGCGTCGCCAGAAACCTGGAACGCATCGCGGATCTTTCCACCAATGTGGCCGAGAACACCGTCTATCTGGCCGTCGGAAAAGTGATCAAGCACCAGCAGGGTGAGGAAGACAACCCCGAATAAGCACAAAAAAGCTCCCTTTCAAACCGAGTGGATAAAACCCGGTGTTTCCAGCCCGGAGGGCGACACTAATCAATCCCCGCTGAACGGCGAATCTATGCTGATTGGCCGTTAAGGCCTTTTCCTGTGTCCCGTTTGTGCCTCCCACATAATGCCCGCACTTGATGCGAGTATTATACGGGAGGCATGGGAGGAGGATGATATAAGGCGCTAAGGGTGTAGCCGACAGGACTTGACAGTGGGTAAGCATTTCTTCATAGTTCTTTTTCAGGCCAGGTGGGCGCGAAAGCTCGACCGGAAAGCAGTGCCTTGGGCTTTTCCCACCTGGTTTGAAAGAGAGCCATAAAAAACATTGACTGGATTTGCCCGCGGCAAAAAACTGCACATATTAAATCACTTTTCAGAGGTAAAATAATGTTTTTAGCGGATTTCCTCGATGCCCGGGCCATCGCGTTCGAGCAGCGTGTCCTGCCCCGGGAGCAGGTCTATCAGGAGATAATCCAGAGGATTTGCGCCCAAAGAAGCCACAACACCCCCAAATGCGGACAGCCAATGCTGGACGCGATCCTGCAACGCGAGCGGGAAGCACCAATGGCCTATCCAAGCGGGATTGCCATCCCCCACATCCGGGTTGAAGGACTCGCGGACACCCTGATCGGCATGACCTTTCTGCAAAATCCCCTGGATTATGACGGCATAAAGGTGAACTGGGTGGTGCTCATCTTCACGGACAAATCGTCCTCCAAGATCTATCTGAACATCGTGGCCGCCCTGCTGAAGCTTTCCAGGGATGAAGAGGCAATGAAAAGCCTGCATGGCCTGCATGACGGGCATGACGTGATCCACTGGCTAAAGCAGGCGAAAGTCGAGGTCGGGACGGATGTGACCGTCGCCGATATCATGATTCGCAATCCCTTCTGCGTTGGGCCTGACGACGTTCTCAGACTGGCAAACAGCCTCATCAATGAACACAAGGTTTCAATGTTGCCCGTCACCGACAAGGAGGGCACCTATCTGGGCGAACTCAACATCCTGGACATTCTCAAGGTGGGAGTTCCGGATTATCTGATGATGATGGAAGACTTGAAATTCCTCAAATCATACGAACCCCTGGAAAACCTCTTTGAAAAGGAAGATGAGATCACCGCTGGCGAAATCATGCAAAAGGACAACAAGGTGCTGGAGCCGGACGACTCCATCATGGAAGCGGTTTACCTCATGCTCAAGGAAGGCCGCAGGTATTTCTGCGTGGTTGAGGATGGCAAACTGCTGGGCGTGGTGACGGCTATGGACGTCTTCAGGAAGGTGGTAAAAGCATGAACCCCGGTATTGCCATGTTTGCGGCTCTGATCATCTTTGCCGTAACCTACATCTTCATCATCACAGAGTGGATCAACAAGATGCTGGCCTCTCTCGTCGGTGGATTCCTCCTGATCGTTACCGGAATCCTGACCCAGGGCGAGGCTTTCAAGGCTGTTGACTGGAACGTCATATTCTTTCTTATCGGCATGATGCTGGTGATATCCGTGCTCAAGAAAACCGGGGTCTTCATGTATGTGGCTATCAAGACCGCCAAACTGGTGAGGGGGCACCCTGTGGCCATCATGATGCTGATGTTTGCCATCACTGCTTTTTTCTCGGCTTTTCTGGATAGCGTTACCGCTGTGATGATCCTGGTTCCGGTGGTGATGCTCATCTGCCATGAGCTGGAGATAACCCCCGTGCCCTTCATCATAACCATGGCTGTGGCCTCAAATATGGGCGGTGCCTCGACCATGGTGGGTGACCCACCCAACGTGATTCTGGGAAGCGCCATCGGCAAGACTTTTCTGGATTTTGTGACCAACCTCGCCCCGGCTGCCATCGCCTCCGTGATCTTCAGCATGGGACTTATCTATCTTTTTTACCACAAAAAACTTCACGTAAGTCTCACCAACCGGGCCAAGCTGATGAGCTACAATGAAGACAAGCTTATCAAGGACAAGCGGACGCTGGTGATTTCCCTATCCGTGCTGAGCCTAATGCTCCTGGCGCTGGCCCTGGACGGAGTTCTGCACATCGGCACGGCCAGCATTTCCATGACCGCGGCGTTGATCCTGATGATCATCAGCAACCGCAGGAATATGGAACCGGTGATGGCAAAGGAAATAGATTGGGTGACCCTCTTTTTCTTCATCGGGCTCTTCATCATCGTGGAAGGACTGGTCAAAACTGGCTTCATCAATATGTTCGCCAACAAAGTGATCAGCGCCACGGGAGGAAATCCCCGCTCCACCTCAATGGCCATCCTCTGGCTTTCAGGGATATTTTCTGCTTTTGTGGATAACGTTCCTTTCGTGGCCACCATGATCCCCGTGCTCAAACAGATAAGTCAGGTTATAAACAACCCCGCATTGATGGACCCCATCTGGTGGTGCCTTTCGCTCGGCACCTGCTTGGGCGGAAACGGAACCCTGATCGGCGCCTCTGCCAATATTGTCTCTGTGGGGATAGCCAAGCAGAATGGCTTTCACATCTCGTTTTGGGATTTCACCAAGATCAGCGTGGTTTTCACCCTCTGCTCTCTGGTGATTTGCACTGTTTACATCCTGCTCCGCTATTTCTAAGCTTCAGACGGCAGCCCAGCACTCCTCTGAGTTGTTGCCCACCCGGTTCACGAATTTGCTCACCGGACGCAGGGCCAGTTCGCCTTCCGGGGCTGGTTTGAGCAGCGGAACGAAGTCCAGCGGATCGCTCTGCCGGTGGTTCAGCCAGGCCAGCCTGTCCCCGCCGAAGAGCAGCACCGGCATCCTGTGATGGATTTGTGCCATGGCGTCATTGGCGTCCGTGGTGATAATGGCCAGGGAGGGAATGAAGCTTCCGTCCGGGCCGCTCCAGGCGTCGTAAATGCCTGCCATCCAAATCAAATCGTCGTTCACGGCGTGGATGAAGAAAGGCTGCTTGTCGCTAACGCGCCATTCATAGAAACCATTGGCCGGAATGAGGCAGCGCCGGCGCTGTAACCCGTTGCGGAACGAGGGCTTGGATGTGATGGTATCCGCCCGCGCGTTGATCAGGTTAAATTTTGGCAGTTCCCGGCTCCAGGAGGGAATCAGGCCCCAGCGAAAATATCCCGGATAGCGTCCTGCGTCCTGGCTCAGAACGGCCATCACCGTCTGGGTGGGCGCCACGTTGAAATTCAGCTCCTCCTGCTCCGCCAGATGGGTCAGCCGCAGTTCTTTCTCCATCTTTTGCAGTTGGTCATGTTTGATCACCTGGGCAAATCTTCCGCACATGCTAAACTCCTTCTGGTTGACAGATTCGGCAGCCCGGGAAATCCTGCAACATATTTTTTGACGTTTATCGGATTCACAGCCAAAAAAGGAAAGACCATGCCCAAATTCAATATCGATGCCGTGATGAAGGCGCTCGCCGAACACTTTGACAGGGTGAAGACCCCCATCGTGGACCTCATCCAGGTGCAGACTAAAGACCCCTTCAAGGTGCTGGTGGCGACCATCCTCAGCGCCAGAACCAAGGACGAGACCACCGCCAAGGCCTCCGCAGCCCTGTTCGCGGAAGTGAGCGGTCCCGACGATCTGGAAAATATCAGCGCTGACAGGCTCAACTCCCTTATCCGGCAGGTGGGCTTCCACAACGAGAAGACCAAACACCTCAAACAGCTTCCCGCCGTGCTGAAAGAACGCTTCGGCGGCAAGGTTCCCTCCGAGATCGACGATTTGCTCCAGCTTCCCGGCGTGGGTCGCAAAACCGCCAACCTGGTTCGGGCGGTAGCATTTTCCCTGCCTGCCATCTGTGTGGACGTGCATGTACACAGGATCAGCAACCGCTGGGGCTATGTGAGCACCAAAACCCCCTTCGAAACTGAGATGGCCCTGCGGAAAAAACTGCCTGAAAAATACTGGCTAACCTACAATTCCCACGTGGTGGCTTTTGGCCAAAACCTCTGCTCGCCCCGCAAACCGCGCTGTTCAGAATGCCCAGTCTTTAAATATTGTGCCCGGGTCGGGGTGGCTTAGCTTAAATGATGTAGCAGTAAGGCTTGACGCCAGGCCTTTGGCAGAGCTTAAGCCAGTTCCTCCCAGGCGCTTTGGATTTCCTCGAGCTCAAAACCCTTGCGGAAAAGATAGCCGAAGGCTTTTCCCCTCAGCTTCTGGCGGGGCAAGCCGCGGTGTGTGGAGCAGTATTTGGCTAGCAGTTCGCTGATGTTTTCGCTGGCCTGTTCGCGAGGATAGAGCTCTTCCAGAAGTTCTGTCCAAATCTCTCCGGGGATGCGTTGTTCCCGTAGTTTGGCGATGATGGCGCGTTTGCTGGCTTTGCGTGCGATGTAGGAACGGATCAGCACATCCGCGAAGCGGGCGTCGCTCAGAAAGTTCTGCTCCCGGCAGCGCTGTATCGCGGCGTCAATGATTCGGGGCTCGAACTCCTTCCTTTTCAAAAGGTTCCTGCACTGGAATTCGCTGTGTTCAGCCTTGGCCAGATAGTCCAGCAGGGTGGAAAAGGCCTGTTTTTCGAGCAAGGCTAGCAGTTCCTGAGCCTTATCCCGCTCGATTTCGCCCTCGAAATAATCCGGCCAAAGAGGAAGGAGCACCCGCGTTGGCAAGGTGCCCCTGCAAATTCCGTCCAGTTCGACGCGGACCGTGTATCTATTCTTCGGAACTGTCCTCAGCCGCATCTGTTTTGTCAAAGATCTTGTCCGGATTGATGTTCTGTTTCACGGCGTCTTCGATTTCGTCCAGCAGTTCAGGCGTCTCTTTCAGGTATTGCTTGGTTTTTTCCGCGCCCTGCCCCAGCTTAATGTCCTTGTAGGCGAACCAGGAGCCGCTCTTCTTGATGATGCCGGCATCCACCGCCATATCCATGATGATGTCCAGTTGGGAGATTCCCTCGCCGAAGATGATGGGGAAAACCACTGTCTTGAAGGGCGGGGCGAGCTTGTTTTTCACAATTTTAACGCGGGTCTTGGCTCCGATTACCTCGGCTTCAGCTCCGCCGGCTTTGATCGCTCCAGCAAAACGCACTTCCAGGCGCACGGAGGAGTAGAACTTCAGCGCCACGCCGCCGGAAGTTGTTTCCGGGTTCATGAAGGGCATGGTGCCGATTTTCATGCGGGTCTGGTTGATGAAGATGACCGCGGTATTGGATTTGGAGACAATCGCCGTGAGTTTGCGCAGCGCCTGGCTCATCAGGCGGGCTTGCAGGCCAACGTGGCTGTCGCCCATGTCGCCTTCGATTTCCTGTTTTGGAACCAAGGCCGCCACGCTGTCCACGATCACCAAGTCCACAGCGGAACTGCGCACCAGGGTCTCGCAGATTTCCAGGGCCTGTTCCCCGCCGTCCGGCTGGGAGAGCAACAGTTCCTCCGTCTGCACGCCCAGATTCTTGGCGTAAGCTGTATCCAGGGCGTGTTCGGCGTCGATGAAGGCCACCACGCCGTCCAGTTTTTGCGCTTCCGCGGCGATATGCAGCGCGAGGGTGGTCTTTCCGCTGGCCTCGGTGCCGTAGATTTCGGTGATGCGGCCGCGCGGGATGCCGCCAATGCCGAGGGCGATATCCAGATTGAAAGCCCCGGTGGGGATCACCTCAACTGTCTGCTGAGGCTTGTCGCCCAGGCGCATCAGCGTGCCCACGCCGTATTTTTTCTCAAGCTGCGAAATCGCGGTCTTGAGGGCTGTCTCTTTGTTTTTGTCCTGCATTGTCATATCCTTTTGTTTATCTTAATATACATTGTTCCAAACTGTGGTAGGTGGGCCCCTCGAGCTTGAGCACGCTGCGGTAGAGGGTGATTCTGTCATAGGTGAAGCTGCTCTGTTCCACCTCGCTTTGCAATATTTCGCGTTCCAGCGTGGGCGGCAGGGTGGATTTGATCCGTCCCAGAGTGATATGTAGCTTCAGCGGCTTGGCGTCGGGCTTGAAACCCTCTGTGCGAATTTCAGATAGCAGATGCTTGTGCCAGCGGGAAAGGGAGTCGTCCAGCGCCTCCAGGCTGGCCCAGATGAGCCGCGGCGATTTCCAGGGGAAGAGTTCCAGTCCTTTCAATGCCAGTTCGAAGGGCGCGCTTCGTCCCGCCGCTTCGGTCATTACCCTGGCCAGATCGGGGATTCGGGCGCTGTCCACATCACCCAGGAAAAGCAAGGTCAGATGCAGATTGTCTTCCCTGACCCACTTCACGCCGGGCGTTCCCCGCAGCCAGCGCAGTTTTTCGGCAAGGCAGGCTCGCGGCCTGTCTGGAACTTCCAGGGCGATGAAGGTTCGGTAAAGCATTCAGCGCTTGTAGCCGATGTCCCGCAGGAATTTTTTGCGGTGGGTGATATCGGTATCCAGCTCTATTCCCAGGGGCGAGGAACCGTCGATGACGCCCAAAATGCCGTTTCCCTGTTCGCTGTGAGCCAGCACCACCTGCACCGGATTGGCCGTGGCGCAGAAAATCCGCACCACCTCGCGGCAGGCTATCACTGCCGGCAAAACGTTCACGGGGAAAGTGTCGCGCAGCACGATCAGGAAGCTGTGCCCCGCGCCCAGGCGCAGCATGTTGGCCACCGCGCATTCGATCAACTCGTTGTCCGTGCCCTCTTTGCGCACCAGGCGGGGACCTGAGGCCTCGCAGAAGGCCAGGCCGAATTTGATGCCGGGAACGCTGTTAACCAAAGCTTCATAGAGGTCTTCCACGGTCTTGATGAAGTGGCTTTGACCCAGAATGATGTTGGTGTCTGTGGGAAATTGAAGCTGCTCAAGCCTGAGTTCCATGCTGCAAACCTCTTTTTATCTGATGTCGGCAAGATATTCCGTGTGCAGAGCCTTGTCAAGCTAAATTTCCCGTTTTGTTTCTCTTTGTCTGTCACACCGGTTACTTACTGCTTTTTTCCCGTGATGACCTGTCGGTCAGGCCCTGAACCCTCGTGCCCTTCCTTCTCTTACGCCTCCTGCACAATCCCCGCATCGAATGCGGGCATCATGCGGGAGGCGAAACAGGAACACGGGAAAGGGCCTTAATGGCCAGCAGATATCGCCTGGCCATATGCTGGCGTCGAGCGCAGCATCGACGTCAGCAATTAATGATTTACCTCAATACATCCTGTCGTCCATGCTCACTACGTTCGCTGTACGCCAGGCCAACTTTTTTATTTCTTTCTCCTTTTCCCTCTATCACCCATCAATCCATCACTTAATCACTTTCCCAATTCGTGTAATTCGTGGACACCCACCCTATTTCAGCAGCACCAGTTTCTTTGTTTCCCTGTAAGCACCGCATTGCCGGCTGTAAAGATAGACCCCCGTGGGAAGTCCGTCCCCGTCGAAGGAAACCTGGTGCATGCCGGGGCTCAGTTCATGGCGGGCCACGCTTTGTCAGCCGTCACTCCAGATGCTGATTTTTCGGGAAAGCCCTTCATTTTCCTCTTGACACAATTCCCCCCTTCCAAAATTCTGCCTTCTCAATTTAGAAAAAAAGGTGGTGATTTGTTTGCCGACAGTAGTTTCCAAAGAGAATGAGTCTTTCGATTACCTGTTGAAAAGGTTCAAGAAGAAATGCGAGAAAGCCGCAATCCTTTCTGAGATCAAGAAGAGACAGGCCTACGAGAAGCCCAGCGTGAAGAAAAAACGCGAAGAAAACGCTTCCAAACGCAAGATGCTCAAGATCCAGCGCAGAATGCAGCGCTACATGAGGTAGCCGCGGGCGTTTCCGTTATTTTGCCTAATGAACCGTTTGCAACAGGGATTCGTCCCTGTTTGCTTTTTTATTCCCATAAAAAAAGAGGTAAATCATGGGTATCATCGACTGGCTCATCCTGATCATACTCGCCCTGTCGGCCTTTCAGGGGCTTCGCAAGGGTTTGGCGTCAACGCTGGTGCGCGTCGGCGCCGTCATTGCCGTCTTTATGCTCATCGGACAGATTTTTCCCCTGGTGAAAAACGGCCTGATAGAAAACCTCAGGCTGGGCCTGGTTCCGGCCACCCTGCTTGCCGCGCTGCTCATCATCGTGGTGGTGGCGGTGATGGTGGGCATCGTGAACCTCATCTTCAAGAAAGTCCTCAAGGTCACGAAGCTATCCGGCCTGAACAAGTTCCTGGGCCTGGTCTTCGGTTTCCTGAACGGCCTGATGGTGGTGATCGTGCTGATGGTGCTGCTGGACTACATCCCGAAACTGTCCACCCCACTCAAGGACGGCTCCCGCCATCGGGTTTACGTCGCCGTGGACACCTTCAAGGAAGACCTCTTCACCGTCCTCAAATTTGAGGAACGCGACCGCTTTCAGCAGATCAAGGCGAAGCTCAAAAAGGACAACAACCAGACCCAGACCGGAAAATGAACGCCCCCGAGCTTTACGCGGACCTGGAATACGCCCGGCTGGCGGAACAGGTGGCCGTCCGCTGCCACAGCCAGTTGGGAAAGGACCTCTCTGCCGGACTCGCGCCCCTGACCGATAAAAAGGCCATCGAGGCCTCGTTGCGCCTGGTGGGCGAGCTTCAGGAATGCTTGGAACACGGCCTGGAAAAGGATTTCAGCGACTTGGCCGACCTTGGCCCCCTCTTCCGCGAAGCCCAATATTCCCTCTTTGCCTACGAGGAATTTCATCTCGTTTGGCTCAACGCCCGCCTTGCCAGTGGGATAGCCGCCTCTGCCTCCGCCCTGGAAACCTTTCCCTCCTTGCGCCGCCTCTGGCTGAAAATCTCCGCCCTGGATTGGGTTTGCGAACGTTTCAACCGCATTTTCGATCCCGAGGGCGAGGTGCTTGATTCCGCCTCGCCGGAGCTTTCGCGCATCCGCAAACGCCAGGCTTCGCTTCAGCGCGGGATCATGAAGACCATGCAGGGAATGCTGGGCGACCCCCGCCTCGAAGGCTATCTCCAGGACAAATTCATAACCCGACGCGACGACCGCTATGTCCTCCCCGTGCGCGAAAGCGCTGCCCCCCACGTGCCCGGCATCGTGCAAAGCCAGAGTGGAAGCGGCTCTACCCTCTTCATCGAGCCCCAGTCCGTGGTGCCGCTCAATAACGAGCTCCAGTTGCTCAGGCAGGAAGAAAAGCGTGAAATCTTCCGCATTTTCAGCGAATTCACAGCCCAGATAAAAGCCCAGGAAAAGGTCCTGCTGGCCAATCAGGAGGCGATGGCCGCCCTGGATTTCCGCTATGCCTGCGCCCGGCTCTGCCGCTCCCTGAAAGCCGAAGTGCCCCGAATCCTGGAACAGCCCGTCCTGAAGCTCTCCTCGGCCCGCCATCCCCTGCTCATCCTGCGCCTGGGCCGGACCGCCGATGTGGTGCCCTTCGACCTTTCCCTCGGCTATGAAGCCAGGATCGTGCTGCTCAGCGGACCAAATACCGGTGGCAAGACCGTGTTGATGAAAGCCGCCGGACTGCTGACCCTGATGGCCCTTTCCGGCCTGCCCATCCCCGCCGGCAATGACAGCGAAATCGGCCTCTTCAGCCAGGTTTTTGCCGACATCGGTGATGACCAGAGCATCGAAAACGCCCTCTCAACCTTCAGTTCGCACATTCAGAAAATTGGCCGGATGCTTGTCCAGGCGGATTCAAACAGCCTGGTGCTCATCGATGAGATCGGTGCCGCCACCGACCCCCAGCAGGGTTCCGCCCTTGCCCAGGCCATTCTGGAGCGCTTCACGGAAATCGGCTGCAAGGCCATCGTCACCACCCACTACACCGCCCTCAAGATTTTCGCTGAAACCCATCCCGCTTGCCTCAACGCCTCCATGCAGTTCGATTTGAACAGCCTTACCCCCACTTTCCGCTTCGCCCCGGGGATTCCCGGCGACAGCTTCGCCATCGAGGTGGCTTCCTCCTTGGGCCTGTTCCCGGAGCTCATCGAACGTGCCAAGAGCCTCAGCGGCAGCCAGAACCTCGAATTCACCGAACTCCTGAAGAAGATGCAGGCAGAAAAAAAGGCCCTCGGCCGCGCCTCCTACGAATACCAGCTCAAAACCCGCAACCTCGAGGCCAAGCTGAACAAATTGGAAAGCCGAGAGGGCAAGCTCGAGGAAGAGCTGAAACAGCGCAAGCAGAAGTTCATCAAAGAGCTCCAGAGCGAGCTCATCTCCCAGCAAAAGCTTTACCAGCAGGAACAGGAACAGCTCCGCAAGCTCGATCGGGAAGAACGCAAGGCCCTTTCGGAAAGGAAATTGCATGAAATCTCCGGTAAATTGCAGGACATCCGTGATGAACTCGCCGCGGCCGGGACCAAAAACCAATCCCTGGCCCGCGATCCCAAGCCCGGAGACCGGGTCTGGCTGGCAGGTTTTGAAACCGAAGCCATCCTCCTGGAAATCCGTGACAGTAGCGCCAACGTGGACATGAACGGCATCAGCTTCCGCGTGCCGGTGGACAGCCTTTACGAAGTGTTCGCCTGCCCCGAGACCCGGGAAACCCAGCCTCTGGCCACAACCCACGCCACGCCCAAGGCCGCCACCGAGCTCAAGCTCCTCGGCCTCACCTTTGACGAGGCCCGGCCGTTGATAGACGAGTTTTTGGACAACGCCACCCTCGCCGGGCTCCATAGCCTCCGGATCGTCCACGGCAAAGGCACCGGCGCCCTCAGGGGCAAGGTGCGCGACTATCTGAAAAGAAAAAAAACGGTGGTCTCGATCGACACGCCAGTCCCCTCCGAGGGCGGCAGCGGGGTCACCCTGGTGAAAATATAGATGGATAGAAACCTCATCGAACAGGTCCGCCACGCCAATGATATCGTGAATGTTATCCAGGGCTATCTGCCCCTGAAGCGCGCGGGCGCCAACTGGCGCGGTATCTGCCCCTTTCACCAGGACACCAACCCCTCCCTGAACGTGAACCCCGCCCGGCAGATCTTCAAGTGCTTCGCCTGTGGCAAGGCCGGAAACGTCTTCACCTTCGTGCAGGAATACGAGAAGCTCACCTTTTTCGAGGCCTTCAAAAAACTTGCTGCCCGCGCCGGGATAGCCATTCCGGATTCCGACCGCACCAAAACTGTCTCCACCAAGCGCGACCAACTGCTCCAGATTTACACCACCGCCCGGGATTTCTACTGCGAAAACCTCTTTAAACACGGCCAGAAGGTGCTCGATTACCTCCAAAAACGCTCTTTCAGCCCCGAAACTGCAAAATCCCTCGAGCTCGGTTACTCCCTCGCCAGTGAAAAATCTCTGCTCAACCACCTCCTCAAGGAAGGCCATTCAGTCTCGCTGCTAAAGGAATCCGGTCTCTTCGGAAACTACTCAGGGAACCTCGTGGATTTCTTCCGCGGGCGCCTGATGTTTCCTATCCATAGCAACATCGGCGAGGTTATCGCCTTTGGCGGACGCGTTTTGGAAGAAGGCGCCCCCGGTGGAAAATACGTTAACACCGCCGGAACCGAGCTTTACACCAAGGGCCACGAGCTTTACGGCCTCTTCAAGACCAAATACGAGATTTCCAAAGCCGGAAGTGTGCTCATCAGCGAAGGCTATTTCGATTTCCTGAGGCTTTACGAGGCCGGCTTCCTCAATTCCGTGGCCTCTCTAGGCACCGCCCTAACCGAAGACCAGGTCTGGCTGTTAACGCGTTACGCTCCCCGCGCCTACCTGCTTTACGATGGTGACGCCGCCGGTGTCCAGAGCGCCGTCCGCGCCGCCCTGCTCTGCCTTTCCAAAGGCCTCGAGGCTTTCATCGTTGAGCTTCCCGAAGAGCACGATCCGGACAGCTTCATCCTCGAAGAAGGCCCCGAAGCCCTCCGGGAAAGGATTGCCGCCTCCCGAAGCGTGATCAGCTTCCTGGCTGAAACCCCCTCCAAAACGCCAGCCGGAGAACGCATCGACACTATCCTGGACGCCGTCCGCGCCCTCAGGGATCCCGTCCGCCGCGAACTTCTGGCCCGCGAAATCGCTGAATCCTTCGGCATTTCCGCCCGCGCCGTTTTCTCCAAGCTGCGCCGCACCACCGCTCCCCCCGAAGAGCCAGCCCGGCTCTACACTGTGCCCGTCCTCGAAGAAAACGCCGAGGAGCGCCACCTGCTCATCCTCGCCCTCCAATCCGCAGATTCGTTCAATTTACTTGCCGAAACCCTCACTCCGGATTATTTTGTGAATAGATCATACCGCGAGCTCTTCAAATATCTGGCCGCACATGCTGACCGGGAAGCCATTGAAGAGCCCGCCCGTCTTTTGGATAACATTGAAAACAAGGATTTAAGGGACCTCTTGGCAGACTTTCTCTTCGCTGACCTGCAGGAAATGAGCTTCAGCGACGTCCTGAACCAGGTGCAAATGCGCAAACTTCAGCGCGATATGCTGGAGCTTGACCGCAAAATCCAGGCTGAGCCGGACAACCTCTCTCTCTTCGAAGAGAAGAAAAAGCTCTCCCAAGCCTTCAACCGCCTCACGAAAAAAGTGGTGCGCGGCCTTCTCACCTGAGAGGTCCCGCCTCGAAAGGAGCATTAATGATCACCTACAACGAATGTCTGAAGAAACTTGTCGATCTCGGCAAGGACACCGGCTACATCACCTTTAAGCAGATCAATGACATTCTGCCCAACAGCCCCTTCTTCCTGGACAAGGTGGACGACATCATCTTCGACCTCCGCCAGGACGGCATCGAGATCATCGACGAAACCGAAAAGCGCCTTACCAAGGGAGCCGCCCTCCGCAAACCCGCTCCCCCCAAGAAATTCAAGTCCAAGCGCTTTTACGATGATCCTGTCCGCATGTATCTCCGCGAAATGGGCCGCGTTCCCCTTCTGGACCGCGAAGGCGAGGTCCGCGTGGCCCAGAAGATCGAAACCTACCAAAAGATGGTCAACCAAAACGTCTTCAAGTCCGGCTCCACCCTCCGCGAAATGTACAACTTCCTCCACCGCTACCGCGAGCGCCGTGTCCGCCTCGACCAAATCTTCCGCGTGGACATCGGCACCTGGATAGATAAAAAACAGGATGTCATTATCGTTGACCAGTTCCGCGACGTTCTCAAGGCCAACGACGCCATCTTCGAAAAAATCGGCATCATCCTCGACAACTGCGACTATGACGACGCCGGAAACGCCTCCCGCCAGGAAGAGATCGACGCCCTGAGAAACCAGGTCATCGACAACTTCAACCTTCTCACCTACAACGAAAAGCTCATCAAGCGCATGGTGTACCGCGTCCGCTCCCTCGTGGAACGCATCGAGGAAAGCTATAACAGCATCACCGATCTAACCCGCATCAAACGCTATACCATCGACGAAATCTGCACCTACGGCCGCCGCGCAAAAAAATCCGACGAGGATTATGAGGAAGTCCGCGCCGAAACCAAGATCGACCCAGAAGTATTCATCGAAACCCTCCGCAAAATCAAGAACGCCCGCCGCAAGATCCGCCGCGTTGAGCTCGAAACCAAGATGACCGGAAACGACCTCATCTTCCTCCTCCGCGAAATCGACCGCGCAGAACGCAACAAAGAAAAAGCCCAGAACGAAATGATCGAGGCCAACGTCCGCCTCGTCATCTCCATCGCCAAACGCTATAACAACCGTGGCCTCGAATTCCTCGACCTCATCCAGGAAGGAAACACCGGTCTCATGCGCGCCGTGGAAAAGTATGACTACCGCAAGGGCTATAAATTCTCCACCTACGCCACCTGGTGGATTCGCCAGGCCATCACCCGGGCCATTGCTGACCAGGCCCGAACCATCCGTATCCCTGTCCACATGATCGAATCCATCAACAAGATCAACCGCACCAGCCGCCGCCTCCAGCAAAAACTCGGCCGGGATGCCTTCCCGGAAGAAATCTCCGAAGTCCTCGATATGCCCGTCGAAAAGGTCAAATCCATCCTCTCCATCTCCAAGGAACCCGTCTCCCTCGACAAACCCATCGGACACGACTCCGAAGATTCCATCCTCGGCGATTTCATCGAAGACCGCACCATCATCAGTCCCGAACGCCTTGCCGAACGCTCCCTCCTTAAAAAACAGGTCGATGAGGTGCTCAAAACCCTCACCACCCGCGAGGAACGCGTCATTCGCCTCCGCTTCGGCATCGACGACGGCTACCACCGCACCCTCGAGGAAGTCGGGAACATCTTCCAGGTAACCCGCGAACGCATCCGCCAAATCGAGGATAAAGCCCTCAGGAAACTCCGCCACCCCTCCCGCGCCGCCATCCTACAGCAGTTCATGGATAATTTCAATGTGAAATAGAGGACGAAGAGAAAAGAAACAGTTTCAAACCCGGAGGG
>ERZ795049.2797-NODE-2797-length-19587-cov-29.205714_pt1 | contig 19587 bp, 14 predicted proteins | sample MGYA00375133_ERZ795049 | MGnify/ENA primary metagenome ERZ795049 (study PRJEB30178, sample SAMN05720147) | activated sludge metagenome | isolation source: anaerobic digester from wastewater treatment plant | place: Japan | collected 2015-04-20 ...
GCGGCCGACACGTCGATCTCGACACCGAGGTGCCGCAGCCGGCCGAAGCCGGTCACGATGTAGAGCGATATGTACTCGTTTCCCCGACCGCCGGGGAACCACGGCCAGAGCCCGCCATCGAGCTGCTGGTCTGCCAGCTTCTTGAGCGTGGCGGCGGTCTCCGCGTCGAGCCGGTTGGCGTCGAAGAGCAGGCCCACGTTGCGGCGCGCCTCGCTCTCGTTCTTCGCCTCGCGCACCCACGGCGTCTCTTCGAGCAGGACCGACTTCAGGTCCTGGTTCTTCGTGAGCGGGCTGTCGAGGGCCGGCGTGGCTTTCCACAGGTCAAACACGCGGCGGATCTTCGGATCGGAGTTGGCGATGTGGCGCGCGAGCGCGTTGGCGTAAAGCCGGTTGAAGACCTGCTCGCTGCACTCGTACGGAAACTCCATCAGGTACGGCAACGCCATCACCGCATACCACGCCGGCTGCGACGTCATCTGCACCGTGAGCGACTGGTGGCGCAGCGTGTCGGACTCGCCGCTCGCGAGCAGCTTCGGGAAGGTAAACGCCTTCGTCTGCTTGCCTCGGATCGGCAGCGGCACCGACTCCGTCACGAGAATCCGCCGGCTGAGCACGGGCAGGAAACCCTCCTCGCCGTCGCTGGCCTGCGCGGTGGCGCCGACGGCCTTGTACGTGAGGAAACCGAGCCCGTCGGGCACGGCGATCCGCCACGCGTAGCTGCGCGACTGTTTCGCCGGCACGTCAAACGCCTGCTCGGTCGCGCCGAGCCCCAGCGCGGCATCGACGGACTGCTGCGTGGCGGCGTCGGCAAACGTGAGCTTCACCGTGCCCTGCTGCGGCTGGTCGCTCTGGTTGCTCACCTTCACGGTGAACTCGATCGCGTCGCCCTCGCGCACGAAGCGCGGCGGGTTGGGCTCGACCATGAGATCCTTCGCGGTGACGACCTTGCCGGTGAGCAACCCGGCGCGGAGCTGCGCATCGTGCGCGAAGCCGAGGAACTTCCACTCGGTGAGCGCCTCCGGCATCGTGAACGTCATCCGCACCGTGCCGTCCGCGCCCGCCGTCAGGTGCGGGAAGAAGAACGCGGTCTCGTTGAGATTCTTCCGCGCGGCGACTTTGGTGAGATCAGGCTTGGGTGCTGCGCCTTCAAGATCCTGCTTAGTCACCACAGAGAGGCTCGAATCCACATCTGCCATCACGGTCTGATGACTTGATCCAAAAATCGTGGTGCTCGCCTTGTCCCCCCCGGCGGCTTTGTCGCTCGCTGTGAAAAACGGGCCGGGCTGGATTATTTCGACGTCACCGCCGCCCGCAGGCGCACTCGGCATCGCCATCATCCTCCCCTTGCGGCGCTCATATTGCCAGCCCCAGACATCGGACACGATCTCTGAGGGGAATGCGCGGTAGTGCCACGAAGAGCTGCGGCTGTCGACCGTCCAGCAACCGTGCAAACGACGAAAACCCTCCCGTGCGTTCTGGAGCTTCGAGTGGAGGAAACCCGACTCCCTGCGGAAGAAACCCAAGCCGGCGGGCCAGCCGTGCAACGCATACTGGTCGAGTGAAGCGTCGTAAAGCGCGGCGACCATCTCGGCGCTTGCACGCTGCGCATCGGGCCCGGTGACGACCGCCGTCCAGGTCTCCTTCTGGCCTGGCTGAAGCTTTGAGCGGAAGCTCTCCCACTTCACCACAAGCTGCTTGTTCGTCCACGGAACCTGCACAATTCGCTGCTCGAAGTAGAGCCGGTTCTCACGCACGTAGGTCACGCGCACCGTGAACCCGCCGCGCATCGACTCGGTCACCGGCTGCTCGACCAGCGCCTGCGTGCGGCCGGCCTTTGTCCAATAACTCTGGAGCCGCTTGCCGTCGCACTCAACCTCGACGAACGCCCGGCCGCTCGGATAGCCCGTGCCCCAGAGCGCAGTGAACGTCGCGCCCGGCTCGACCAACCACTGCGGCGCGGCAAAATGGTTCGGTGCCTTCACGCCGTACGTCGTCGCCTGCGGGTCGACGACCTCAAGGGGCGTGCGCGCGGTGACGGTTTTGCCGAAGCGGTCCTTCGTCTCGACGACCGCGCGGTAGAGCCCGGCCGGCAGCTTCGTGGTCAGCTTCGCCGTACCGTCGGCGGCGGTCCGAAAAGTCTGCTCTATTAAAAGATCTCCGAGCCCCCACGACTCCGGCTTAGCCGGATCGTACTGCGGCGCGTCGCCGGCCCACCACCAGTGCTCCGGCCGCAACGCTGGGCGCTGCACTGTCGCCGGCTGCTGAAGCGAGTAAACTTTCAACGTGCCCTCGGCGCGCTGCGGCAGACCGTCGAGCGAACTGGTGGAGATGGCCAGCTCGACCGGTTTGTCCGGCGTCTGCCACTCGGCGGCGGATACGCTCGCCTGGAGCGCGGTGTAGCCCACGCGCACGCTTGTGTCCTCGGAACGCGTCTCGCCGGTCGTGTCGGTCACGTCGGCATGGATCGAATAGGCGAACACCGGCTCGTTCTTCGCCGGCACGGTACGATCCGGCGCGGCGGTAAACTCGACCTTGAACGTGCCGTCGTCGGCCGTCGTGGCCGTGCCGTGCGCAATCGCCTTAAAGTCAGGGGAAAGCCACCACCAGCACCAGCGCGGCAACTGCACGGCGCGCTCCACGCGCCATTTCACTTTGGCACCGCCGATGGCCGCGCCGGTGTACGCCGTGGCCTTGCCGGTCACGACGACCGCGCCGTCGAGCTTCGCGGCCGACTGCGGCGCTTCGAGCGCGACTTGGAACTTCGGCCGCTTGTACTCCTCGACGTTGAAGTTCGTAGCACCCTGATAGGCACCCTCGACCACGATTTGCATCCGGCCGGTCACCCGGTCGCGCGGCGCGGTGAACACGCCACTGAACGAACCGTAGTCGTTGGTTGTCACCTCGGTGCTCGCGATCTCCTGACCATTGGGGTCTTTGAAGAGGACGGTGACGCGCGTGTTCGGGATAGCATCGTAGTCGCCCTTCGCCTGGTTGTAGCGGATCGCGATGCCCTTGTAGTTGATCGTCTGGCCGGGACGGTAGATCGCGCGGTCGGTAAAAAACGCCGTATGCGTTTCGGTTCGGTCGCGGTCGTCGCGCGCATAAGTGTGAAACGCATCCAGACTCGGCACCGCGTGGCCGGCGTGCTCGGCGAGCAGCACGATCGAGCGATCTTTCGGCACGACCTCGAAGCGGCCATCCGCGTCGGCGGTGAGCGGCGTGGTCGCCTTGAAACGCCCTTCACGATCCTGCTGCCAGACATGAACCTTCGCACCGGCGACCGGCTCGCCGCTACCGGCTCGAAGGACGAGACCGATCTGCTTCCCCATGTCATGGCGTTGCTGCAATACCAGCGCGAGTTCGCTCACCCAGACGCTGGCCATGCTCACCTCGTTGTGGTCCTCGTTAAACTCGGCGTTGGCGCTGGCGAAGATCGCGTAAAAGCCCGGCTTGAGTGCGCCCGGTGCGGGAAGTTTTTCAATACGCCCCTTAAAATCCGGCGTCGCCGGCAGCGCGGCGTCCCAGACCAGCGCGGGCGTGGTCGCGAGCAATTCGCGCCGCCGTTCATATTCGAAATACCCAAAGTGCAACCGCACTTGCTTCATGTAGTCGGCGAAGTCCACCGGCACGGCGCGGAAATAGACGTGGTCGAGGTTTCGGTACGTCACATCAAGCGTGGGCAGCGGCGCGGCCCACACCTGCTCGGTGGCGAGGGCAATGGACGGCGCCTCGATCTGCTGGATCAGGTTGTAGCACTGGGCGCCGCCGGCGGAGTTTGGGAACGCGTCGAGGCCGCGCTGCGCGAGCTTTCGCGCCTCGGCGGGCTCGCCAGCCTGGTTGCGACGGCTGGCGAGAAGGTACAGCGCTCGGGCGGAAACCTCGTGGCGGACGGTGGCTTCGATGAAACGCCCGAGCGCCGCCTCGTAGCGGACGTCCTTGTCGTCGCCCACGGCGACGTTGAAGGCGTAGTTGAGCCGCGCGAGGTCGGCGTCGAGGAAGGCCGAGTGGTCGGCATCGCGCTCGTGGAAACGCATCAGCCGGCCGTAGAGATCGAGCGCCTTGACGATGGGCGACGCGGGAAAATCCTTCGTGCCGAAGGTGGCGTGCCAGCCGAGAAACGTGCCGGCATCGTCGAGCGCCGGACCGGAGGCGGGCAGCTCAAAGGCGTCTTCCGCCTCCACGGCGCCCTGCTCGCCGGCCTGGTAGAACGACAGCGCCTCGTAGGCGAGGAAGTCGAAGAGCGTGGGGCGGTAGGTGTCGGGCACGTTGCCCTTCTCGATCAGGTCGTCCCAGGCGGCGATGGGCGTGGCTTGGAGCGCGGCGGAGTCGGCCAGCGCGGCGTCGAAGTGCTTGCCGATCTCGGCGAGGATGCGCGCGAGATCCCAAGTCTGGATGTCGGCGCCTGGCGCGGCGGCGGTCTGCGTGCGCTGGTGAAAGCGCCAGCGGTTATGCTGGAAATACTGCCAATACCAGTGGCCGAGCAGGGCCTCCATGACGGGCTGCATCGCAGCGGGGGCCTTGGTCAGCTCGGCTTCGAGGCGAGTGATTTTCTCCTCGGGCTTGTTGCCCTCGATCAGGCCTTCGAGGGCGATCTTGCGGCCGATGGCGCGCACGGCCTCGGCGTAGGTCTGGTCGGCGAGCGCGCTGGTGATGATCGGGTCGAGCCGCTCGATGGCGGTTTTCGGCAGACCCTGCTCGGCGGCTTCGTCGACGGATTTCCATTGGGCATCGCGCGGGCTGGCAAAGGCGGATGAGAGCATGGTGAGAACGGCAAAAGCCGCGGCAAGGAGGCGTGTTTTCATGGTGCTGGTGGGGAAGCGTCGCCTGAGAAGACGCGGAACGCTCGTGCAGGCGACATCGGGGGAACTGCGGCCCATACAACACGGGCGCCGGGCAAATGTCAGGCCTTTGGTCGGAAAACTGCGCGTGGGGAGAACTCGCCCGCCGGGCCCCGGTGGACGAAAAAACGCCCCGGCTCAGCGGTCGGGGCGTTGTACGAGAGCGGGCTGCCTGGCGGTGTGGCTTTCGGCGGTCAGTTTACGACGTACTGCCACTGGTTCTCGCGGGCGGCGCGGGCGGCCTTGAGCGCGCCGATCGCGCAGTAGCGCTGATAATCGGGGCCGGCGATCCGCACCTTCGGGTTTTCATAGCCGTCGGCGACGAAGCGGGCCTGCAGTTCGGTATCGATGCCGCGGATCTGGCTGCCGCCGCCGGTGAGCACGATGTTTTGCAGCAACTGGACGACCGAGTGGTTGGGCACACGGCTGATGAGCCGGCGCGCGGAATCGAAGACGCGGTCGACGAGTTGATTGCAGGCGTTGCCGATCACCTCGCCCAGCTCGAGCGTGCGCGATTTCCCGCCGAGGATGATTTTGACGTCGATGGGCTTTCGGATGGCGCCGCAGTAGGCGTGGGCCTCCTTGATCTGGCGGACGGAGTGCGGGTCGAGATTGCAGTCGGGATAGAGCTGGATGATCGCGCTGTGGAGCAACTGGTCGACGGCGTCGCCGGCAAAGTTGAAACTGATCTGGTCGTCGGCCGTCGGGAAATAGCCCTGGACGAGGCAGAGGTCGGTGGTGCCGGCGCCGATGTCGATGATGAGCGAGTTGCTCACCGGATCGACATACTGGGGCTGGCCGAGCCGCGAGTCGTCGCGCACGCCGATCGCCGCCAGAAAGGGCTCGGGGATGAGTAGGACGCGGGCAAACGCGCCGACCACGGCGCGGCGGATGTGCTCGCGGGCCTCCGGACCGGCATTGGCCGGCACGCCGACGACGGCGCGCACGTCGGCCTGGCCGGTGGGATCGACGAGGTTGCGCAGGTGCTTGAGAATGTCGCGCGCGGCGCGCGTATCGTGGATCACGCCATCGCGCAGGGGGGCGACGAGATCGACGTGCAGGGCGCAGCGCACGGCATCGTCGCCGAAGATCACATCGGAGTTGCCGGGGACGATGCCGGTGATGATACCGGGCTTCACATAGCCGACGGCACTGGGCATGACCTTGCCGACGACGATGTCGGTGGAGTCGGGCGCACCCGCGATGAGGCAGCACTTGTTGGTGCCGAGATCGAGGCCGACCAGAATGGTCTTGCTCTGCACGCGGCGCGCGAGGGGAGCGTTCTGGGGAATGGAGGCAACGGGTGCCGGAGGCGGAGCAGAGGGAGCGGGTGCGCTCATGGATGCAGTATGGTGTTCGTGGTTTGTGGGTGCCGTGAGCCCGGCGGGAAAGGCCGCAGGTGCAGGGCGAAAAAAGAGCGCAAAATCAGTGCGGCGGCCGGTGGCGGCGCTCCTGCGAAAGCATGTCGTCGAGCAGATCGGCCAGCCCCGGAATGCCTGTCGACGGCGACACCGGGTGAGCGTGCGACGGGGGCGAAGCGGGTGGCGTCATCACGACCGTGGCAAACGGGCGCGCCGGCACCGGGGGCAGGCGCGCGGCGATCAGCTCCTGCACGAGCGCGGCCAGATCGAACGCCGCCTCGTCCTCCATGCGCCAGCGGCACAGGGTGCGCTCGGGATCGGGGCAGCCGAGCGCGGCCAGTCGAGCCTGCACGGCGGCAAATTCTCCCGCCAACGACATGCCCGGGGCCGCCTCATGGTGCGCACGCGCCAGCCGGAACACGGTGGCGCGCACCTCGCGGCGCAGATTGAGTTCTTCCTCGGGATTCATGGCAGGGTTGGCCGGCTCCGACAGAGCGCCGCGCACGTTGTTTCCGCAAATAATTGTAAAGAGGACCAAAGCACCCCGAGCGGTTAAACAATCGCGAAATCATGCGAAAAAACGCCCCGCGGGCGCGGAAAACTTCGGCGGCGCACGAATACTCGCTTGCCCACCGAAGCCGCAGGCCGGCAGGGTTCGCGTTTTTTCAAAACCCACCGTCCATCATGTCCAACACGCCCGCCTGCCCAGCCTGCACCCTTGAAGATGTCCTCAGCCACGCCGACCACTGGGAGTGCGCGACCTGCGGCCACGAATGGCCCAAGGAGGCCGAGCCTGAGGCGGCCCGCGTGGTGAAAGACGCCCACGGCACACCGCTGGCCGACGGCGACACGGTGGTGCTCATCAAAGACCTGAAGTTGCGGGGCGGCTCCGGTGTGCTCAAGGGCGGCACCAAGGTGAAAAACATCCGCCTAGTGGACGGCGACCACGAGATCGACTGCAAGATCGACGGCAGCGCAATGGCGTTGAAGGCCTGCTTTGTGAAAAAGGCCTGAGCGATCGACGTTGCGGCAGGGCGGTGAGTGCACACCGCCCTCGACTCCGGGAGCCGATGGCACACTGTGTCTGCCATGGACTGGACTTCCCTCGAGTGGCTCGAAGCCGCTTCCTACATCATCACGATCGTAGGTCTGCCCTTCGCCATCGTCGTCTTCCTCTACGAACAGCGACGCGAGCGGCAAAACGAGGAGGAGGAGATCTACCAGCGGCTCTCCGACGAGTACGCAGAGTTTTTGAAGACGGTCCTGCAGCACGCGGACCTCGGCTTGATGAGCGACGCGATCGACGAAAAGCCGCTCACCCACGAACAGCAGGAACGCCGCGCCGTGCTCTTCGAGTTGCTCATCTCCATTTTCGAACGAGCCTACCTGCTCGTGTATGAGGAGAACATGAAACGCCAGACGCAGCGCATGTGGATGTCGTGGGAGGACTACATGCGCTACTGGTGCCGCCGGCAGGATTTCCGGAAACTGCTACCCGGGCTGATCGAGGGCGAAGATCCGGATTTTGGCGCGCACATCTCCCGCATCGCCGCCGAAGAGGCAGCCCACGCGCCCCGACGCACCACCTGACGCCCCCGGCGCACGGGCATTTTCCGTGGATCGGCGCCTGCGCGTTTGCAGTCGGCGCCGACTGCGTTTCACGTTGGACGCATGACGCTCCGACGCCTCCTCGCCGCCCTGTCGATGGTCCTCCTACTGACCACCGCCCTGCCCGCCCAAGTCACCGCCCGGCTCGTCGCGATCGACACCTCGGTGCAACCAGGGCACCCGGTGCGGGTCGCCCTGCGGCTCGACCACGAGAAAGCCTGGCACACTTACTGGAAACACGCGGGCACGGGTTACCCCACCACCCTCGAATGGCAACTCCCCGCAGGCTGGCGCGCGAGCGGCTTCGACTGGCCCACGCCCCACCTGATGCGAGACCGCGAGGGCGCGATCATCGGGCACGGCTACGAGGGCACGATCCTCCTGCCGCTCACGATCACGCCCCCCGACGGACTTCAGCCAGGGACCCAAGTGACCCTCTCGGCCACCGCCGACTGGCTGATGTGCAAGGAGAGCTGCATGCCTGGCAACGCCCGCGTGAGCCTCACCCTGCCTGTCGCCTCCACGCCGCCAGCGCAGGACACCGCGACGCTCGCCGAGTGGGCGAAACAAAGCGCCCCGACCGCGCCGACCGGCGCACAGACGCTCGCCGCCTGGTCCGAGGGCAACGCGGTCAAACTCGCCGTCGCCGGTCTCGAGCTCCGCGAACCGCATTTTTTCAGCGACGACGGGCTCGTCGATTTCGAGGCACCGCAACCGCTCAGTCGCGACGGCGAAGCCACGGTCCTCGCTCTCGCACGCGCCGCCCAATCGCAGGGCGCGCGGCTGGCGGGCGTGCTGGCGTACACCGATGCCGATGGCGTTTACCGCGGCCTGCGTGTCGATCTGCCGATCGCGACCACGGCCCCGGCTTCCGCGGCGAAAAGCACGCTCGGGCTGGGCGCGCTGGCGCTGGCATTTCTCGGCGGGCTGGTGCTCAACCTCATGCCCTGCGTATTTCCAGTGCTCGGCATCAAGATCCTGGGGTTTGTCAACCAGGCCGGCAACGACCGGCGCAAAGTCACGCTGCACGGGCTCGCCTTCACGCTGGGCGTGCTCGTCTCGTTCTGGGCACTGGCCGGCGTGCTGGCCGTCCTGCGCACGGGAGGCGAACAACTCGGCTGGGGCTTCCAGCTGCAATCGCCGGGCTTCGTCTTCGCGCTCGCCGCGACGATGCTGGTCTTTGCACTCAGCCTGAGCGGCGTGTTCGAATTTGGACTCGGCGCCACGGCCGTCGGCAGCCGCCTGCAGGCGCGCGAAGGCTGGGCCGGCTCGTTCTTCACCGGCGTGCTGGCCACCGTGGTGGCCACGCCGTGCAGCGCGCCATTTCTTGCGCCGGCACTCGGGGCGGCCCTCGCGATGCCGACGGGCCAGGCATTCGTGGTGTTTACCGCAATCGCGCTCGGGCTCGCCGCGCCCTACCTGCTGCTCTCGATCTTCCCGCAGGCGGTGAAAGCGCTGCCGCGGCCCGGAGCGTGGATGGAAACCGTGAAACAAATCCTGGCATTTCCGCTCTACGCGACCACCGGCTATCTCCTCTGGGTGCTCGCCGGGCAAACCACGGAAAACGGACTCCTGGGTGCCATCCTCGGGCTCGTCGTCATCGCGCTGGCGGCCTGGGTGTACGGCCGGCTCACGCAACCCGGCGCGGTCCCCAGCCGGCGCCGTGCCGGACTCGCCGGCGGACTCGTGCTCCTCGCGGCGGGCGCCTGGCTGGGCCTGCCGAAAACACCCGCCGCCGATGCCATCGTCTGGGAGCCGTGGAGCCCGGAGCGCGTCGCCGCTCTGCGCGAATCGAAGCGGACCGTCTATGTCGATTTTACCGCGCGCTGGTGCGCGACGTGCCAGACCAACAAGCGGCTGGCGATGGACAACGCGGAGGTGCGGCGGACATTTCGCGAGCGTGGCGTCGTCGCGTTGAAGGCCGACTGGACCAACAAGGATCCGCGGATCACCGAAGAGCTGGCTCGGTGGCAGCGCAGCGCGGTGCCGTTTAACCTCGTGTACCGGGCGGACCGCCCTGAGCCGCTCATCCTGCCGGAAGTGCTGACAGCCAGTGCGGTGATCAAGGCATTGCGCGAGTAAACGTGCCGGTGCGCCACGCCCTAAGCGATAGGCCAAGGGCAAAGGCTCCATGGCAGCAGGCCCCGCGCGGGCGTATCTTTCGGGCGGTTCCGACCGCCCGTGCCACCTTCGCACGGGCAACCGCCACGCCCCGGCGTGGCTCAACACTCAATCGCCATGTTTGCCAAATTCGCCATCGATTACTCGACCAGGCATCAGCACGCCGACCGCACCGTGACCTACCAGACGGACGATCCGATGGAGCTGGAGGAGTTTCTGGTCCATCTGCTCGCCACGGGCTCGCACATTCTGGAAATCCGCCACGACGGCCAGGCGCTGCCGCAAAGCCAGTTTGACCACCTGATCAAGAAGGCCGTCGATCTGTGCGCGTCCGAAATGCTGCGCACCTCGCTCGAAATCGACGGACTGACGGTCAAATCGCGGTTCGGACTCGCGGCCTGAACGCCGGTCGACGCCCTGAGCCCCACACCGATCAAGGCGATTGATCGGAGGCGGGACGATGTGCGCCACGCCCGTGGCCGCCGGTGTTGAAGGAAGGTCAGGCCTGTTTGACCGCGTAGAAACCGGCCTGCATGTGCGCGCGCCAGAAAAGCTCGGCTGACTCGAATCCGACCTCACGGAAAAGCGCGAAGTGCTCGCCGATCCGCACGGGTTTCAACTCGGTGCCAAAACGCGAGAGGTGCAGGGCCACCGACTCGGGACTGCGACCTTGGGCGAGTTGAAAACGCCTCCAACGCTCCAGGCCCAGCTCGCGGCCGCGCGGAGACTCGCATTCCACGTTTTCAAACACGATCAGGACGCCGCCCGGCGCCAGCAAATCGTGGCACGCCTGCACGGCCTCACGGCGCCCGGCGGGCGTGAGGTAGTGGTGGCACATGATCGCCGTGATCACCTGCGGGCGCAAAGCCCCGGCCACCCGGGTGAGCCCGGCACTATCGACGGCCGGCAGAAAACTCACACGCCCGATGTCGGCGGCCTCCAGTCGCTGCCGCGCCTGCGCGAGCATGGCCTCGGACGGGTCGGCGACGGCGAAACGGGTCGCAGGAAACTCGGCGAGCGCACGCTCGACGAGCGCGCCGGTGCCGGCCCCGGTGTCGAGCCAGTGCGCGGGCTCGCCGGCCACGGTACGGACGACGTCGAGCGTCTCACCGTGGATCTGGTCGTAGAACGGAATGACGCGGCGCACCTCGGCATCATACTGGGCCGCAGGGTGGGCGGACTTGTTGTCACGGGTCAGGCTCATGGAAGAAAGGGTACGCGTGCGGCCCCCTCCGGCAAGTGTGCCACGCGACGGCGGCTCAGGGGCGCTCGTCGGGCACACCGGTGAATTGCAGCGGCGACTTCGACTCGACCCCGCGGCGGATCACCGGGCGCGTGAGCTTGGGGATGGTGCGGAAATAGAGCGTCTCGCCCACGCGCAGCACCTCAAAGGTGTCGGTGAAAGCCTTGGCGTCGGCATTCCAGAGGGCGACCTCAGTGGTGTCGTTGTCCCACACGGCATACTGGCCCCACTGATCAAAGACGGCCTCGACTTCGGACATCCGATGAGGGCGGAGGAGAATCGTAACGGGATCGGGAGCCGGGGGCGGTGCCGGCGGCGGCTCGTCGGGCAGCGCCCAAATGAAGAGCACGCCAAGGCAGAATCCGAGCATGATCCAGGAGGGTGTCTTGGACAACCGGGAGATGGGCGGGCGGCGGACTGGGGCGAGATCGGGCATGGCGGCTCAGGCGCGCACGAGCGCGGCGGTGGCCATGGCCACGGTCTCAGTGTGGGAAAGGCTCACGATGACATGCGTGGCGCCGACGTGCCGGAGGAGGGCCTGCCCCTTCTCGTCGAGGCGCACCAGCGGCTCCAGTCGCGCCCCGTGGTAGATCGACATGGAGCGCCAGTTGAGCTCGGCGCCGATGCCGGTGGTGAAGCATTTCGAGATGGCCTCCTTGGCGGCGAAACGCGCCGCGAGGTGCGGGTGCGGGTGCGGCTTGGCGAGGCAGTAGGCGCGCTCCTCGTCGGTGAAGACGCGGGCGAGGAAACGCTCGCCCTGCCGCTCAACGACGCCGCGCACGCGGGCGACCTCGATGACGTCGCAACCGAGGCCGAGCAGGATGCCGCCAGGGGGAAGTTCGATGTTCATCCGCGCCGTTTCAGAGGATGGCGCGCGGGGCATGGCCCGAGACGCAGGACTGGGGCGGATTCATGCGCACGCGCATCTCGCGCACGGCCTCCTCGATGCCGGTAAAGAGCGCGCGGCACACGATGCTGTGCCCGATGTTGAGCTCGTGCAGGTGCGGGATGTCGCGCACCTCGGCGATGTTGACGTAATTGATGCCGTGGCCGGCGTTGACGGTGAGTCCACAACCATGCGCGATGGTGGCGCCGACGCAGAGACGCTTGAACTCGGACTGGCGGCGGGGCGTGTGGTAGGCGTTGGCATAGGCGCCGGTGTGCAGCTCGACCCAGGGGGCCTTGAGCTCGGCGCTGAGCTCGATCTGCGCCTGATCGGGATCGATGAAGAGACTGGTCTGGATGCCGGCCTCGTTCATCGCCTCGGTGCAGGCGCGGACGCGTTCGCGGTTTTTCACCACATCGAGGCCGCCCTCGGTGCTGATCTCGGCGCGGTTTTCCGGGACGACGCAGACGGAGTCGGGCTTCAACTTGAGGGCAAACTCGATCATGGCGGGCGTGCAGGCCATTTCGAGGTTAAGGCGGGTGGCGATGCTCTCGCGCAGGCGCCAGACATCGCGTTCCTGGATATGGCGGCGGTCTTCGCGCAGATGCACGGTGATGCCCTCGGCGCCGGCGCGCTCGGCGAGCAGTGCGAGCATGACGGGATCGGGCTCGATCATGCCACCGCAGGTGTTGGCCTCCTCGCGATAGCGGGCCTGGCGAAGGGTGGCGGAGTGGTCGATGTTGAGTCCGAGTAGAATCATGGGCGCAAGGTTTGACGTGAGTAAGCGCGCCGTAAGAGTCGCTGGCAAAAACGAAATGTCTCCGACGTCCACCCGTCCGTCTGTCCCGCGCGAAAACCTGTGGCTCAATCTGATCTGCAACATCGCCCTACCCACGCTGGTGTTGACCAAGCTCAGCGGCGAGCGGTGGCTGGGGCCGGCCGGGGGCTTGATCGTGGCGCTGGCGTTTCCGCTGGGCTACGGCGTGTACGATTTTGTGCGACGGCGGCGGGTGAACTTCCTGTCGATTCTGGGATTTCTGGGCACGATCGCGACCGGTGGGCTGGGGCTCATGAAGCTCAGCTCCATGGCGTTTGCGATCAAGGAGGCGGCCATGCCCACGCTCATCGGGGCGATGGTGCTGATCTCGCAACGCACCTCCCGCCCGCTGGTGAAAGAGCTGCTCTTCAACGAACAGGTGATCGATCTGGCGCGCATCGAGGCCGCACTCGCCGAGCGGCAGGTGCGCCCGGCTTTCGACCGCCTGCTCAACCGCGCCAGCGGCTGGCTGGCCCTGACCTTTCTGTTGAGCGCGGTGGCCAACTTCGTGCTCGCGCGCTGGCTCCTGCAAAGCGCCCCCGGCACCCCGGAGTTTAACGCCGAACTGGGCCGCATGAACCTCCTGTCGTGGCCGGTGATCGCGTTGCCCAGCACCGTCATGCTCATGATCATCCTCTGGCGCATGCTCCGCGGCATCGAGGTCCTCACAGGACTGACCACCGAGGACGTGCTACACCACGCGCAAAATCCTGGCAAAAAAGCCCCTTAGTTTGACTCGTGCCCCCGCCCTGGCAAAAGGCGTGGGCGCTCCGGCGAGCGCTTCAAAACAGCCAGCTTGCGCCGATACTAGAAAACCCCTGTGCCCCTAAACGCCCATCCACCCCGGAGCCATCGCCCGTGCATGGCTCGCGATTGGTGCCGACTCCTCCTCGGTGCCCTGCTGGCGTTGCAAGCCGTCGCCCCGGTCCAGGCAAACGAACGGATGGAGGCGGCCCCGCCCGACATCGTCGAAGCCGGCACGCCCTCCTTTGTGGTGTACGCCCCCGAGTCACTCGGCTTGAGCGGTGCCCCGACCGACCTCAAACAACTCCCGGACGGGCGCATCCTGGTCGTCGCCCAACGCGACCTCGCCATCGGCGATGGCGTGCGCTGGGAAGTCATCCGCCAGAGCGAGGATGAATCCCGCTACATCGCGCACGATGTCGCCGTTGGCCAGGACGGACACATCTACGTCGGCGTGAAGGGATGCTTTGCCAAAATCGACTTCGGCACCGACGGGCACTGGCGGTTCGCCGAGGTCGCCGGCCCACCTCCCGACTGCGAGCCCTGGGCCGAGTTGTACAACGCCGAACCCGCAGCCGACAACTGGTACTGGCACTCGGCCAGCGGCAACCTCTACGAGTGGGACCTCTCCACGCAGCCCCGGCTCGTCGGCAGCGTCAAATCGGCCCAGCGCATCTTCTCCCTGGGCCGACAGGTATTCTTCAGCGATTTCAGCGACGGCTCGCTCATGCGCCTCGACGAGGCGGGCATCACCTGCGTCATCCCCCCCGAAGCGACCAATATCGCGGAAGTCGTGACCGCCAGCGTCCCGTTCGATGATCAGACGATCCTCACCGGCACCAACGGAGCCGGCCTCCGCCTCTTCGATGGGAAAACGTTCCAGCCCTTCGTCGAGCACGGCCCCCTCTCCGGCAAGCACCGCATCGCCGACCTGTGCGCCACCACGGGAGAGTTCTTCGCCGCCGCCGTCGACACCGTCGGCATCGTCTTCTTCGACCGCACCGGTCGCATCGTCCAGATCCTCGACAAAAGCCTCGACCACCGCCTCGCCCGCCCCCAGCGACTCTGCTACGCCAAGGAAGGCGTCCTCTGGGTCACTCTCAATAACGGCGTCGCCCGCATCGAGTTTCCCGCGCGGCTCTCCCACTACGAGACCATGATCGACACGGGCCTGAACTACGTCGAACCCGTGCGCCACCAAGGTCGCCTCTGGATTCTCGCCAGCGGGCAGGTCCTTCGCGGCCTGTACAGCGACGACCGCCGGCTCGTCGGCTTCGAGAAAACGCCCCCGAGCAAAGGCAACGTCTTCAAACTCGCCGAAGTCGCCGGCCGGCTCATCGCCTCGACCGACGACGCCCTGTACGCCTGGGCCGATGACCACTGGACTCCGATCGTCGAGAATCTCCCCCACGCCCGCATCGCGCCCCAATCCGAAACCGACGGGCGCTGGGTCTACGCCGCCCGCAATGAAATCGGCTGGGTCGGCCTCCGCTCCGACCCCGTCACCCTCGAACGCATCCCCGCCCCCGGATTGGGCGACACCTACGGGCTCGTCCAGGACGCCACAGGCATCGTCTGGCTCGAGCTTGGCACCGCGCGGCTCGCCCGAATCGACCCACGCCGAGCCCCCCTGCAACCCGAGATCTTCGACAGTCAGCACGGCATCCCCAACAGCTGGGCCGCACTACACCTCCTCGACGGCGTCGCCCGCATCACCTGCAATTCCCAAACACTCCGCTACGACGAGACCACCGGCCGCTTCGCCCCCGACGCGGAGCTGCACCGCCGCTACCCGATGCTCGTCAACGCAAGCAGCCGCCCGATGCGCGACAGCTTCGGCCGCATCTGGTACAACCGACTCGACCGCCTCCGCATCGTCGAAGACACCCCCGCGGGCCCACGCTTCAGCACGGAGAAAGTCCCGCAGGATATCACGCCCATCGACTTCTTCGACGACACCAACGGCGTCGTCTGGATGCACGACCGGCGCCGCCTCTCGCGGTTCGATCCCTCGATGCCACTCCCCGAGGCCACGCCGCTCCGCGCAGTCCTCACCCGCATCGACCTGCCCGGCAGCAACCGCACCCTCTTCATGCCCGGCGAAAAGCTCCCCCCGCTGGACTTCCGCGACAACTCCCTCGCCGCCCACTTCGTCGCCCCCAGCAACCCCTTCGGCCAGCCCATCACCTTTGAGTTCATGATGGAGGGCCTCGGCACCAAATGGGTCTCCACCGGCAACGTCGGCACGGCCGTCTTCAACCGCCTCGACGAAGGAAAATACGCGCTCTACATCCGCCCCAAAGTCGGCGACACGCCCGGCGAAATCACACGACTGGAATTCATCATCCGCCCCCCCTGGTACCGCTCGCCCATCGCCTACGCCTCCTACGGCATCACGATCCTTGGCGGACTCGCCCTCGCCATCCTCCTCCCGGTTTATTTCGAGCGGAGACAAACCGGCAGGCTCGAACAACTCGTTTCAGCCCGCACCGCAGAGCTCCACGAAACCAACCGCCTCCTCGACCGCCAGATCAAGGAAACCCTCCAGAACGCCGCCGAGTTCCAAGCCAGTGAGGAGCAATACCGCCACCTCAGCGAAGAGCTCGAACACCGCGTCGAAGAGCGCACCGAAGAGCTCAAACGCCGCGTCGCGCAGGTCGAACAACTCAACATCGAACTGCACGCCAGCCAGGAGGCCACCGACCGCTTCGCCACCAGCCTCCAGGAGGCCAACGCAAACCTCCTCGCGGCCAACCACGAACTCGAAGCCTTCTCCTACTCCGTCTCGCACGACCTTCGCGCCCCCCTGCGCAACATCACCGGCTTCATCGAGCTCCTCCAAAAACGCCTCCATGGCAAAGGCGACGCCGCCCACGACCGCTATCTCGACATCGTGATCACCGAGACCAAGCGCATGGGCACGCTCATCGACGACCTCCTCGCGTTTTCCCGGATCGGGCGCGCCGAGCTCAAGTGGCAGACCGTCCTCCTCAAGCCTCTCGTCGAGCAGGTCAAACAAGAGCTCGCGATCGATCTCGCAGACCGCCCCGTCGAGTGGATCATCCAGGAGATGCCCCCTGTCCTCGGCGACCCCGCGCTTCTCCGTCAGGTCGTCGCCAATCTCGTCGGCAACGCCGTCAAGTTCACCCGCCACCGCACCCCTGCCAGAATCGAAATCGGCACCCACCCAGCCCCCACGCCCGACCGGCTCGCCTTCTTCGTCAAAGACAACGGCGAGGGCTTCAATCCCCAGTACCAGGACAAACTCTTCCGCGTCTTCCAACGCCTCCACAGCACCCGGGACTTCGAAGGCACCGGCATCGGACTGGCCAACGTCAAACGCATCATCACCCGCCACGGCGGCACCGTCTGGGCCGAAGGCCAGCCCGGCCAGGGCGCCACCTTCCACTTCACACTCCGCCCCGCTCCCAAGAAATGACCCGCACCCCCTGCATCCTCCTCGTCGACGACGACGAGATCGGCGCCGAGCTCACCCTCGCCGCCCTGGAGGAACTCGGACTCGGAATCGCCGTCGAGCAGGCTCGCGACGGCGAGGAAGCCCTCGACCTCCTTTTCCACCGCCGCCCCTATTCCATCGCCGGCGCCGAGCCCTACCTCGTGCTCCTCGACCTGAAAATGCCCAAGATCGATGGTCACGAGGTACTCCGCCAGATCCGCACCAGCGAGCACTTGAAAAACCTCCGCGTAATAGTCCTTTCCTCTTCGGATCAAAAATCGGACATTGAACAGGCCGCCAGGCTCAACCCCGAGGCCTATCTCAAAAAGCCCCCGAGCATCTTCGACCTCATCGCGCAGTTCCACCAACTCACCCCGCTCCTTCTTCCGCCAGGCCAACTCCGATAGACACATGTCCGCCCCCTCTACGAACCCTGCCCGCATCGTTTACCTCGAAGACGACCGCAGCGCCTTCGAGCTGGTCGTCGCCCTGATCGAAGCCGAAGGCCTCCCCTACCAGCTCCAGCACGTGGACGATGTTGCCTCGTATCGCAACGCCCTCACCCCAACCCCACCCGACCTCATCCTGGCCGATTTTAACCTCCCTTCCATCGACGGCCTCACCGCACTCGCCTACAAACGCGAGCTCTGCCCCGACACCCCGTTCATCTTCGTCTCCGGAAGCATCGGCGAAGAGGTCGCCATCGCCTCCCTGCACAACGGCGCCTGCGACTTTGTCCTCAAAGATTCGATCGCCCGCCTGCCCTCCGCCATCGAGCGCGCCCTCAAGGAGGCCGAGGAACACCGCCAGCGCGTCGATGCCGAAAAACGCCTCCGAGAAAGCGAGGCCCACTTCCGTCGCATCGCCGAAAACGCCCCCGACGTCATCATCCGGTTCTCCCTCCGACCCACCTTCCGCTACGATTACATCAGCCCCGCTGTCGAACACATCACCGGCTACAGCCCCGAGGATTTTTACAACGACCCCCTCCTCGCCGGCAAAATCACACACCCCGACGACGTTTCCCTCATCCGCCAGATCATCGAGAAAAACATCGTACCCGAGGGCATCCACGAGATCCGGCTCAAGGCCCGCGACGGACACGAGATCATCTCCGAACAGCGCTTCGTCGCCGTTCACGACGACCAGGGCGAGCTCGTCGGCGTCGAGACCATCGCGCGCGACATCACCCAATGGAAACGCGAACGGGAAAACCGGCACCAGCTCGAAGCGCAGCTCGTCCAAGCCCAGAAAATGGAGAGCATCGGGGCGCTCGCCGGCGGCATCGCGCACGATTTTAATAACATCCTCACCGGCATCCTCGGATTCAACGAGCTGGCGACAATGACCCTGCCCGCCGATCACCCGTTGCAGGAGGAGCTCGGCGAAGTCCGCAAAGCCGGCCTCCGTGCCAAGGATCTCGTCGCCCAAATCCTCACCTTTGCCCGCAAACGCGACACCAAGGCCTCGCCCATCAAAATCATGCCGACCATCGAGGAGGCGCTCAGACTCGTCCGCGCCGCCACGCCCTCCTCGATCGAAATCGTCCAGCGCCTCACACCCGGCATCGTCTGTGCCGACCCGACCCAGATCCACCAGATCATCCTCAACCTCTGCACCAACGCCGTCCAGGCCATGCAAAGCGGGACCGGCAAGCTCACCATCACCCTCCAACCACACACCAGCACCGGAGTCACCCTGATGGAAGTCGGCCAGCTCGGTCCTGGCGACTACCTGAGGCTCTCCGTCAGCGACACTGGACACGGCATGGACGATGCCACCAAGCAGCGCATCTTCGCCCCGTTCTTCACGACGAAAAAGGAAGGCGAAGGGACCGGCCTCGGCCTCGCGCTCGTCAAGAGCATCACCACCAGCCTCGGGGGCGCCGTCCATCTGTTCAGCCGCATCAACGAAGGCACGACCTTCGAGGTCTATCTGCCCGCCTGCAGCAAATCAGAGCCGACCTCCGCGTGTGCTACAAAGCCACTCCGCCTCGGTCGGGGCGAGCGCATCGCCGTCGTCGACGACGAATGCTCCATCAGTACCTTCATCGCCGTCCGTCTCGAACAGTTGAAATACCAGCCCACTGTCTTCAACAACCCGCTCCTGGCGTTGGAGGCCATCACGCGGGCCCCGGGCGATTTCGATGTGCTGCTGACCGATCTCGCGATGCCCGAGCTCAACGGGCTCGACCTCATCCGCCGCCTCCGCGCCGCCAGCATCGGCCTCCCCGCCATCATCGCCTCCGGCGGCAGCGCCGAGCTCGACACGCCCGATGCCGCCACGCTCGGCGTCATCCATCACCTGCCAAAACCCTTCACTGGCGAAGACCTCGCCCAGGCGCTCCAGCGCATCTTCGACACCGCACGGCCCTAACCACTCCAGGCGTAAGCGTCGTCCCGGGCACCTCGTAGTTACGGGAAGTCCTTCGTGATAGAGTGGAGCGATGGGAACTATGGTAACTACGGAGTTGGTGCAGGACGGTGCGCGGCGTGATCGGATCGGACGGCGG
>ERZ795049.2799-NODE-2799-length-19587-cov-7.984999_pt1 | contig 19587 bp, 11 predicted proteins | sample MGYA00375133_ERZ795049 | MGnify/ENA primary metagenome ERZ795049 (study PRJEB30178, sample SAMN05720147) | activated sludge metagenome | isolation source: anaerobic digester from wastewater treatment plant | place: Japan | collected 2015-04-20 ...
CATCGTTGTTGCAAAAATTCATCACCATGGCTGGTACGACCAATCGGTTGCTTACTTCCATCTTGCCAATACGCATAGGAGAAAAAAGGTTCTTTAGCATATTCTACCTCCCTTCTTTAGTAAGCCTTTCGCTTTGCAGCAAGCGATAAACATTTAGCATCGTATAAGACAATGCTAATATAAAAATATATCGATAAAATGGCAAGCAAGGTGTCGGGTATCAATGAATGTCACAGAAATGGCTCAACATCCTTTATGGTGATGGGGGCGATATTGGTCCGCCCTTTGTCCGATACAGGTAGTTTCAGCTTGCCGCTGTTGATCAGCTCCACCGCCTTTCTATATGCTGGGCTATTTTGGTCGACACCTGTCTCGCAATGCCAGTTTTCGTAGGCGAATGCCGAACCGTCGACAACACCACCTAGGACTTCCTTGATGTATCGTACTGTCATTGCACGGACCGAACCATCGTCACCCCAAGCATCGGAAGAACTGAAGTCGACCTTGAAAGAAGCGCCCTCAAGGCAACCCCCCTTACCCCTCCACTGCTTCATGTAGTAGTCGTTGGTTCCGACTTTGATGACCATTGTATCGGTGATTGGCATAGTTACCGGTTTACCATCCTTGAGGACAGGAGTACCATCGTTTTTGTATTCGACAATCAAGGCAAGATCCTTGATCCTGTTCCCCTGTTCCTTGGTCAGATCTACCGTATAAGTTATGCCACATCCTGTGAAATCCGAGCTGTATTTCGATGCGCGGCGCTCTGGATTGTAGCTAATGGTTAGATCTCCTTCTTTCATCGTATTGAAATATCCAGCGCTCCATTCGAGCAACTGCTTGAGCTGCTTCCCGGTCATTTCATAGACAGTGATCTCCCCAGCCGAAAACGAGTATGCCGACGAGATGTCTTTAATGCTTATCGGACCGATCGGGAATCCTGCATCCTCATAATCAGTGCATAATATTGCGCACTGCGCTCCGGTATAGTACATGCCCGCATGCCCAAGCAAATTGATAATCCCTGTTCCTTTAGTGTACACGCTGGATATCCCCTTGATCTCGTCATGACCACACAGGTCGGCATTGATCAGCTTCCCAATAGGGGTGTTGACATAGGAACGGAGTTCTGCCTTGAACGGCTCCATCGTCTTGACCAATGCAGGTTGTTCGACTGAACCACAAGGCTCGTTCTTCGAGCTCTTGGACATGACCTTCCAGCCGGTATCGGTATTCTCGAAGGAAAGGTCGACTACTCCTAGCACCCTCGCGTAGTAGTACGGTTCAGTAAGCAAAACTCCATTGACCATCTTGCTGTCAACATTGACATGAGCATGTCCACCAATGATGACAGCGAAATCGGGAAATGCCTCAGCTATATCGGTGATGGACGATCCCTTCACATTGTTCTCTTCATCAAGTCCCATATGCATGATGCCAACGATTGCATCAACATGCTCCTTCTGCAGTTCCTCGATGGCAGTGGCTACCTCATCCAGCGGATTGACGACTGTCACTTCATCCAATGTACCCTTCCCTTCCTCGAAGGAAGCGATCAAGGGGGTGGTAACGCCGATGATTCCAATCCTAACGCCCTCACGTTCGATGATAGTCCACGCAGGCAGATATCTTTCACCTGTCGATTTCATGTGGACATTTCCGGACAGGATTGTTGCATTCGCCTGTTCGATCAGATGTGAGCGACGCTTGTAATCGAAATTGTATTCATGGTTCCCCCATGTCCAGACATCGTAGCCCAGTTGATTCATAGCAACGATCATCGGGTTTTCCTTGTGGTCAATAAAATATTCCACATGGTTGGCTTGCACAGAATCACCTGCATCGACAAGAATTACATTGGGATTTTCCGCACGATGTTTATCGATCAAGGTCGCTAGGTAAGTCAGACTGCCTTTGGTATCCTTTGTGTCAGTAGCAAAATCCCATGGCACAAACCAACCATGAAGATCACTGGTAGCGAGAATCTGGATATTGACATTGCTTCCTACCCCGACGGTCGGTTGCGCCATCACGAGACCAGTGATGCATAGCAACACTGACAACCATACAAACAGACGTTTTCTCATTGCAGACGACTCCTTCCAGACCATAAGAATATCGATATTCTCCTTTAATGGTCTGAGATTTTCACAATAAAACAATAGGAGCTGTCATTCCCCGACATTTTCGATAAGCGAGCATCGTGCAGAAAATCCTGTTTTCTAAAGATTCCTATCCTAAATTGCCAATTATGCAACAGCTCCTACCACATTCACTAGCAACGCTAGTTTCTAAGCAATTCTAAGTCATGACCATTTTGGCATCAAGGGCTGGTATTGACTCATCAAGAATCCAACCGAAATGAAAAGAAGGGCTCATAATGAATTCTGACCCTGATGCAGAGAAAAGAAATTGTAAGATTTTCTTTCCACTAGGCGGTTCTTTGGAGAGCCCGACAAGCTAAAGCTCTTTTTCGCCCGCGACTTGCATGGCGATTTTGGGGGGTGACTTGGGGGTAACATGGGGGCTGACTTGCAGGGTATCTTGAGGGGTGACTTACATGTAACTAGAAGTCTAAAAAATAGGCAGTATTTCTTACCCAACATCTAGTTACACAGAAGACTCTTAAGCGCTCGTACTTTCAGAAAGGCTCAGCGAATCTTCAGCGAGTATCCGATATGTTTCCAGATTGCGAAGTGTAATATCATCCTTTGTGGCACATCGGATATTCTCAACGACGATACCAGTGCTTGAGGAAAAAGCTTGGTCAAATAGACATTCGATTTCCAGGGCCATCTGCTCGCTGAGATCGTCATCGATTCCGACTATAATACTAATTTTATATGGATCAACGTCTTCTAGCTCTGTATCGGTAACTTCAATCCAAATACTAAAAACTCCTCTAGGCAACCCATCCTGAGAAAATCTTTGTAGTTTTTTATTGTTTTTTAATCGTCTATTAAATGCATCAGGGAATGCTGCTCGCACATAACGTCGCGCCAACCAGAGTCTAAGAATACTTCTCGATTTTTCATCAAGCTGGACAAATTCATCCTTCTTGAGATCGTAAAATGATTTTTTGCGCACTCTAAAGCGATCATTTATTGAAAATCTAATAGTTTGATCCTTTGCTGGTATATCGATTTTTCTTGGACTCTTCAAATCAGCAAATTCCCGACAAACGGTTGGGTTGATTGTACCAGCAAGCAATTCAATATAGGGCTCTTTATCGGTAGAAGCGATAATATCACAATCCTGAGAAATCACACAAAGGACACAATCTTTTGTAGTTGAAGGCCTCTCATCTATTGATGCATTGAGTAGAGCATTTGTCTGTCCAGAGTCAACAATGTCTCCTTGATGCCAATCCACTTCCCAAAACCTTTCTTCAATTGTCTGCATTGTAGAATTATACCCCTCTATAGATACTCAACAGGTTGTCTTCGAGAATCTTCTTCTTGGACTCTTCAGAAAGGATAACTTTTGATTTGGCCTCATTTTCCGCCAGCCGCTCAGCGCGCTTTTGGGACATCTGACGTATCTCTTTCACCATAGCGCGAATTTCTTCTTCACTGAACTCTGGTTCGGAAAGTGCTTCAAGAAGGCTTTTTTTGAATGCTCCCACAGGCCTTTCGATATAACCATAGAAAATAGGAAACCATGTCTCGGTTCCTAAAGGTTCCATTAAAGAATAAAGCTTTCGGATTGTGCGCAAATTGTCTGGGCTGGGCTCACTTTCACCATTGAGCCATGCATAGAGTGCGGGCCTACTCACCTGCAAGATTCGAGCAAGGTCGCTCTTACTCAATCGAAAATAAGAAAGAATTGCTCGAATCTTATCGGCTGCAATTGGCTCAACAGAAGATTGCACATTGCTTCCTAAAGATATTATATGACTAAGTGCGCTTGAAAACATCCGCTCAAATTCCTTTTCTATATAACCACTAGGTGTTGTTGCTTTCTCTGAGGACTCTATACCGTAGATATCAATTACATCCATTTTTTCAGCCCTTCCTCCGTAACCACAGATTGAAAAAAAACTTCGTCAATTGTGTCATGTAAAGCAAAATAAATCTCTTCCAACTGGTTTATTGGAATCCCTGTTCGATCCAATGGAAATGGGTTTTCGCATCCATGATCCATGTCGATCAGCGCAAAATCATCATCAATATCGATCGTGCGAAGGCGCATAGGAGCTTCGCTATAGAGATCAGAAGGCAGGTCTCGCTGTTCGGCGTTGCGCAAAATACGGATGGAAAGCATTCCTTTCTGGCCACTTCCTAATTCTGTATCCGCGACCTCTATGTGAGTGTATCGTTTTTTCTTATTCTTGAAATATGGAGAATCGATGCCTCGCATCGAAGAGCGAAGATATGAATCGATATCATCATCACTGAATTGTCGGGTGACTTGGTCTACATAGCGTAGGCCAAGGCGGCCAGCGATGCCATGAGTTGCATGCTCGGTAATTTCGAGCATTGGAGTTAGGATAGAAAAATAGCGATCGATAAATTTTTCAAAAGACTCATAATCAGTTGTTTGCAGCAAAATCTGATCTTGATCCAAGATTATGGATGTGTGTCTTTCTGGGGTCTCAAATTTCCACTGAGAAATTGTAATCTGTGCAAGTCCGGAAGGAGAAGCTTCTAGCTTCGCTATATTCTTATGAGATACCAATGGAAAACCATTTTTCCTCAAGTGATCTTGGAGAGCAGGGATATAATCCGAGATATTAAGAAGCGGAGAAAATCGAAGCTGAATCAGTGCAAGCGCAAGAGGTTGCTTGCTTAATGGAATAGTCCTGCAGTTTCTCTTTGATTGCATCGTATGTTCCTTCTTCGTAATTCTCTTGGTTCTTTAGTTATACTTTACACCTCACTTTACAAACCCGCAAGACTAAACTTCGTTACTTCTTGCAATTTGCAAGCTGCATATGCTCTTTATGACTCTTTTTGCGGATATTTTTATTTGTAATAAGGATTCTCTATTAAAATTCTCTATTAAAAAATGGATTCACTTTTTCATTACAAGCACATCGGCTCCAATTTGTGCAATTTCGATATTATCCGATAGCTGGTGTAATGTCTCAGCGGCTATAGAATGCATATTGAAGGCAAAAAATGCTGGCGAATGAAGGATCACATTAAAATCTGCTTGCGGGTTCCCCATTGCATAGAAAGCAGAAAGCAGAAGAAATGCAACATTGCGCATATCATGAATATGAATTGGCTCGCTTTTTATGTAGTTACCTTTCCGTGCGCTATCACGTATAAGGTCCCAGGCAATAAATGAACGAAGCACATATCGAGATGTGCGCATAATGGTTTGTCTATCGCCATATATTTCCTTGAGCCTTGTAACTATCTGGGAAGCAGTTACAGCATCCTGGAGATTGAAAAGCCGCCCTGTTTGTACTGCAATATTAAACCAGTAAGGATAAGCAGCACACAGTATGCCAAAATGAATCGCTGTATGGTCTTCTACTCCTTCCCGAAGGAGTAGAAGACCTTGTGTACGAAGATCTTCGATTTCAGGAAGTTCAGGAAGTGGATTAACCCAGCAGTTCATAAGTATGGCTACCGCAAACTTGCAGTCCTGTTCGCTTCTTGGAAGCTCAAGGCCACTGCCTCGCCTATTTGCAAGATACCTCGTAAGCTCTTGCCTTACTTTTTCAGCTGGAAGCCCTGCAAGTATAAGATTTGCTGTCTTTTCCATCCATTCGAGGCGAATAGTCTGTTTTATGCCAATTATCCCGGTACGATTTTCTTGCATTTCAATTCCTTTCTACTTCTATAAGCGGTACAAGCACTTCTTCAATGGAAATGCTACCATGGCTTATAGCCTTTTCTCCCTCGTTGAGAAATGCGCTAGTACCAGTTGCAAGCAAAGGATAATAATTATCCGGCAGTCCTATCGGCTTCCATTTCTGGGAAAACGCTAGTTTCTGAGCGGCAGCATCTCTCAAATTTTGAGAGGTATATATTCGTGCTCGTTCACCGCGCTCAGTGGCTAGAATACCTTCTCCGCTAAGGCGTCCCTTGCCTTCGCATTCGATATTCCCATGATCTGAGGCAATCCAAACTGAATATTTTCGTTTTATTAGCTCATCGAGAAGCCGTTCGAGATACCCCTGCTCAAGCCATGTTCTAAGACTATTCTGCATATCATGGGCACCGAGAATATTGTTATGCATAATTTCATCCACAATATTGATCACCAGGCCTGCAACTATTGGCTCATGCATGCTACCCAGCGTGTCAAAGAGTTCTTGACAGCTCGATTTTTCAATTTCTTTTCTATAATAAAGATGCAATGATTGTGATTGAATTTGAGCTTCCCATGATTGTCTCCACAGCATTTCTTCCTGTGATGTTGTTTCGACTTGGTTTGGGAAATTCAAAGGGCTCTTGCCTGCAAAAATTGCCTGGCGAGAAATAGTGGTCAATGTCGGAACCCAAGCGAACAAGGTTGTCTCTCGAAATTTCAGTGGAGCTTTGCGAGTCTCAAGATGATGGCGAATGCTGATCCATTGCGAAAGTGAAAGTCCATCGATTACGATAAGCGCAACATTATTGCTGGTTTTAGATTTTTCAAAGTGCCGCTCGAGCATCCGATGCACATGATGCACCATTATGGGCGGAGCTGGTGAAAGATTGATAAGCCATTTGAATGACTGGGTAAGCCATTCTGCAAATTGCTTATTAATAGCTGCTCTCATTTCAGATAAATCCTGCATCTCCTTTGAGGTTCCTTCTGTTTCTACAAGCATTGATAATTCAGCCCACGGCCAGATAAAGTCCTGCCATTGACGGTAGTTTGATGCCTCCATTGGAATGTGCGCTTCAACGTGTTGAAATAGTTTTGTGATGCGCGAATGTACCGCCGCTTCTTTTCTTACAAGAATGCCACACTGTTCCCAAGATCCTAAAAATGCCTCTGGTGCTTCAACTACAACAGGCTTTAGCATGCCCTCAGTAAAAAGGTTATCGATAAAAGGACGTATTGTATCTTCTGCAAATTGAAGAATCTTTGGACCTGGTATTTTTAGTGTCTGTTCTATTGTGATGGAATCTAGTAGCTCGTCATTCTGCTTGTGGGCAAGATACAATGGCCAGCGTTCTTGCAAAAATTCATAAAAAGTGTTGCTGTCGCGTAGCAATATATCTATCGGCCACTTTTTTAATTGTGGCTTTTCTTTTAGCACAGAGGCAAAGCGCATTGCAGAGAACTCATCAAGGGTAAGATGTTGATAATGTATCCTCAGCAATTCTCTAAGGAGCTCTTCATTAGTATCGATTAATTCTGATTGCAGACCATAGACAAGCTTCAAGATTATATCGATTGTAGCGGTATCTCCAACAGGGAATGAAGGGAGCACATGCTTTTTAGCGTACAAGGTATCGATCAAAGCAATATCTATCTTCTGCAAAACTGGATAGCTCAGCGTAAGAAAGATGCCCCCTAGGCTATAGAACAAGGTCCTTGCTCTTTTTATGATATCATAAGGCAGTGTGATTACCTCTTTTTCTCGCTCTTCAGGTATAACAATAAGGTTTAGAGATTTTCCAGCATCCCATACGGATCGATACTCTTTTTCATATTCATAACGAAATACAATAGGGTCGCCGAATTTTACTATTTCATAGCCCCTGCAATTAAGTTCCTGAACCAGCAATGCTTCTTCAAACAGCCTATCGGGATCTCGCACAATAGTGAGTTTACAAATGCCTGAAGGAAAATCCTTCAAAATTTCGTCGCGCCAGCTAGCCATATTAGCTATCTTCCTCTTCTATCTTCATAATCAAGAGAGGTTTCATCTCTGGAATCGCCTGAGCAGCTCTTTCAAATTCTCTGCGCCACTGTGTCATTTCCTCTTCGAGCCGTGCAAGGCGGTATTTACGTACCTCAGGAAGCCCTAACGCTTCTATCGCTTTTTTCCTGGCAGAAAATGCAATGTTTGCGCGCTTTTCTTCCTGCTCCATTGATTCTTTATGGGCGCGAATTAACATTTGGTAGTGATCATTGCCTGATTTCTCAAGTGCATTCCAGGTGCTTTGCCAGAGATCTTCTGCATCATGTCCTTCGATATATCCATGAATCTGTGGTGGTTCGGAAAGGAGTACATCCCAGATGTGCTGTGCGGTAGGCAGAAATATCGTTCCTTCGTTGCTCAAAAAAATAGTAAAGAAATCCCGTCGTACCGCAGGAATACGCAAATAGCTCGTCTTGTGTATGGCTGCTATGTGGAGCTGGACTTCACATAAGGCCCATAAGCCTTGAATATTCGATGGGAGGCTCTTAAGCCATATCCGAGGAATTGGGCTTGTTGGTGCAAAAAATACTCCTTGGGAAAGCATTTGGCGAATTCGCGCATCTTCCGGGGAGAGTAGAACACAATGAGTGTCAGTTTTTTGTTGATTCTGATAAAAGGTACAGGGATAGTCCTTTTTGCCATCTGGCCAGATGATTTGCCAATAATCATCCTTTTTCTGTGCCGCTCCGCCATGTAGCTGCAGCCATGAGAGAGTCATTTGTTCGATCCAAAAAGGAAGGGGAGCTGCTTTTATATTCTTGCTTATTTGAGGATCGGGCGTTGCAGACAAACCATAGAGTGGAGAATTCACTATTGTTTCATGAGCAATTTTTCTGAAGTCTGCAATAGCCTGTTGCGCTGCGCTATCCGCCTTTTGCGGTTCGATAATCGCATTTGTGAATGCTTTTTGAAAGAGCGCTCCCGCTTTAGAAGAATCGAGCACATCGCTCACCTTATCGACGCCAAATTCTTGTAAAATTGTTGCAAGTTTTTGCTCGAGCACACGACGAACTCTAAATTCTACTGAGTTTTCAAAAATGAAATTGAATGCCCTAACCGGATTCGATTGACCAATACGATCGACACGCCCAATACGCTGCTCAATGCGCATTGGATTCCACGGTAGATCATAATTGATCACGATATGACAGAATTGAAGATTGAGTCCTTCTCCGCCTGCATCAGTGGAGACCATAATAGGCACTTCGTTTGCAAATGCGCCCTGCACTTCAAGTCGCTCATCCATATTCATTGCACCGTTGAGCACGACTACCGAAAAACCTCGCGCTTCTAAAAATTCCTTGAGCATGAGCTGAGTCTGTATGAATTCCGTAAATATGAGGAATTTTGTGTCAGGATTATGCTCTTCAGCCTGAATACGGTGCAAATATTCAAGCAATACTTCAGCTTTTGCATCGGGATTAGCAGCCTCTGCCGAGGCAGCAAGTGTCCTTAAGCGCTCCACTTGTTCTATCTCGTTATCGAGCGCATCCAGATCGATATCGAGCAAGATTTCAAGCAGCTCTTCACCATCCATTTCATAGAATGTCTCTGCCGTTTCCTCCTCATTTTCTAATTCCAATGCATTAGTATGCGCCATGGTAAGGCGCTCTTGTGCATTCTTTAATAGCAAATAGCGTGTATCAAGCGTTTTTCGTATCGCTCGGGTACTTGATGAAATTAGTCGTTGCAAGAGGAGCATGAGAAAACCAAAATAACGTTTCTTTGTCTTGAGGGCCTGATTGTAGCCAAACCGTACATATGCTGATACTTCATCATAGAGCTGATGCTGCAGTGTATGGCGCTCCTGCCATTGGATTGGAACAAGCTGTGTCGTTCGTGGCATAAATAAAGGATTGCCCTGCTCATCAATTGCCTTTCGCTTCTCAGTTCGAATTACAAAAGGCGCAATTTTCTCCCTGCGTATGGTCATTTTCTCTGCAAAGGTAAGTGGATCAAGTAAGAACATGAGCCGGTAAAATGCATCGCTTTTCCCTTGATGCGGTGTAGCGCTCAGAAGTAAAAGCAATGGCGCTGCATCTGAAAGCGCTTTCCCAAGTTTAAAACGTGCGACACCTTCATCGGATCCACTCAGCTTGTGCGCTTCATCGACAATGATAAGATCCCAGCCTGCAGCACACAACTCTTCAAAGCGATTTTTGTTGTAAACTTGTATTCGTTCGCGAGACCAGTTGCCTCGGTGGCGAATAGGTTTTACCGAGTCTAAAGAAACAATAACCTGATCGAAAAGTTCCCATGGGCTTGGATCGCTGGCATCGGTACGAGCAATGTGCTCGAGGGAATCGATATCGTCTCCCAACACAATACGGAAATTCTCATGGAATCGGTTTTTCATTTCCGCCTGCCATTGCACCACGAGGCTTTTTGGAACAACAATGAGCGTCCTTTTTACAAGCCCCCGGATTTTGAATTCCCGCATGATAAGACCTGCTTCAATGGTTTTTCCAAGGCCTACTTCATCTGCAAGGAGATAACGCACATAATCGCCACGAGTGGCGCGACTCAATGCTTGTAATTGGTGTGGCAATGGAATCATCTCAGCGGAGAGCGGTGCCAAGAGCATCACGCTTCCTCCCGGACGAGTGCGTTCCATGGCATCGGCAACTTTTGCAGCAGCGGCAGTGTAGATTATATTGTCTGTAGTTACCTTACCTACAGTTTGCGCTGGCCTGAGATCTCTCGCAGGAAGTCGCACAACCATATTCGATTGGCTAAGCCACACACGACAGATATCTTCGCCCCAGAGAGTAAGACGTTCGATAACCTGGCAGAGCTCACCATGTTCTGAGCTAAAATACCAGCCTCCTTGCTGCACATCCATACTGCTTAGTTTCCTTGGATTCTCGTAACCGCAAGATCATAATACATGAGCAGTTTAGGATCTTCCTCGAGCACATTTTCTGGTATCTTTTTTGCGATATCGACAATGGTTTGGTAGTCGAGCTCCTGCCAGGCTTTTTTAAAGCCAGCACGAATAGCTTCGAGGCGAAGTACCCTGAGCCTGCGAGCGGCGGTCTTATAGGATTCAAATTCCTTAAGAAGCGCACGCTCACGTATCCTCTCGAGATCCGCCGCTTTATTTGGATCGGGCACATACCAGCGGTCTTTGGCTTTTGCGCGCAATTCAGGGGCGTCTTTGGAAAGATTTCTCAGTTCCTTGTAGTTTGTTGAAAGATAACTATGAATCTGGCTTGGTACTTCGTCTTTGCCATCGTAGCAGAGAAAGTTTTCTTCTAGGAGTTCGGATAATTCAAGTTCGACTTCGTGCTTGCTCCATCCAGTGAGTTTTTCTATAAATTTGGGATGAAGGTCTTGGAATGTTTGCGGCTTATTACGCAGTTCGTTGCGGAGCCATGCAATAGCGCTCGCCTCATCGACCACGAAAAGTTCTTCCTGTAGAGTCTGACCAAGTGCGAGCTTCTTTTTATCGTACTCAGCTGCTTGCTCGGGGAGAAAGTACATCCCTTCGCGCATTGGAAAGCGCTCGGCAAGACCCTGCTGAAACTCGCCTGAATCTAGGGGCACCATTACGTTTTTTCGCACATAGTAGGCCACAAGCTGATCGTAGAGTACGCGCGGATCGCGCTCAGGAATCGATACGAGCTTATTATCGGAAATCTTAATCACTGCAAGATAGCCTAAGTGGGTCCGTACAAAATCCCATACGCCTTCTTGGGTGCCTGCTTCCTTTTTGAAGCGCTCCTCAAATCCGCCGTTGGGCTTGTATGCAGAAATGATAAGGTCTTGCTTCACCGCTGTAGGAGTAGTTACTGCGTTGAAGGTGTGCTGCTGTTTATCCATCATGGAGACATTTGCAATGATAAAACCTGCTTCCCCAAGTGCTGTCTGGATGCTATTCCACACTGAAGCCTTAGTATTGGAAAACTCTACAGTCATCCAATGGCCAGGTTTGAGAACACGGTATGCCTCTCTGAAACAGTCGGTCATAAGCCTGTGGTATTCTTGAGGTCCTTTCTCTTGGACTTCGTTTTCAATAGCTTCAGGTTTACTGTTTGTCCATACTCTTAGCCAGGATTCCCATAAGAAGTTCATTTCAGAGTATTTCAAATTAGCTCCAAATGGAGGATCCAGAAAGATATAGTCAAAACAAGCGCTTGCTCCGCTACATTTTGTTTCTGACAAGGATGATGTTTGAATATAATTCAGACTTGAGGAGAAGAAATGTGCCAGTACAAGGTCATGAATCTTCCCTTCAAGCAACTGGACAATATTTCTTTCCGCGATTGAAGACGGAATATATAAGGAGTTTGGTAACGCTCCAGCTAGATTCAGAGAGCCATGTTTTAGTCCAACATTATGAAGTTTGCTCGCTGTCTTAAATAATATCGAAGTCAGACAAAAGAGCGCAAAAGGACGACTGTAAAATCGAGAGTATAATTTGGCCAATACGCATAAATTCCTCTTGCTGTAGAAATGATGTACATGTGTAATCCCAATTCTCAGAGGTTCGCCTGTCTTGTCTCCCTTAGGAATCGGATCGGTAGGGTACCAATACGGAATTTCGCTCTCTTCTATTCTTTCAATCAGTGCAAGGTCAAAGGCATCGGGCTTTTTTTCTGCTCGAGTCTTTCCCATTGTGTAATTTATCAACACTGGCACCTGTTTTGCCTGCCGCACTGTTTCCTTAATGGCGCTGTCGTATTTATTCACCCATGCACGCTGCATGCGACGCTTGTTCAACATTGCACCACAATGCGGGCAGGGAAATTCCTTCTTGACCGCCCCTGCTTCCTTGTCGACTGCAGCATCCCAAAAGATTACTTCTTGCATACAATCTGGACATACAAAGACATCGGACCATACGGTGTAGTTGATTTTTCCTTTTGTCTTGCCATCAGTATGAATGGTCTCGTACATCCAACCACACTCAGCTTCAACCTCTTTAAGGATGCGCTTTGCCTCTCGTTCAAACGCTTGCACATCTACCGGTGTATTGTAGTTGTAGGCAATAAAGGTGGCTGCTGGGGAGAGGTCGTTTAGCACTGCTTTGCGCGCTCCAAGTTTGGAGAATGGCTGCCAAACTTTCTCTCCATTTTCTTGGACAACCTGTTCAGAAATCGTGCCATCGTCATCGACTTTATAGCCTAGAGATTCTACGGTCGCCTTATCACCGCACAATTGCGCTGCAACACCTGTCATCCCTGTACCACAGAATCCATCAAAAACGATATCGCCAGGCTCGGTATAGTAAAGGATATAGCGCATAATTGCCTTGTGGGGCACTTTTGTATGATACGAATGTGCATTGTAGATAGGGTCGTTTTTCCCTTCGCTCACATCCGCGGCAAAGGGTTCACGATGATACACATACCCCTCTGGTTTTGGCGGTTTTTCTGCTTGCCATGTTCTTACAAATTCATCGATCCATGGATTAGGGCAGGCTGTGTAATAGGGAGGATCTGAGAGCGCCAAAATATCCTCATCAGCACCAAGCGGAAAGCCTTCGATCTTGCGAAATTCTGGGTCTTTAAGTTTTTTTCGCAATTCTTCGGTAAAATAGGCGCGCCGCGCTTCGTCATCCGGGAACGCTATGCCAAGGCATGTGACTGGCGCATGCAAGGATGTATACTGCGAATTCGATTCTGTTTCGGACTTTGAAAAAAGCTCTCCTTCGAGGAGAGGATCGAAATGGTCGGCCATTGTATTTTTCCTTTCTTTGCTCAATTATTCCATTACAATACGCACCTTATTTGGGTCGTTTCCTCTTGTAAGATCCTCAAGAAAAGCCTCAAAGCGGACGCGCAATTCCTGTGGCGTTGCAGGGCCTTCGGAAAGTTTGAGCGCTCTTTCAAGCTCAGAAAGGCGCAAGGGTATGCGAATCAAGCCCGACAGCGCTTGTTGCAATGCGTTGATAAAATTGCTGTCGATAACCTCAGGGATCTCTTTAGCCGCCATAAAAGCATTGATGATTGCCCGTTCATCGGGCTTGAGAAGCTCTAAATTCTGCTGAATTATTGGGTCTGCAAGATTTGATAAGAGCGCATTGGTAGCTGCCTCTAGAATTTGATCGAGTTTTTCATCAAGCATTGCCAATTGGTGCTTGGCTGAAGGATGAATTTCGGGTTCAGCAACAGGTCTAAAACTGCAAACAGGGCAATATGGAATTTTATCGAGCTGCTCTGGGCTAAGGCTAAAGCAAGTCTTTAGACTTGCAAGATTTTCACGCCATGCAACAAATTGATTATTCTGCAGCAGCTCAATGCTAGTGAGCTTTTGAAGGGCATAGAACCGACGATCGCTCGTCAGGTTACGCTTTTTTTCGTCTTCAACGCGACCTAAACGATTCTTGAAGTGCAATTCAATATATGCTTTTTTGTACTCATTTTTGATTTCGCGCAGTCGCATGTTCAATTCTCTCGTTCTTGTATTCAATTCACTGACTGGTAATGTGCGATAGAGGTGCAGAATTTCTTCTTTTTCTTTTTCATATTCTTTGCGCCAGGGACTATCTATCGGCAGGATTTCTGCAGCCTGAGAAAGATAATTGGTGAAGGTATACTGATCGTTGATAAGATTTGTAAGGGTCTCAAGCTTTTTAAGCGCGACAAGCACTGGCTCATGACGCTTTACTTCTTCAGCGGTCGATCGGAAGTTCTTGAGTTTCCCTGGCGTGGTAAATCCTTGAAGGGAATCTAAGAATTCTTGCGTTGCTTTGATGCTTTCTTTCAATGGCTTAAATTCTTCCTTTTCAATGAGGTCTGCTCCCCAGAATTCTAGCCCCTCATCAACGATTTTTTTGGCTTGTGCAAGCCTTGTTGTAAGCTGTAGCAGCTGATCCTGCATTTGACGAACGGGCTCTTCTTTTCCTTCTATGATGAGATTGACATTTCCTGGCGCTATTTGCAAAAGCTCGAACAATGCCTGCAGCCCAGGCTTATTCCATTCTTTGGGTGGCTCGATATGTTTGAATTCAGTAAGCTCATCAAGCGAAGTTGCAGCAAGCACCTGCAGGTTTGCTGCATCGAATTTTTGGCTGCCGACAACAAGAACTATTTGGCCTGAATAGACGAGGCTTGCAAGAATCACTGCGACCCACTCAGGCTCTAGTCTTGATTGTGAAGGATCCATAAAGTCAACATCATGCACCCTTTCGATAATCTCGTTTCTGTTTATGACCTGGCCAGGACTCTTGTTTGCAAATTTATCGAGGATGTAGTTCGCATAGGGCGATTTTGATGGATCGATGCGATCATTATCGATCAGCATAAGGCCTTCAAGCACTGCTCGCGCTTGGCGAGTAAACGATTGTTTCGGATTTTGTGCAATGGCACGCAGCGCTTCTTGTGCAGCTTGTGCACGGTTCTTTGTGGTAATCTTAATGCTAAAGTGCGGATAATTCGGCGCTTGGTCTTCAAAATAAGGCGATAAGCACAGAGAAGCGATGCTATTCACATAATCCCTAAAGTTAATTGTCTGGTCTACTCCAATTCCAGCAAGATCGCGAATCGACTTACCTTTCATCCATTGGCTCATCGGTTTTGACTGACCACGATAGGTAACTTCAAATGCGGTGTCTATATTTTTTGTAAGCCATTCATGCAGGTTTTTGCGAAAAGTCTCTGCCTTGCCTGTATATATTTGTTTTTGCTGAGCAGAGGATGTTAGAGCAAGTTCATTTGCTCCAGCAAAGAGTTTGAGGTTTTCTATAAAAAATTCATCAGGGCTTTTGAGGCGAAAGAACACCTCATCGGGCTTTTTTTCATCTCTAAATGAAGGAGGATCATACGGCTGCAGAAAATAGAGGTAAAAATCACGCGGTGGAACAGCAGTTGAACGCTCATTAGGAGCACCAAAAAAGAGATAGCCAAGTCTGGTCACATTGCGGCCGCGCCATTCAAGTTCATGCTGCCAAATGAGGTAATGAGGAACCCATGTTTCTATATCTTGGCATTCCATTGCTATTCTCAAGACTTGGTAATAGTAACGGTCCAAAGTATCATTATCGAGGCTTTCAGCTCTAATCCTTATGTTTTCATCAAAGTCCTCGGTTTTCTTAAGGTCGAGATAATACTGCCGATTTTCTGGGCTATAGGAAATAAATTGCCCATTGACGGCCTTAATAATCTCTCGAAGCACGGTTTCAATATGCGTGAGGAGATCTTTATCAGGCTCCTTTCCTCCAAGTTCTGCAGCATTCTTATCATAGAGGCAAAGTCGATCTCGCAATTCTTCAGGCGTACTACCGACCGGCGCATAGATGTCGCCAGTAGTGAGCCTTTCTACAGAGAGCGCATGAATAATTCTTAATGCGCTTTCTTTATACAGTTGATTGATAGAACCCAATATTATTCTGTCTTCAATTCTCTTACTTATATCAATCACCTGACGTACATCCGGCATTCCGCGGAATGAGGCGTCCTCGCATATATTCTTCCAGTAGGCATCAAAGGCAATTAGTCCAGGCTCATCTTCAGGAACATCTTGCTCAAGAAACTCTCTAATACCGAGCGAAAGCGTTTTAAGCACTTCGCGCTTTTCTGCAATTTTTATACGTTCAAAGGTATCGATGTAGTCTGGATGTATAGGAAAAAGGCTCACAAATTCTTCCATTCGTTCACTTAAAGAGCCAAAAAATCGATTGAATTTTTGAAGATGTTCGCGGACAAGGTGTTGCTGTTCAGCATTTTTCTTCAACAGACGTTCAGCAACGACAAATTTGACATCGTTCCGCGCAATAATTACCTGCTCAAATCTATCTTTAACTCTATGAAGACTATCAGCAGCAAAACTAAAGCGTGGTGATTCAAAAATCGCCTCTTGAACTCCTGCAATAAACCGAAATCGAAGGTTTTTACAAACTTCACCTATCTCACGAAGAAAATTGAGATCGAGGATGAGCTCATGATCTCTACGGGTCCGCAGATAATCAAGAAGCTCATCCACTACAAGGAGATATCCTTTATCAGGATATACTCTTTCAAATGCTGCCATCATATCTTCAAATGCACTCTTGTTATTGGATGCTGCTGACATTTCGGGAAATCTAAAAGAAATACCAATTCCCCCAAGATGATCAGAAATCGCATTACAAACAATATCATGCAAATTCATTGTGGTTGCGCCTATTTCAAGGCGGCATACTTGAAAACAGCCTGCAATGGGTCTTGCTTTTTCTCTGAGCTCATCATGATGCAAGTCCTCAAGATATGCAGCATCTTCTGCAATAGACGAAATAATCGACAAGAGGTGAGATTTACCTGTTCCATAGTTACCAACAACCAGAATACCTTTGTTATCGCGAGGCTCATCATATTGAAGGTTGGGAATTGCAATATCAGAAATGCGTTCTGCCATTTGTTTGGAAACCACGTAAGTATGCACGAGATTGTGAGCTTCATCAGTCTTATTTGCATCGCGAAGCTGGATGATTGTTTCAATTGGATCAAATTGAATTAACTCTTTGTATTTCATGTTTGTATCCTTTCATAATTAGCGAGTGGGATTATTTCAGCGTCAATAGTCGAATAGCTCCGATATTCTGGATGATCAGGCTCTGCGTATACTAAGCGGCCACCAATCATAGAGCCTTGCCAGGAAGCAATTACAGTTCTATTGCGGGATAGGTTTTCAAGGAGGCGAAGAGGGTCAAGCTTGAGCGCAGGATCGAAGAGTATCTCGATATTATCCAGCAATGTTGGCTCCGAACTCGATTCCACTAGATCGGCTAGTATTGGAGCGACCTGAAAAGGTCTCGAACGCGGAGAAAAAGCAAGCAACTCGCTAGAAAGTTGGAGGTTTACATTCACGATAGATGATCCAAGACATTCTGCAAGCTTTTTTATCAGTGGCGTTTTGCCAGATCCTAAGGGACCAACCAGCAACGCAAGGCGGTAGAAGCGCGCAGGAGCTCTCGCGATAAAGTTCAAAAGGTCCTCGATAATAGGTTCACTCATTCATGAATGCTCCACTCAGATTTGTTTTTAAGCCTGCTTATTCTCGATTATAGCACATGATATGGGTGAAGAGAGCTTTCCAAAGGTTATAAATTAAGGTTTTTGAGGGAATCGATAGATAGATTTTTGACAGGATTTCCTGGATTTTTCTGATTTACAGGATAATTCGTCGGGATTTCCAGGATTTTGTTGGATTAACGGGTCACTACTTCAGCCAGTGATAAGCGGCAGTGAGGGACGCACTCACTGCATAGATCACGAAAGATTGCTGCGCTCATCGATCACGAAGGAGGGCCGCGCTCGCAGATCGCGAGGAATAGCACGCCCATCGATTCGGAATCACGAATCGCGAAGCTCGGCGAGCGACCTTATGCAGCGCTATTCTTTTTGTCTTATCCTGTTTATCTTTGCTAATCCTGTCATCATGTCAAAAAATTTTCCTGCTCATCACTCACAAAACTCGCGCGATAAGTGTGTCTGTTTATCACAAAACTGGTTTGACTTTTGTGCATGCTTGCTCTATACTCGATTTATGGAACGAAAAGCTCTATCTGACCTCCAAAAATGGAAAGAAAACCTTTCTCGAAAACCCCTTATCCTCCACGGTGCCCGACAAGTCGGAAAAACATGGCTCATCAAGGAATTTGGTGCTCGTTTTTATCAAAACGTCGCCTACATCAATTTCGAGGCGAATGAACGCATGGCAACCCTCTTCGCTTCCGATCTCGATATTCCACGCCTCCTCACCGGCCTCAGAATCGAAGCCCACACCGCTATCGAGCCCGAGACAACCCTCATCATCTTCGATGAAGTCCAAGAAAATCCAAGAGCTCTCACCTCTCTCAAATATTTTGCCGAGAACGCTCCCGCCTATCACATAGTCGCTGCAGGCTCACTTCTAGGCATTGCAATGCATAAAGGCATTTCCTTTCCTGTTGGTAAGGTCGATTTTCTTGATCTCTATCCATTCTCTTTTGAGGAATTCCTCTGGGCTTCGGAAGAATCTGAGCTTGCGCGCCTAATTACGAATCGTGATTGGCAACTTCTTGAATCTTTGAGAGGGAAGCTCATCGAATATCTAAAATACTACTACTGCGTAGGTGGTATGCCCGAATGCGTTAGCACTTTTGTGGAATCTAGAGACCTAGAGAGAGCGCGCAATATCCAAATATTGCTTCTTAATGCCTATGAACAGAACTTCTCAAAATATGCTGAACCTGCGATGGTTCCTCGTATTCGCGCAGTTTGGAACTCGCTGCCTCGCCAACTTGCGCGAGAACAGCGGAAATTTACCTATGGCCTAGTCAAGGAGGGCGCCCGTGCTCGCGAGTATGAGCTTGCGATCCAATGGCTTTGCGATGCAGGTTTAATCCATAAAGTCTATCGCGCGGCAAAGCCAGGGCTTCCACTTCGCGCTTACCAAGAAGAAAGCGCATTTAAGCTTTTTATGCTGGATACAGGCCTCTTTACGGCACATAGCCACTTGCCACTCGAAACACTTCTTCAGGGTTCTGCTCTCTTCGAAGAAGCCAAAGGCGCACTTACAGAGCAATATGTGGCGCAAGAACTTCATGTACGAAAGGACCTAGAAGTCTTCTATTGGTCGAGCGACACTTCCCGTGCAGAGATCGATTTTCTCATCCAAAAAGGCCAGGCCATTTATCCTCTCGAAGTCAAGGCTACCGAGAATCTTCAGTCAAAGAGCCTACGCGCCTTCAGAGACAAATTTTCGCCACCTCGTTGCTATCGCGCTTCGCTTTCTCCCTATCGAAATGAAGGGTGGCTTGTGAATCTCCCCCTCTACGCTCTCTCAGCCTTTCCTGGATGAATCTTTGGACA
>ERZ795049.2804-NODE-2804-length-19571-cov-5.975610_pt1 | contig 19571 bp, 17 predicted proteins | sample MGYA00375133_ERZ795049 | MGnify/ENA primary metagenome ERZ795049 (study PRJEB30178, sample SAMN05720147) | activated sludge metagenome | isolation source: anaerobic digester from wastewater treatment plant | place: Japan | collected 2015-04-20 ...
AGTGAAGATACGCAGAAAAATCCGTAGGATTTACACGAGGTAAATCCAGCACATACCGACACGAGGTCGGGTTTATGTGCGTTAGGATTTTTCAAGTATCAAGCTGTGATTCTGTCCAAAGATTTGCACTGTGCGAGTCGATATACAAGGCTGTTGCTCCAGGGTATCTACAAACTCATAGCTATGTCGCATAATACTCCGAATACGAAAAAGGAGGTATCGCTTCTACTTATCCAATAGTTTTGCGACACCTTCTTATTAGTTTGTTCGTGCTTGTTATGAAATTATACGAATATATGCTTTCTTAATAGCCAAGTTCCTGCCCGATAATAATAACCTCAAGATCGGTCTTACTCGGCTTTCTTTCAATTATCGTCGTAACATTGCACATTCTCTGGGGACTTCTGCAGTCGGAACATTTTTCTGTGTGGGCACAGGGAGTGTCAAGCTTCAGCCTTCTTGCATTTTTGTATGTGTTGTCTTTAATCCTCTTTAATGCTGCATCCAGATCCTTTGTGATTTTGTTTATCCCGCATATCACTAAAACCTTTTTCGGTCCAAAAATCATTGAAGCTACCCTGTTTCCTATTCCATCAATATTAACCAGTTGCCCGCTTTCGGTAAGAGCATTTGTGCTTGATAAATATACATCGGCTTTTACAGCGTTGTATCTAATTTCGTCCATTTCTTCCGGTGTTTTCGCAAGCCAATGAAAGTGTACTTTATTGCCTCTCTCAATAAGTTTTTCCGGTATTCCCAGGGACTTTACAGTCATAGATCCGCCGATTCCGACTGTCTCTCCATTTTTTATATTATTCATCAGATAGTTTACCGCTGATTCAGAACCCTCAAAATACTTAGCATTAACACCATTTCTCTTAAGAGATTCCAGTGTCCTTTTCACAGATTCATTCATATAACCGCTCCTTACAAATAAAATACTAATAATTTATTATAGGTCATAATAGAGCTCAAATTCCGCCGGGTGTGGAATTATGCTTATCTTTTTGTGCTCCTTTTCCAATTTGTTCTTTATCCATGATTCAATCATATCTTTGGTAAACACTCCGCCTTTTAGCAGGAATTCATGATCTTGTCTAAGAGCCTCCATTGCCTCTTCAAGGCTCTTCGGAAGAGCTTTAATCTTCGCTTTTTCCGCGTCGCTAAGCTCAAATATATTTACATCATATGGGCCAAAACCTTCTTTGACAGGATCAATCTTGTTGATTATTCCGTCCAGGCCTGCCATTAGCAGTGCAGAATACGCAAGGTACGGATTGCAGGTGGCATCAGAAGGTCTGAACTCAAATCTTTTGCTTTCGGGGTCATTGCCATAGCCTGGTATCCTTACTACTGCGCTTCTGTTGGAAGTAGCAAAACATATACTTACCGGAGCCTCGTACCCGGGTACTAATCTTTTGTATGAATTGGTGCTTGGACTTGTTAAACCCAATAGTGCAGGAGAATGCTTCAATAATCCTCCTATAAAGAACAAAGCGGTCTGACTAAGGCCTGAGTACCCATCCTTATTATAGAACAATGGCTTCCCATCCTTATAAAGCCACATATGCACATGCATCCCGCTTCCCGGTTCACCAAACATCGGCTTGGGCATGAATGTGACGCTTTTTCCGTTTTTGATTGCCATGTTCTTTACTATATATTTCAGCAGATAAGTTTTATCCGCCATTTCCCTCATCCTGCCTGCTTCAACCTCCAGTTCAACCTGAGCCGGCCCCCCGACCTCATGATGATGATATTTTACCTGCATTCCAAGCTCTTCAAGGGTAATTGTCATCTTGCTTCTCAGGTCATTGGATACATCATTGGGAGGTGCCAGATGATACCCGCCCTTATATCTTACCTTATAGCCGAGGTTGTCATATTGATCATTTGTATTCCATTCGGCCTGCACGGAATCAATAGTAACTTCCTGATGATTGGATTTGCTTTCAAAGGCTATATGATCAAATAAATAAAACTCAAATTCGGGGCCAATTATGTTTTCATCTGCTATTCCGGTTGAAACCATAAATTTCTCAGCCTTTTCCGCAATATATCTGGGATCTCCCTCATATCTTCTTATACCGCCATCCAAAGTATGAATATCCCCTATCATGCTCAGGGTTGGTACTTCACAAAACGGGTCAACGAAAGCAGTGCTCAAATCAGGAATGAATACCATGTCGCTCTTTTCGACAGTAAGAAAACCATAGCTGGAGCCGTCAAATCCAATTCCTTCCTCAAACGTCTTTTCATTGAATCTCGTTACCGGTATTGAAAGATGATGCCATCTTCCCATCAGATCGGTAATCTTAAAATCAATAATCTTTATACCCTGTGCATTGCAGAATTCCTTAGCCTCCGTAAGATTTTTGAACAATTATACAACCTCCTTGTAATAAACTCTATTATAAGTATATTTAAAGGACCATAATATGTCAAACATTACGCCGTGTAAAAAGTTCCGCGCAGTTGACCAGTTCTGATCCTATGCATGAAACACTCACATTATAGATAAATTTCTTTATGGTATACTCTCTTGCCGTTTTGTAATTCTACACGATAATAATCCGAAACTTTCAGATCATTTTCAACAGCAAGTCTTACTATTCCATCGATTTCATCAGTTTCCAGCTTTGCTGAAATTCCGCAGCTTGCGGTAATTTCCCGGGGAACAGGCATAATATTTATTTTAAAGCCGCCAGCTTTAATTGTCTTCTCAAACTTCAAAGCATAGTGCGTAGAATCAAAAACAGCAACATAATAATCATTCATTGCATTCACTCCTTGTACCCTCAATACTGTGTTGTTACAACATTTCAATAATGCTTGCCAAAAATAAATAATTTTATACCATCAATTATAACATTGCCTCAACCTGCTTTATTGCTTTTTTATCCAACTTACCGCCTGAAAGAGCATTAAATATGTAACTGTCTATTTCTTTATCGGGCTGCTGCTTTCTAATTAATGCAAGTGCTGTCAGAATATCGGTCAGGACTAGCTTACGCATTGTCTCCCTGACCCGGGTTATGTCAAAAGACATCAGTTTATCTGCAATTTTTAAAAGCAAATGCTTCTTGTATGGTATTATTACACACAAAGATTGGATACACTGGCGTACCGTAATAGGTTTTTCATCGTACAGCAGCGATAAATATACATCGATTATTTCATCCATCATACTATTCTTGTCCCATTTTGCATTAGCAGCTATAAGCATTAAACCAATGCTTCTCTGATATGAGTTGGAGCTTTTCAGCTTTTCAACGAACACCTCCCAATATGGATAAACATCTTCAAGGTATCCGGAGCGATGCTGAAGCAAAAGAAAAGACTGATACCTTATAGTATCATCATTTTGCGACAGCCAGTCCACAAGCTGACCCAGCTCATCTTCACTTAATGCTTTCGATGCCTCCGGCAGATCATCCTTTTGAAAGGATAACAGTCTTTCAATAGTAAGCATACTATCATCTCCATAAAATTTATTATGCAAATCTGCAGTAACCCCCTATCAAGGGTATTCATATTCAAATTCACAGCCTGTTTTTTTCAGAAATTCACTCTCTTCTATTTTTGTTGCATATATAAGGTGTTAGGAAAGAAGCCAAGCTTTCTATAAAATCCTATGGTGGATTCATTTTCCTGGGATACGGTTACCCCTATAACCTTGCAATTCCTTTCATTCATCCATTCCAAATGCCTTTGTACAAGTTCCTTTCCGACTCCATTACCTCTGCAGCTCTCATCAACATGCATTGATTCAAGCTCTCCCTTTCCATCGATAGCCGTTGATATGCAATATCCAATATGTTTCTCATTGCTTTTGGCGACTGTTATTTTCATTGTCTCTTTGTCAAATACGCTGAATGCTTTGATTCTCTGATCAAAATTCATGGAATGATATAATTCGCTGAAGTATTCTGAACTATTTTCATGGTACTGTCTGTTCTTTTCCCAAAGATCCCTTATGACTTCAACTTCCTCATAGGAAATATCAATTAATTCAATCATTATTATATACCTCCTATTTCTTCTATTCTATCAATCTGTATATACATCTACAGGAACATCAAATATATCAGCCTCCCGGAGCATATATCAAAAGAAACATATCCAATACAGGAGCATTTATCACTTTACCTTTAACCAAACCGCTCTCAGGTAATTCCTGGCAATATGTTATCAAAAGCGCATCCACATGTCAATGTATTATTTTTATGGAAGGTTCGGATAAAAAAACAGGCAGTCATTCTGCAATTTTGTTGCTTAAGACTGCCTGTTTTATCCCTATTATTTCACTGAGAAATTCAAAACATCCGCCGGTTCATCGTTCAGGAAAAACTCAACCTTGTATTCCCCTAGAGGGAAGCCCTGATCCGGCTTGCTTACGTGAAAAGCCACGTATTGGCTTGCCTCTGTCGTGTTAAAATCGAGCATGATAATTTCATAGTTTTCGGGAATATATGTCCATTTTGTACTGATTTTTGTATCATCCGGTGCATTCCTAACAAGAACAGCGGCATAGATTACCGGTGTCTGAGCAGAGAAAGTGTCTGTCTTCGCAACTGGCTTCATAGTTACGGGATCTACTTCAGAAGCCATTACGGCCTCGCTGAGCTTTGCTGTGGAATAGCTAATCTCGCCGCCATTGGCAATTGCCATGGCAATCAGCAGTACAATTATCCCTACTATTGACAACAAAGCAATAAGACATCCCTTTTTCTTTTTTGGCTTTGCTGCCGGCCTTCCTCTTTCAGCTTGTGCTACAGGATTTTCCTGTATTTTTTTCACAGCAGTACCGCAATATTTGCAGAAACCAGCACCAAAGGACAGTTCTTTTCCGCAGTTCTCACAAAACGCAGCGTTGTCAGGAAGCGACTTTCCGCACCCTTCACAATATGTAATCTGCCCTAAGGGTTCTGTATCGGCATTGGCAGTCGGATGGGATACATATCCTGGGGGATACATTGCGTTTTCCTTTTTGAGTACTGTTTTAAACTTCCATCCATATTCCTTGGCGCTTTTCTTTACAGAATTCGGAATTTCGCCAAGATTTAAATCATATTCATAAGCCTTGCCATCAGTGCTGTATTGAACACTTTTTACCTTTCGGAACAATGTAGAACCGGTTTGTGAAAAGCTCTCATTGCTGCTGCCGAAAGAAAACCCCGAGCCGCTTTCCTTTGTCAGCTCGCGCATAAAAACAGTCTGTATTCTTTCATCAAAAAATATTACCGCTTCATAGCTAATGCTCTTTTTGCCGGTGCCCCAGCTGGCATCTAAAAATTCGCAATTAATGGATATATCCGTTCCCTGTCCCTTGGAGTAGGAGATACCCAATTGATCAAATTTTTCCAGCACATTTGACATCAACTGTTCTTTGCTCATCTTTATCCTCTCCTTTACCTAAATATAATTCAAATAAACTGGAATAAACATCACCTATTTGGGTGATTTCAAGTCTAAACGACAAAAATAAAACATAGGTTATTACATTTAAGTAAAACCGATGTTTTATTTTGTTTCTTATGCATCAACCCTTGTTTAGTATCAACAGGTATGTAAGCTCTGTGCGGTTATTCGCTCCGGCCTTGCGATATATACTTTTTATTTGTGTCTTTATTGTGTTTTCAGACAGGCCAAGGGATTCAGCTCACTATCCAGCAGGCATATTCCCTTTATATACGCCTCAGAAAAAACAACATTTCCTCCTCGGAAAATCCCAGCTTCCTATACAAGTTATGCGCCTTCTCATTGCTCAATTCCGCATGCAGTTGGATTCTTCTGTACCCTTTCTGCTCTGCAAATGATATTAAATATTCCATGATCTTTTCCCCGATACCGCTTCTTCTATAAGATGAAGCCACATATAAATCATCAATTGTCAAAGCTTTGCCTCCCGACCATATGCTGAAAACTGTCCAAGTATTTGCATATCCTATTACCTCGCCATCAGCTTCAGCAACAAAAATCAGTATTTTATCTGGCATACTCAATGCCTCTCTGAAAACAACTGCCATTTCTTCTTCCGTAGGCATTTTCAATGCTGTCCAATAGGGATTTTCATCCATTACATCCTGCATAAAAGCCAGGTTGAGCTTGACAAAAGCGTATTCATCCTTTGCATTACATTCCCTGATAATAATACCTTCCGGCATACTATTACCCCTTTCATCTTACTCTCCTTTACATCACCCAAAGCTATTTATGAAAACATTCAGTTTTCAAATAAATGCGGTTTGTTGTATTCAATATCTGTTGTCTCAAACTGATACCACTTAAAATCTCCAGTTTTTAATTTCCACATAACTTCTGCTTTGCTTGGAACCTTGATACCATTGAAATCCTTATACTCTTTCACAATGGGAGACCATGTTTCCAAGCTATATTGACCGTTTGTTTCCATATACCTTTGAGCAACAAAATTAACAACCTCGTACTTTTCATTAAACAAGAATACTCCTGATGCTTTTATCCCTCCGTAACTCATGGTTGCTTTGGCTGAATTAGAATCAATTTCTTCCCACTTAATATAGTCGCTCAAAGCTGCCGATGGAAACCATATCATCTCAGCGAGATATCGCAAAAGCGCACCCTGGTCTAATTCCTCCCCTTTTGCATCCACAAGTGTTATCAGTGAAAGAAGCTTAATAAGCATATCCCCTTTGCCTTCATAATACTTGTCTCTTCCCATAATGTATATAAGTGGGGCCGCCTTGATTCTAGCTTTCCAAACAAAGCCGGGTTTGTTTATCGCAAAGTATTGTTCCGCTTCTGTAGGCATCCATGGCTGTCCTTCCTTTGTCCTTAACAGTCCTTCTTGTTTTAGGCGAACTGTTCTAATTCTTTCTTTCCCAACCACCTGAGAACTTTCCAGCCATTTTTGGACACAGAGCGGCAACCCTTCCAAATCTGCTTTGCTGACAGTTTCTTTTTTGCTTTCTATGTCAGTTATGAAAAGCTTACTTACCTCTTTTTCTACTTTTTGATCGAATAATGCGTTTGCAGTATATGAAGCTGTTAGCATCAAAAAAATGACAGCAACCAGAATTCTTAATATTAAAAGTGTTACTGTACGCATTCATTCATTCCTTTCAATAATTTATTTTGTTGATGTATCAATGCAATGCTATTCCTAATTTCATTGCACTATTTATATTTTTTTGTTTTTTCTAATTTGGCTGATCGTATTACATCATTTGCTGCACTTGACAATATATTCATCAAATCTTTCTCTTTATAATCTTCAGGCAGTAAGTCGTTGGCAACCATGATGGAAAGTCCTAATTGGAATACCCTCATTTTTAGCAATATAGTTTTTAATTCATCTTCTGTGAAGTCCTCGAGCTCAGGATCCTTTTTCATCTCTACAATTAAAGAGGGTATTATTTTTTTATCATAGTCTTTCATGTATTCATTATTTTTCATCACTAAATCTCTGAAAAGTACACTGTATTCCATAGCAAACCTTAGACTTGCCCTTCCCATATCCTGGAATGGATCTCCTGTACTTTCTTCAATTAATAGCTGCTGACTGATACTGATAATCCTATCTATTACCGCTTCAATCAGTTCATTGTTATTCTTAAAATTTACATAGATAGGGGCTACGGAGCTCCCCATTTTTTCTGCGATTTTTCTCATGGTTATGCTGTCAATTCCTTCTATTTTTGCTAGTTCAAAGGCTATATCAATTATGTACTCCTTTGTAAATTTAATCTTAGGTCCCATTATTATTCCATCCTTTATACAACATTTTTAAGTAACGCCAGTTACATAACTTATGTTATACCATAATGTAATGAGTTGCAAGTATATTTTCAAAAGTCTTTACTATATATTATCGCATATCAATAAAAAATGTCTCTAACCTATTGATACATCTTAACTGCCAATCTTTATCCGGCTTGTCACCGATATACTTGCTTTTCATTACATTGCACTAACAACTAAAATAAATTCCAATAGTTAAATACCCATATTAACCCCGAGACTGTTATCGTAAATATAGTATGATGAATGCGCGCAATTTTCCCCCATAAACCCTTCTTCCATGCGATTGAAGTAAAAGCTATCTGAAGAATGCCGAAAATCAATACAAGTGTTGGTATAAAGTCAAATAACGACTTCCCTTCTAAAGATATATAAGCTTCTTTTGGCAATTGGTATACAGGATCAATATTCCCTGAAAAAAGAATGCCGAGATAAAAAGTCAGAACAGTGATACCGGTGCAGATTCCAATCCATTGAGCAACAGCAGTAAATCTTGGGTTTTGTGTTTTTTTCGATTTGAACATACGTAATATTCTTATAATTACCCAGTAGATAAGTGAACTTGCTACTATTACTAAAATGATTATAAAAGCTAATGCTGTAAAGCTCATAGTCGAATAAAACGGAGCTTTTGAATATGTCATAGGGCCATCAGTTGTCAGCATTGTTCTACCATATGGATCTGTTTTAAATACAATTTTATGAAACGGACCAAAGTAATCCTGTGTTCTGCCTTCCCTAAGATTTTGATACACACCGGGTTCAATTTCAATAAATTTATTTGTTTCTCCAACATTAGTTACCAGAAGATATCCTTCTTCATCTACATTAACATTGATAATGCCTCCGCCAAATATGCTGTTAATTTTCTCATCCGTGGTGATACTTCTTCTATTCATCTGGTATTCACCTGTAAATTTTTTGCTTCTTTCTCTGCTGCCTTCGCCAGGTGCTCCCCCAATTTCAGCTTTGTCAGGATAGTAATAGTCCATAAACTCTTGGAATAACTCAGAATGAAGAAAATTGTTGCCACCGCTATAGGAAATAAAAATCCCTGTATTCTCTTCTGGCAATAAGTAAAGTCCCGTACTGTATAGCATAGTACCTCCGGAATGAAAAAGCACACGTTTGGTATTGAATACGCCCTCCATAAACCCAAGGGTCATGCCCCCTAAAGCCGGGTGATGTGTAAAGTGCTGTTTATGCATTTCTGTTAATGTTTCTTCCTTAAGGATTTGTCCTCCACTATAAGCACCCTTATTCAGATGGGCTATCATAAATTTAGCCATATCTGAGGCAGTGCTGCACATGCTGCCTGCCGGTTCGGCCAATATATATTCAAAGTTTCCTTCAACATATGCACCATTAATAAATCTATAGGGTTTAGCAATATGAGCAACTAAATCTGGTGCCGGATACTGCCGGAAGCTGCTTTTATTCATATTCAAGGGCATGAAAATATTTTTCTCGACATATTCCGAAAAAGGCAGACCGGATACCCTTTCTACAATATAACCTGCCAAAGCTGTACCATAATTAGAATATGCAGCAACTTCACCAGCCGGAAATATTCTTGAAGGCAGGCAGCTCTTTATATATTCATTAAGTGGCAGAAGTTCATCTGCTGAAAGCCTGAAAATCATATCAGGGTAATCCTCAAAGCCGGAGGTATGCGTCATCAAATGTGTTATAGTGATTGGCTCTGTTGCAGTTTTCTTCAGGGATTTTATAAGTTGCGGCTGTATTCTAAAATCCAAATAAGTATTAACATCTGTGTTTAGATCCAGCTTACCGTCTTCAACAAGCTGCATTACAGCAGTCCAGGTAATTAGTTTCGAAGTAGAACCGATACGAAAAGAGGTTGTATCAGCATTAACAGGAAAATTTTTTTCAAAATCTGCAAACCCGAAACCCTTTCTATATACAATTTCTCCATCCTTTACAACCGACACTGTTGCATTAGGAATATTATATTTCTCCAGTTTGGAATTCATTGCATCGTCAATAAAGGCTTCTAAGCTGGCGTCTTGAATGCTTCCAGCACAAACAGCGGTTGTGGTTATGCTTATAATAAATATTATTATTAAGCTTATTGTTATACTATTTTTAATTCTTTTAGTCATTTTTTGCTCCTTTCAAACATTTATTCTGATTGGCTTTTATTCAGCTCGGCTGAGAGTACTAAATCTGATGCGCCAAAGACATCGTGAATTTTCTTTTGCTTTGTAAACTTAACCTTATATCCCGTACTATTCATTCCTCCCTAAATAACCCGCGTTATATAATGTTCGTTATATAACATATATTATACTATCAGAAAATATTTTTCAAGGTATTTTTAAAAATATTTAATTTTGTACACAAGTAAGCTCCCCTCTTTGTTCTTAATTACTTTAGGACATAAAAAAACGGTTATCATTTTCAAATGCAACCGTAAATTTTAAATTTATATTTATTTTTGCTAAAGACTATGCTTTCTTCCCGGATAAACCCAGTCTGTTTACCCGCAGTTTATGTGGTGTTCTCGCGGCGTTTCTCGCCGCGCTTCGGGGTGGTATGGTTGCTCTGACCGGCGTACCGCCTTGTTATGGCTTTGCCAGGTGAAGGTGATCTTACTTTAACATTAAGGGTAATATCCCAATCATTCCAGCTATATTTAATGCAAAGTGTGTGACAATGCCAATATAGACATTTCTTTTCCACCAAACTACATAAACAAAAGGCACGTTTACCCATTGCTCCTGCCCGCCGTGCCGCAGCGTTAGCGTATTGTCAGGTGATGTATGACAACTGTTAATACGGAATATCTGAACAAATATGATATTTTGAAAATAATTTTAAATTTTATCATTATTATGATATAATAAAATTGTAATAATGATAAAATACTAAGTGAGGTGAATTATAATGCCTATAATCAAACCGATTTCCGATCTACGCAACAACTTCAATGATATATCCGAAATCTGCCATACTGAATCTGAGCCTGTATTTATAACAAAGAACGGACAAGGTAATCTTGTTGTAATGAGTATGGCCCTTTACGAAAAGCAACAAGCACTTATTGAGTTATATCAAAAGTTATCTGTAGCAGAAGCCGAAAGCAAATTCTCCACTAATAGGGTCTCACATAAAGATCTGCTGAAAGAATTAAGGGAGACTATCAATGGAAAGAAACTATAAAATTGAGTACTTGCCAAGCTCTGCAAAGGACTTAACTGAAATAGTAGATTATATAAAAATTGATAACCCTCAGTCGGCTATGAATTTTGTAGAAAAAGTTGATGAATCAATTTCCAGCCTTGAGCGATTTCCTTTTCTTGGCGTAGTGCCGAAAGATATTAGGCTTCAGAACTTAGGCTATAGAATGCTTATAATTGAAAACTACTTGGTATTCTATGTAGTGTTAGACGATATAGTTGAAATAAGACGTATCACTTCTGGCAAAAGAAAATATGATTTTTTGCTTTAATATATGCTCAGAAGTTCATTGCAAACTTAGAAACTTTAATTATTTCAAGTTCTTAAGCTTTTATTCAAAGTCTAATTCCGTCATTACCAGGATTTTGTTATCCAACAGCAACTGTGCAGTCACACCATTTCCATTTATCAACTTTCCGTCGAAGCTGCCCCCATGTATAATACCGCAGCCGCAGGAGGGACTTCTTGATTTCAGTACAGCTACCGTGCAGCGGTGTTGTTTAGCCACATCAAGTGCCTTCTGGGCACCTTCCAGGAAGTTTGCCGTTACATCCTCTCCTGCTTTATTCAGCACTATAGCTTTCCCTTCCAGTACTTCCTTCCCTGTGCCCCCCTGTATCTCACAGGGCTCCCTCGGTGTCGCCAGACCGCCTAACTCTTCTGGACATACCGGTACCATATTATGTTCTTTTCCAAATTTCTCCACCTTAGGAACAAGGTTATTTCCGCCGCTGTACTTACAGTTTGTGCCTACCAAGCATGCGCTTACAAGAATGTTCATTTAATCACTTCCATTACTTTATTTCTACTATTGTTGTTCCTAAGCCGCCTTCACCGAAGCCTCCGCTTCTGTACGACTTAACATGGGAATGATTTTTCAACATCTGCATTATTCCCGCTCTTAGCACTCCGGTACCTTTTCCGTGGATTATTGTCACCTGGGACAGGTTGCCGAGATAAGCATCATCCAGATATTTATCTACGTTCATCAAAGCTTCATCTAGAGTTTGCCCCCTTAGATCTATCTGAAGGGCAACTGCTATTGCCTTTTCTGAGCTTACCCTGGTATTCCTGCTTCTTTCCGGTCTTTCTTTTTCTTCTTTTGCCGCTTTGAGATTATTAATATTTACATTTATTTTCATTATGCCCGCCTGAACAGTGAGATTGCCTTCTTCATCAGGGAGTGAAAGGACGTTTCCCTTCTGATCAAGGCTTACTATCTTTACAGGCATTCCTATCTTTATGTCCTTCAGAGGTTCACTGCCGGCTTTCCTAAATAGTGATTCTCCTATTCCGTTTTCCAGCTCATCTTCTTGTTGTCTGACTTTAAGTCTTGCCTTTTCAACCATTGCGGCCTTTTCGTTGTTTTCCCTCTGAATTGCATCCTTAAGCTCTTTTATCAGCTCCTCTGCTTCCTCTTTTGATTTTCTAACAATTTCAAGAGCTTCCCTGCGTGCTTCTCTTATAATTCTCTCTTTTTGGGATTCAAACTTATCAAGCCTATTATCAATATCACCCTTTGCCTTTTCAAGCTCAAACTTCAGCCTTACAGCTGCATCTCTCTCCTGTTCGGCTTTCCTTTTGTCATCCTCCAGGCTTTTAATCAGATCTTCAAACTTAACATCGTCCTGGGAAATGAACTCCTTTGCCCTCTTTATTATTTCGTCGGGAAGCCCAAGCTTTCTGGATATTTCAAATGCATTTGACTTTCCGGGAATTCCGATTAACAGTCTGTATGTAGGTCTCAAAGTTGCCACATCGAATTCTACGCTGGCATTGCATATACCGTCAGTTGTCAGAGCATATATTTTTAGCTCGCTATAATGTGTGGTAGCAGCTGTTCTGATATTTCTCCCGTGGAGCAGTTCAAGTATAGACATTGCTAAAGCTGCACCTTCGGTAGGGTCTGTTCCTGCGCCCAACTCATCGAACAGCACAAGTGAATTAGGGGTCAGATTCTGCAAAATTGACACTATATTGGTCATATGCGAAGAAAAAGTACTTAGGCTCTGCTCAATACTCTGTTCATCTCCGATATCTGCAAATACCTCATCAAAAACAGCCACCTCACTGTAATCATCTGCTGGGATATGAAGCCCCGACTGAGCCATGAGAGTCAAAAGTCCTATAGTCTTTAATGTAACCGTCTTTCCCCCCGTATTCGGCCCGGTAATAACCAGTGTGTTGAATGTCTCACCGATGTATATGTCGATGGGAACTACAATCTCGGCCTTCAAAAGGGGATGCCTGGCCTTCTTGATATTGACTATTCCCCTTGAATTGACCTTGGGTTCCGTGCACCTGAACTCTAAAGAAAATTTAGCTTTGGCAAAAATAAAATCCAGAGTCGCAAGTATTTCCATATTAGTTTTTATGCTGTCGTATTTTTCATCCACTAGGGCAGTAAGTTCTCTTAAAATCCGCTCTATCTCATTCTCTTCATCCAGCTTTAGCTTTCTTATTTCATTATTCATCTCAACAATTGCCATAGGTTCTATGAAAAGAGTAGCACCGCTGGCCGACTGGTCATGTACTATTCCCGGCATGTTTCCCCTGAATTCCTGTTTTACCGGTAAAACATATCGGTCCCCTCTCATGGTTATTATTGAGTCCTGGAGGTATTTCTGATAAGCAGCGGAGGAAATCATATGATTAAGCTTTTCTCTCATAGAAGCTGTTCTGTCTTTTATTTTTCTTCTAATGTCATACAGCAGAGGGCTGGCATTGTCAGATATTTCTTCCTCGCTGATTACGACACTGTCTATTCTCTCTTCTACATTTTTATGAGAAGACAGAGTTTCAATATAATATTCTATAATGGGAAATCTTTCTTCCCCCCTGTCCTCTTTCATAAAGGCCTTTATCCTTCTGGCGACTCTCAAAGTATCCGCAATCTTTAGAAGTTCCCCGGGCTCCAGCACTGATCCTATCTTAACCTTTTTAAGAGGCACCCTGATATCCTGTATTCCGCCAATGGGGATATTTCCTTTTTTAAGAATAAGATTCACTGCTTCCGCGGTCTCCTGAAGCAGCTCCTTTACCTCGTTAATGTTGCTTGAAGGCTTCAAATCCGCTGCGATATCTCTTCCCATCCCCGAAGCCGTATTCTCGCACAGCATATTTATTATCTTATCATATTCAAGAATTCTTAATGCTTTTTCGTTCAATATATTCACCTCGGGTTTCTTTTGACAAAAACGTTTATTCTTCACCTATCCGCATATTTTCACTATATGCAGGGAGATAGAAACAAAATTCAGTACCTTCCCCTTTCGCACTTTTCACATTTATTTCACATCCATGGGCATTTATTATATCCTTTACTATTGCAAGTCCAAGCCCTGTGCTGTTCTCTGACTTTTTCTTATCTATAATATAAAACCTATCCCAAATGAATGGCAGGTCTACCTCAGCTATTCCTTCCCCAAAGTCTCTTACGCAAACATTAATATTGTGTCCCTGCCTATATGCGCTTATCAATATATTGCCATAATCAAGGGAATGCTTTGTTGCATTATTGATAAGATTGATAAGCACTTGTTTTGTTTTATCTTCATCAGCATAGCAGACAAGTGCGTCTCCGGTTATATTTACATATTCAATTGTGATATTCCTCTTTAATGCATGGGGCAGCAGTTTATCTATGGTAATCCTTATCATAACATCCATGCTAAAAGGTACAGACTGAAGCTTGGCAAATCCTGCTTCAATCTGTGACAACTGGAGTATTTCATCTACCATCTTTTTCAGTCTTACTGTCTCGTCCATTATTATTCCGAGATATTTTTTCCTGTCCTCTTCTGATTCGACAAGACCGTCCTGAAGAACCTCCGAATATCCCTGAAGATAGCTCAGAGGCGTTCTTATCTCATGGGATACATTGGCAATAAACTCTCTCCTTATCTGTTCAACCCGCGTAAGTTGTTTTGCCAGATTGTTGATAGTATCGCCAAGTTCCTTAATTTCTCTGCTGGAACGAAGGTTAATTTTTGCATCATAGTTGCCTTTTGAAATCTCCATTGCAGCATTGTTTATGAGTTTTAAGGGCTTGGAAAAACCTTGGGAAAGGAAAAATGATATAGCAGAGGCAAGGGCTATAGCTATAATAAAAATATATGCGAATTGCTTCTTTATAGCATCTATCGTAGTCTGCATATATTCCAGCGTAGTAATTATATAAACGGCTTCGCTTATTTCCGGTCTTTTCAGGGTTTCTCCCCCGTAGCTTTCACTTAAACTCTGCCTGTTTTTCTGGGCAATATTCATAGTTTTTCTTACAGGAACTCCGACCAAAAGTGTATCCATTTCCTTCGGCCACACTGAATAAGGATTTCTGATCATCTTGCCCTTTTCATGGACAATTTCCCCATTGAGAATCTTTTCTATATGCACCAAACCGAAACGATGTCCCAGATTATATTGATTCGTCCCCTCCACATATGTTATTATGCCTTCCCTGTCGGTGACTATTATGATGTCGTTTACCCTCCTCATCACGCTGTAATAGGGTATGGTAAAATCATACTGCCCTTTGGCTACATAATTTGACAGCCGGATGCAATCTTTCTCCAGCTGTTCTATCTCCATCTCATAATAAAAATCATTTAAAAATTCCGTCTGAAATATCAAAATAAAAACAAGAAGGGCCATTGTCATGGCAATTATTGCAGCCCAAAGCTTAAAGGATATTCCATAGCTTCTCATTTAGGCACCTCAAATTTGTATCCTACTCCCCACATCGTACTGATATAGCTGCTGTAATCACCTAACTTCTCCCTAAGCTTCTTGATATGGGTATCTACAGTTCTCGGATCGCCGTACTGCTCATAGCCCCAGACCTTAAGAAGAAGCTGCTCCCGGGTAAATACAATCTTGGGGTTTGCAGCCAAAAAGCACAGCAATTCATATTCCTTGTTGGTAAGACTTATCTCCTTCTCATTGGCCGTTACTTCCCTTGAAAGCCTGTCTATCACTATATCACCGACCTTAAAACAGGGAGCGGAATCATTAATCTTTATTTCCGCCCTTCTCATCAAGGCCCTGACCCTTGCAATAAGCTCCTTCGGGCTGAAAGGTTTTACCAGGTAATCGTCGGCACCCAGTTCAAAGCCGAAGAGCTTGTCGAACTCCTCGCCTCTTGCAGTCAAAAGAATTATTGGAACATTCGACACTTTCCTGATTTCCCTGCATACTGTCCAGCCGTCAATTTCAGGAAGCATTATATCCAATATAACGATATCTGCACCATTCATTTTAAAAAGATTCAGGCCTTGTTTCCCGTCAATAGCTTCAATAGTATCAAAATTCTCTTTCTTGAATGCTATCTTTATCAGCTCTCTCATGTTTTCTTCGTCCTCAACCAAAAGCACTCTAATATTGTTTTCCACATTCAGCACTCCCTCTTTAATCGATATCCCTGCAGAAATGCTATCAGTTCTCAGTTTCACGACCCCGCTGCTTGTTATATCCTCCGGGTTTTCTGTTTTTTGCATCTTCCAGTTCTTTTTTTGTTTTAAGAAGCTCTATTTGACTTTCAAAAAGCTTGTTCTGCACATCGCTTATTGTTTCTTTTGAAACGTCAAGCTCGCATCTGAGATCTCGCAGTTCCTCCTGCGCTTTTGCCCATTCCCTGCTTATTTTTCCCAGTTCAATCTGAGATTTTGTATATTCCCCTTGCATTTTTGTATATTGTTCTTTAATTGCCTCTAATTCCTGATGAAGTTCGTTAAGCTCCTCAAAAGGCCTCTGCATTTCCTCCTGTATATTTTCAAGCTTTTCTGAGGCTTCCGAATGCTCCTCTCGGGATTTGTGCAATGCATCGGCTAGATTCAATGCAGTCAAAACGGCAACCATAGTAGGATTATATCTGGAATTGCTTTTGGCGATTTCCGTCATGATATTATCTACTTCATCTGCAAGAGCATTTATATATTCTTCCGGTTTCTCAGCAACCATAACATACTCACTGCCATATATTTTCACATCTATCTTTTTTTTCTCATTCATATACGACAACCCCTTTAAACAGAATATTGTCTTGTTTTCCTATATAATATTCTTTAAAAGCACAGATTTTCCTTCATTTTTTTACAAATACTTTAATCATCGCCCTATTATTTTGCATTAACCGGTTTTGATTTATTTATGGTGTGCAAAATGGGCGTCCATCGGCCGCCCATTTAGTATACATATGCCATTTTGAATTTTCTACTGTCTCAACACCGCACCTATCTGATTTATAAGGGAATTCACTATCTTATTGTGAACCTTTGTGACATCCCCTTCAGACAGAGTCTTTTCATCAGACCTGTATACTATTGAATATGCCATGCTCTTGTATCCCTTTTCTATCTGGCTTCCCCGGTATATATCAAAAAGCTTGACCTCTTCAACAAGCCTTTCCCCTTTATTCCTGATTATTCCCTCAACCTGTCCCGCGGTAATCTCTTCGGCTACAACAATTGCTATATCTCTTTCCACCGGCGGATACTTGGGCAGGGATTTATATTTTATGTTCATATTGCTCTGCAATATGATTTCTTCAAAATCAAGCTCTGCTATATATGCCCTGACCGGTATGCCGTAATTATCCAGCACGTCTGGATGGACTTCTCCAAGGGAACCAATTCTTTTGTTGTTTATCACAAGATCTGCCGTTCTTCCAGGATGCATACTGTCATTGCAGGAGGACAATATGCTGTATTTCCTAATATTTAATTCCCCTAAAAGGTTCTCGATTGCTCCCTTGAGATCAAAGAAGTCAATTTCTCCATACATCCCAATTGTAAGCGTTTCTCTCTCGTCTGCAAGTTCATCCAAAGGCAGCCTTTCCGATAAATATACTTTTGAAAGCTCGAAAAAATGTCCTTCGGCGGCCTTCATATTATAATTCCTTGAAATTACCTCCAGCATATTCGGTATCATGGTAGTCCTCATTACGCCCTGATCCTCTCCAAGGGGATTAATAAGCTTTATGGCATTCCTGAGGGGGTTTTCCGCTTTAAGGTTTATCTTGTTGTACACCCCGGGACTGACGAAAGAATAGGTCATCACTTCATAAAGTCCTTGAGCAGCCATATTTCTTTTTGCCATATCCCTTATTACCTGCCTGTAGTTCTTTCCCCCCTGAGTAAAGGTAGTATCCATCAGCTTTACAGGAATCCTGTCATAGCCATATAGTCGTGCAACTTCTTCCATAAGATCCGCGTCGCCCTCAACATCATCCCGGAAGGTAGGTACAGTAACCTCCAGATCTCCCATCACCTTTACCCCAAATTCCAGGGATGTAAGATACCTAACGATCATATCCTCTGTTATATCATTTACTCCAATAAATTCATTCACATTTTTGACATTCAGGTTCAGCTTCCTTCTTATTTTGGGGACAGGATATATATCTATCTTTCCGCCGACAATTTCACCTGCGCCTATTTGCTCGACAAGGCTGCATGCCCTGTTCAATGCCAATGTAACAAGTTCCGGGTCTATGCCCCTCTCGTACCTGGAAGATGCATCGGTCCTGAGGCCCAGTTTCTTGGAGGTCAACCTTATATTTACCGGTTCAAAATTGGCACACTCAAATACAATTGTATCGGTATCGCTTTCTATTTCACTGCCATACCCGCCCATGACCCCTGCAATTCCGGTAGGTTTTTTCCCGTCTGCTATCACAAGCATTGAGCTGTCTAATTTACGTTCAGCTTCATCAAGGGTTTTAATGACTTCTCCCGGCATCGCATTTCTTACTATTATTTTTCTATCCTCTAAATCCTTATAGTTAAAAGCGTGCATAGGCTGACCAAGCTCGAGCATTACGTAATTCGTTATATCGACAATATTGCATATGGGCCGCACCCCTGATTTTATCAATCTTTCCTGCATCCATGCAGGGGAGTCTTTTATCACCGCATTTTTAACCATTCTGGCAGAATACCTTGGGCACAGTTCGCTGTTTTTTACCTGAATGCTCAGGTAGTTATTTATGTTCTCTCCGTTTTCTTTATAGGTTGTTTCCGGATATTTCATAGCACTGCCAAAGGTTGCAGCTGCTTCTCTTGCAATACCTGTTATACTCTGGCAATCAGGCCTGTTGGTTGTGATTTCGAACTCTATCACTGCATCATTTAAGCCGAGCACATCCTTAATATCGGCTCCAAGAGGATACTCTTTATCCAGAATATATATCCCTTCCAGAATATCCTGGGGAAGATTATCAAGCTCCAGGGCCAGTTCCTGAGCAGAGCACATCATTCCGTTTGACTCTACTCCCCTGAGTTTTCCTTTCTTTATTTTCACGCCTCCCGGCAGGGTTGAGCCATGCTTTGCTATGGGGATATAGTCTCCTTCCCTTATATTGGTTGCCCCCGTCACTATCTGCAATACCTCTGTTCCTACATCAACCTGTCCGATAATCAGCTTATCTGCATCGGGATGATTTTCAAGCTTCAAAATCCTGCCTACTACAACATTTTCAATTTCTTTTCCCGTCTCTGAAATGGCCTCCACCTTTGACCCCGACATTGTCATTGCATCTGCAAAGCTTTTGGGGTCAACCTTTATATCAACGTAATCCTTTAGCCATTTTATTG
>ERZ795049.2806-NODE-2806-length-19544-cov-8.792293_pt1 | contig 19544 bp, 22 predicted proteins | sample MGYA00375133_ERZ795049 | MGnify/ENA primary metagenome ERZ795049 (study PRJEB30178, sample SAMN05720147) | activated sludge metagenome | isolation source: anaerobic digester from wastewater treatment plant | place: Japan | collected 2015-04-20 ...
GACCGCGGACTTGGAACCGAAGACCGACCCCGAGCGTAGCGAGGGGGCACGCCCTGATAAATATTAAAATTGAAATTATTATTATAATATTAAAAGAGAGAAATCAGAAGAAGAACAAAAGCATTTTTAAATTTATGATTTTACGCCTTGAGTACGAGTGCGGTTTTTCCAATTAAAAACTGCTTATTATTAGCCAATAGAGTACACTTTGCGCGTGTGCGAGCGAAAGAGTCAACTCGAAACTGTAAATTCCTGAAAAGAAAAATGTCCCCTACTTGCAACTCGCCGACCATAACTTTATCGGAAGTGCGAGTATCATATTTTTTAAAAACGGCGACTAAGTGAGGGTCGGTAGAACTTGAACTTTTAATATTTTTTAAGTGCTGACGCCACGCTTCAACAATATCTGACGGAAGTTCCACCTGCTCTAAAGCATCTTCTACCAATTTCTTATAGCACATTTTCCACTCTTTGCCGTGCGGCTTTACATTCGCAGGTTTCTCCTTTGCCACAAAATAGTGAGCCAATTCATGCAAGAATACTAATAAAAATTCATATTGATGCAACGTTCCGTTGACGGTAATCGTAGCACCGTTAATTAAATTTCTACTCGTTCTGAAATCTCCCTTTTTACTCTGACGATGAGTGGTTACAGTAAAATTAAAGGGATTATTATCAAAAAAAGGTCTAACAAAATGGTGAGAGGAAGCAGGAAAATATTGCTCTAAAATTTTATCTAATGAAATAGCTACTAATTTTGACATAAAGTTTCATTTTTATAACCTTTCTGCAAATTTTCGCAGCCGCAACCTCTATCGATTTTTCGCTGATTTCTTCCGTAAATATCTCTTTGGCAAGATGATAATAGAATAATTGTCAATAAACTTATAAAAAAAATCACTCTTTTCATCGTTACACTATTTATAAGGCAAAATTAATTTTGCAAATTTTAATAATAACGTTTTCTCTCCTACTGAATCGAAATTGACTACCGCTTTTTTATCATGAGAAACACCATCTGTTTTAATAACGTTACCGTAGCCAAATGTTGCATGATAAACCCTAATATTAGGAACAATATCATCGGGCGTGGCTTCTTTACCGATAGAGGCGGTGTTTATCTGCTTAGACGTTTTCGGGACACTTTTCTTAACACTTAAAGGCACGGAATAGGAAGATTTTCCATAATTAGAAGAAGCATAACTGCTTGAAAAAGACGCTTTTGAAGAGGCTTTTTGTATAATTTTCAGATAATTGTCCGGGATTTCATCAAGAAAACGACTTCTTTCGCAAAACATCGGCGATCCATATTTATATCTCATTTGACAGTGTGTCAGTGTTAAAGACTTTTTAGCACGGGTAACAGCTACGTAAAAGAGTCGTCGCTCCTCCTCTAACTCCCGTTTTGTACCAAGAGAAAGAGAGGAAGGAAAAAGATTCTCTTCCATTCCCGTAACATAAACATGGTCAAATTCCAACCCTTTAGCCGCATGAATTGTCATTAATTTCACTTTATCTTCATCTTCTTTATCTTCGTCAACGTCATCAATTAACAACGCAACACTTTCAAGATATCTATCTAAAGTCGGAACATAATTTTCAATCATTTCGCCTGTCTCTTCATTGAAAAGGTTATCGGGTTGTTTTTCCGTAAAACTTTTTATCGAATCCAACATCTCTTCTACATTTTCTAATCTCTCCTTTTCCGCGATATTCTCTTTTAATGCAAGCAACATACCCGAGGTTGTAACAATGTGCATCGCCAAATCGTACGCATTCATTTTTTGAATTTGTGCCGTATAGGACTTTATTTTAGAGGCAAAATCTTGTAATCTTGTCTTAGTCGGAGAATTTACCTCCGGATTATAAACATGCGGCTCATTTACAATATTCCAAAGATGTACGTTGTATTCATCGGCTGCAACGGTAATTTTCTCTAACGTAGTCGCACCGATTCCGCGGTGCGGATAATTAATAATACGCCTTAACGCCTCTTCATCATAATTATTAACCGTTAATCTGAAATAAGCTATCAAATCTCTAATCTCTTTGCGATTATAAAAAGAGGTTGCGGCGTAAATTTTATAGGGGATATTTCGTTTCATCAACGTCTCTTCCAAAGCCCTCGATTGCGCATTTGTACGATATAAAATAGCAAATTGATTATTTTTCAAATGGAAATTGAGTTTCATATCCAAAATAGAATTGGCAACGGTATTTGCTTCTTCGGTCTCATTGCTCAAAGAGTGAATGGTAATTTTTGCTCCTTCGTCATTATTTGTCCACACCTCTTTCTGCAACTGTTCGGTATTGTACTTAATAATTGCATTAGCCGCTTTCACAATATTTTTAGTAGAACGATAATTCTGTTCCAGTTTCACCAATTTTGCTTCGGGATAATCACGTCTGAAATTTAAAATATTTTCAATATTAGCTCCTCTGAAAGCATAAATACTTTGAGCGTCATCGCCGACTACACAAATATTACGCGATAGGGCTGCCAATTTTTTCACAATAAGATATTGAGCGTAGTTAGTATCCTGATACTCGTCAACTAAAATATAACGGTACCGTCTTTGATATTTTAGTAACGTCTCCGGAAAATCGCGTAGTAAAACGTTCATAAAGTATAACAAATCGTCAAAATCCATCGCATTTGACTTTCGTAGCCGTGCTGCATAACGTAAAAAAATCTCACCTATCATAGGAAGTCCGCTCACAGCGTCTGCTTGGGCAATCTCCGGACTTTGGGCGTAATCTTCGGCAGAAAGCAAACTTGATTTTGCATTAGAGATTCGCGACAATACGTAACCCGGAAGATAGGTCTTAATGTCCAAATTCATATCTTTAATGATATTTTTAAGAACATTTTTAGCATCATCGGTATCGTAGACCGTTAAATTCTCTCTAAAACCCAATTTTGTGGCTTCGATTCGGAGGATTCGTAAAAAAATAGAGTGAAACGTACCGACAGAAGTGGCTTTGGCGTTGGCTTCACCAATTAAGTCATAGACACGCTCTCGCATCTCTTTTGCCGCCTTATTGGTAAAGGTTAACGCTAAAATATTATATGGTGAAATCCCCTTTGTCAACATATAGGCAATTCTATGAGTCAAGACGCGAGTTTTGCCGGAGCCAGCACCGGCAATCAGCATTAACGGTCCTTCGATATGCTTTACAGCCTCTTGTTGTGAACTATTGAGTTGCGATAAAATCGTATTTTCAGTATTCATGTACTATTGAGTTTTGCTTTGCAAAAATACAAAAATATGCACCTTCTTTTTTGCAATAATAGAATAGACGAGCATTTAAAATAAAAATTAAAATGTACCTTTGCAAATCATTATCTACTCAAATAAATGAAAAGTAATAGGCGTGAATAATTCCGATTTTAATTCCGAAAAACAAAAATTCTTTCTTGCCTTAACAAAATCAATTATTTTTATTGGGATTTTATGGATTCTCTTTTTGCTCAACAATACTTTTATGTTGAATTGGAATGAATTTGGACTTTTCCCTCGTACAATCAACGGATTGAGAGGAATTGTAACGATGCACTTTTTACACGCCGACCTCGAACACCTTTTTTCCAACAGCCTCCCTCTCCTATTTCTCGGTTTTGGAATTTTCTATTTTTTTCAGGAAAAATCTCTTCTCATTTTTATAATGAGCGGACTTATAACAGGGATTTTAACATGGAGCATCGGCAGTCCCGGCATTCATATCGGCGCCAGCGGCTTAGTATATGCTTTTGCCTTTTTTTTGGTAACGATATCTATCATAAAAATGGAAACGACTCTAATGGCATATACGCTTATTATCGTTTTTCTATACGGGAGTTTGGTGTGGGGATTTTTCCCCGCACTATTTCCCGATAAACATATTTCGTGGGAAGGACACCTATCGGGAGCTATAACAGGAGTGATTTTAGCCTTTTTTTATAGGAATGAAGGACCGAAGAGAAAAATCTATTTTGCAGATGAGGATGAAGATGATGAAGAAAATAATGATTTCGATATAATTGATAACAGTGAACTTAATAATTATTAATTTTGTAACCTTAAAATAAGGCGATGAAACGACTATTAGCGATTTACATCTTGCTTATACTCCTGATAGGTTGTAAAAAAAATCCTATAGAATGGGATACCTCGCTCAATTTGCCTCTTTTTCAAACGGAACTTTCATTTACGAATATTCTTCCCGATAGCATGATAAGCGTTGACGAGAACCGGTTACTCTCTTTGGTTATTGACAAGAAGTTATTTTCTCTTTCCACCAATTCGATAACTACTTTTCCCGATTCCATCTTCCAATTGGATTTAGAGATTCCTAACACAGCTCTTTTAGCTCCGAATGCACTTTTTTTCTATAAAAACGAACTGCAAACACTACAACTCTCTCCCGTAGAATTGACACAAATTGCACTGTATAAAGGATTTTTAACCTTTGAAGTCATAAATCCGTTTGACCAGCCCATTGAGATAGAGTATCAAATTCCGGCAGCAAAACTAAATGGGAATCCCCTGAGAAAAAAAGTTACTATCCCGAAAGGAAATGCGCATAGTAACAATTATACAGCAAGAATCAACTTGGATGCATACCGTCTCGATTTACGAGGACCGCAATTAAACAGCTTTAACTCCTATCAAAATATTCTTTCCGTAAGAGTTTCGCCACAAGCTACCGATTCTGCCCGTGCAATCGGGAATCAACTATTTTTAAAAATTCATTTTGAAGATATTGACCTCGCTTATATCAAAGGATATTTTGGCAAACAACGCCAAAATTACGGACCGAAAACGGAAGAAATCACCTTCTTTGATAGAATTACTGAAGGCACCCTTGATTTAGAGAAATCAAGAGCCTTTTTGACAATCCAAAATGGAATTGGCGCCGATTTGCAATTTCAGCTACAAGAACTCTCCGCTACGAACACAAAAAATAACAGCGAAATTCCGTTCCAAAGTTCATTAATTAACTCTACCATCAATATTACACGTGCTTCTGAAACAAATCTCCCTCACAATCCGGTTATCCCCTCGCAAACTGAAATTGACATAACCAATTCCAATATTTTAGAGTTATTAACCGCTTTCCCCGACAAAATCTCCTACTGCGCATCCTTAGAGGTGAACCCAATGGGAAATATCTCTTCGGGCAACGATTTTGTCTACCGACTTCACGATTTCAACACGCGTCTCTATCTTGAAATCCCCCTCTCTTTTACAGCCGCCAATCTGACTTTACGAGACGAATTGCCCTACTCGGTAGGAGAAGATTTAGCAAATATCAATTCACTGGACTTGAATTTAATTGTTGAAAACGGCTTCCCATTTTCTGCTCGCATTAAATTGGAAATCATCGACCAATTAGGAAATAGTGTTTGTACATTGATTGAAAATGACAAGCTAATATCGCCGGCTCAATTAATCGAAGAGGGAGTTACAGCTGCGACTCGCTCCATTATACCGATTAAATTGACGAAACAAGAAACAAATTTACTTAAAAACAATAGCAAAATGCGTATTTTTGTTACTTTAAACACTGATAATAGCAACTATACCAAGATTTATGAAAGTTATAAAATGGCTTTAAAATTAAGCGGTATCGTTGATTATCATGCTGTAATTGAATAAAAAAGAAAAAAGATTTTAAAACTATTCATTATATCAAATAAAATTGTTATTTTTGCACTCCAATAATAATTAAAAAATAAACAATAAAAATAGAGAAACAAGATGGCAAATCACAAATCGGCTTTAAAGAGAATCCGTTCAAGTAACAAAAAAAGATTAACCAATAGATATCATGCTAAAACAATGCGTAATGCATTAAAAAACATAAGATTAACGGAAGATAAAGCAGAAGCGACCGAAAAACTTCCTCAGGTTATGTCTTTAATTGATAAACTTGCAAAAAGAGGGATTATTCACAAAAACAAAGCTGCCAATTTAAAATCGGGATTAATGAAAAAGGTTAATGCCCTATAAAAATATTTATTTTTAATAAGAAGAGAGACGTATCAATCACTATGGTACGTCTCTTTTTTTTATAAAGGTAAAAATAATAATCATCATTTTCTTCAGGGCGTGCCCCCTCGCTACGCTCGGGGTCGGCCTTCGGTTCCAAGTCCGCGGGCACAAGCCGTGGGGACGCAAAGCGGCAAAAAGAGCTTCTAAAGTCGCTTTTTTGCCGCTGCGTCCCCAGCGGCTTCCGCCCTTGCGGGCTTTCCACCTGCGCCCTCACGCAGCCAACTTGCTCTGACAGAGCCATTTAAGTTGAAAATAGAAAGTGAAAAATTAAGAAATGAGAATTGTTTAATTATGAGCATAGTCTTTCATTTTTTTATTTACTTTTGCCATATCAATCCTCAAAGATTATGGAAACGTTACCTTACTTATACCACCCCGACCTAAACATCTGGCATAGCGTAGACTCACTAAGCGACCAATACCCGAACTTAACTCCCGATGCCTATTGTGCGAATAATCCGGTAATTTTGGTTGAGCCGGACGGGAGGGATTGGGTATTAATTACAGGAGATAAAAGTAATTTAATGCATACTTATAATTCTGCTTCAGCAATGAGTAATGCCCATTTACAAAATGGAGAAATAATAAACTTACAACAAGTTAAGTATCGAAATGTTAGAAATGGGGACCCTACACCAGAAGATAAATATGAGATTAATTTGAAATCTGCCCCTATTAGGGTAGCTAATACAGATCCTAGAAATCCAGAAGGAGGCATTGAAAAAGTTCCAGATAGAGTAGATACTAGGAGCGGGATTTTTTTTTACATGTGAAGCATGGGGAGAAAATAGAGCATATTTAAAACCAATAAGAGTAACAGGAGCAACATCAGAACAAAGAGATAACGACTCCTACCTATGTACATAATTCAGAAAAAGGATATACACATGGTTGTATAGAAGTTGATTCAGTTTTTTTTAATCAATTAAATAATTATCGAAATGCAGGTAATAAAAAAATTGAAGTAATAGTAAAATATCCTGACCAAAATCATAAAACAAATGGAAGTTTAAATGAATAAAATCAAAATAGTATTTATAAGTCTATTGTTCCCATTTTTTGCTAATGGGCAAGAAATATTGGGATTAAATGATATTTATCAATCCAACGATAGCATCGTCTTTTATGTATATAATCAATCAGATTCGATGATTTTATTTTCTGTGTCTGTTCAAGAAAAAAAATCTGAAAAATGGATAGAAATTTCTCCAGATATTTTTCTAAATGAATTTTCTAAAACAACCACAAGTTTCGCGTTAGAAGCAAAAAAAATGAAAAAAATATCTTGGCATACTCTTTTTATTCCAAGAGTTAGTTTAAATAATGATAATGATATAAAAAAAACAATTTGTGGATATTTTCGCATTGTTATAAGATATAATAATTATAATAGTTCAATGCAAAAGTATACTTATAGTAAAGATTTTGTTGTAATTAATTGTGATAATTAATAATAAAACCTAGAGATTTTTAGAATTTGATATCAATGATGTGAAAACGCTCCGTTTATTTTAGCCCCCTAAATTCATCGGACAAAATTTATAGTTTAAAAAATATAATTAATTTTGTTTTTATGAAGAAAAGAGATTTTACCCTAGAGCAAAAATTGGCTGTTTTAAAAGAAGTTTCTGAAAATGGGGGAATGTCCAAAAAAGTGTATAAAACTCAAAGTTCACTATTTCTGTACAATAAAATTTTAGAAAACATCATCAGCCATGGCTCGGGGCTATAAGAGATTTTTATAAATTACTTACATTCAATAAGTTAAAGACTGGTAGTGGAAAATGAATCCCTTCGGGGTTCACTTTCCGCTCTCCGTTTTGGACTTAAATGGCTCTGCACGAACACGTTGGTTGCGTGAGGCGCTTAGGTGGAAAGCCCGCAAGGGCGGAAGCCGATGGGGACGCAGCGGCAAAAAAGCGAGCTTGTAAGCTCTTTTTGCCGCTTTGCGTCCCCACGGCTTGTGCCCGCGGACTTGGAACCGGGCGCCGACCCCGAGCGAAGCGAGGGGGCACGCCCTGATAAAAATTAAAATAGTAATTATTCTTATGAAAAGCTCTGAAATAGAAAAATATAGTGTCGTATAGGGGCGAATTTGCGACTTTTTTCAATTACAATTTTTAATATAATTGATTTATAGGTAGATATAAATTTCTGATTTAGAAAAGCGGTTAGGATGCTTCGCGTTTTTTAATTTCTTCGTGAATCTTGGAAGCTAATTCAAAATCTTCGCTATCTACAGCTCCCTCCAAGAGATTTTGCAATTCGGAATTTGACATCTCCTCTAATTTTCTTTCTACAAAATGGTCATAAGCTTCAACTTCATCACCATTTTCCTGTTTTTCATCTATATTATGAGCATGCTTCGTCTTAGAGATAATAGCAGTTTTTTCGAATACTGCCTTATCCATAAAAATCGGCGTTTCAAATTTGAGCGATAACGTTACGGCGTCCGAGGTTCGTGCGTCTATGATAATTTCCTCCCCTTCTCTATTTTCAATATAAAGATTGGCAAAAAAAACACCGGCTTCAAATTTCCAAATAACCACCTTTTTAAACTGAAAATCGGCTATGCGAATCAATTGTTGAAAAAGGTCGTGCGGTCCCGGACGGTGAGGCTGTATCTTATTCAATTCAAAAACTACTGCCCTCGCTTCACCAATCCCGATAACAATAGGCACAAAACGCTCCCCGCTTTTCTCCTTAAGCAACAGAACAAATGCTTCTCCTTGTGTTTGAGAACTCTGAATATCAGATACTATTAATTCAATATGCTCCATTTTTCCTCCTAACTATTTTGAATCAAAAATAATATTAATTCCAATAGAAAAAATATTTATGAACATTTTTAGAATAAAAACCACTATAACAACGTTTTAAAATTCGAAATTGTTTTATTATTGAAAAGATAACGGCGAAAAATATTTGATATTAAGGAAATCATTTATTTTTGCAAAAAAGATATTTAATGAAAAAAATCCTGTCTTTTTTTCTTCTCATGCTACTACTTTTTAAGATTGATGTAGTAAAAGGACAAATTGGAGGGCGCTATGTTTATCCTTTTCTCAATTTTAGCAATTCCGCTCGCTATGCGGCTTTGGGAGGAAATCTTGTATCAATTAAGGATAACGATATTTCATTAGCACAAATAAATCCTTCTTATATTTCTCCTTTGCTACATAACACTCTTGCAATCAACTTTTGTGATTATTTTACGACAACTTCTTATGGCAACGTAGCCTATTCTTATAATTTCAAAAAGGCAGGGGCATTTCTTTTTTCGTTACAAGCAGTCGGTTACGGCACTTTTCTTCATACTGATGAAAGCAGTAACAGTTACGGGCGTTTTAGTGCGGGCGATTATATCCTTGCTACCGGCTGGGGCAGAGCCTTGGATAGTAATTTCTCCATCGGTGCCAATTTAAAATTGATATATTCAACTTATGAATCGTACAATTCGTTAGGCATAGCAACCGATGTCGCTGCCTCTTATTTTAACAGCAAAAAACAAATTTCATTAAGTTTATTAGTTAAAAATATCGGCTCACAACTAAAACCATATACTAACGGGAATTTTGAACCTTTACCTTTTGATATTCAGCTTGCTTTTTCGCAACGCTTAGAACATCTCCCAATTCGTTATCATATTACGCTCCATTCACTTTATAAATGGAATATGAGCTACATCGGAGACGATAATCCATTATTAAAAATTGACGGAATAACCGGAAAACCTAAAAAACCAAAAGCGGTAGCCCACTTCTTCGATAATATGTTCCGCCATTTTGTATTTGGAATTGAGATTTTGCCCGTTAAATACCTATCTCTCCAACTTGCCTATAATCAAAACCGACATCAAGAGATGAAGATTCCCCAGGCACGCAGTCTTGCCGGTTTCTCCTACGGTTTTTCAATTGAGCTTTATGGCATGCAGTTTGCTTTTTCGCGAGCTCATTTTGCCGCAGGAGCAACGCCGAACTACTTTACCTTTACCATGAATATTCAGCAATTTTCAGAAGTCGTACAACAAAAAAAAGCTACTAAACTCCAGCGTCTCAATGATTGATTTTTTTCATCGCCAACATTATATTACGCATGACGGTTCATCATCTTTTCGTTTAAACGATATTAACGAACAATTTCACTCTAAATACGGAGCTCTTCAAGAGTCTTTGCACATTTACATTCATAACGGTTTAAACACTTTTTCGGACAAGTCTACACTTTGCATATTAGAAATGGGGTTTGGAACGGGCTTAAATGCCCTATTAACGCTCGCACACCAAAAAGAACGCACTATTTATTACCACACGATAGAAGCTTATCCACTTTCACTAAGCGAGGTAAAAAGTCTCAATTACGGAACGTTGTTTGATGAAAAATATTTACAACCTTTCTTAGAAATGCATAGCGACAATAATAATGAACGTGAACTTTCCCCAAATTTCTATTTCAAAAAACGGATAGAGCGGTTGCAAACAAGCTCACTAAAAAGAAATTTCTATGATTTAGTCTATTTTGATGCCTTTAGTCCTACGGTACAACCCGAATTATGGGAAAGGGAGATATTTGCAAAAATCCTTGCAACTATGAAAATAGGTGGGATTTTGGTAACCTATTGTGCGAAAGGAAGTGTAAAACGAAGCATGAGAGAGGCGGGGTTTGAGGTAAAAGCGATTCCTGGGGCGCTCGGGAAGCGTGAAATGACCTGTTGTGTCAAAAAATAAAATACTACCATTCACCAAGTTACACTTTTTTTACAAAAAAAACTCTAAAAAGAGGCTAAATATAGAAAAAAACACTATTTTTGCAACCTGATTTTAAAAAAACAATTATCAGGTAAGTTATTTGAAATTTTTCCAAAACAACAAAATAAAAGCCGGTGTAGCTCAGTTGGCCAGAGCAGCTGATTTGTAATCAGCTGGTCGGCGGTTCGAATCCGTCCACCGGCTCTTTACGTTGGGAGAGTACCAGAGCGGTCAAATGGGGCAGACTGTAAATCTGTTGGCGAAGCCTTCGGAGGTTCGAATCCTTCCTCTCCCACTCCATTTGCGGAAGTAGCTCATTTGGTAGAGCGACAGCCTTCCAAGCTGTAGGTAGCGGGTTCGAGACCCGTCTTCCGCTCCAATTTAGTTCGTTAGCTTATTTTTATAGTTCTAAGCTACCTTCCAATGCCCTGCAACTAATTTACAATGTCTGACAATATTCACGTTCAAGGTTTTAATCTATTACCACCCGTCGTTAAGAATTTACTTATCATCAACGGGCTTTTTTTTCTTGCTTCGATAACATTTGCCAAATTGGGCATTGACCTGAACAAAACCTTGGGACTGCACTATTTTGGGGCTTCCGATTTTCATATATGGCAGATATTTACTTACATGTTCATGCACGGCAACTTCGGACATATCTTTTTCAATATGTTTGCCCTCTGGATGTTCGGTAGTGCCATCGAAAACGTATGGGGCGGAAAAAGACTGCTTATTTATTACCTTGTAACCGGTATTGGTGCCGCACTTATACATTATATTGTTATCTACTTCCAAATTAATAGTGACCTGAAGTTGATGGAAATATTCTTGCACGACCCCTCACTGAATCACCTGATTGATTTAACACAAAATCACCGCTTCCATATTCATCAATATTCCGGCGATATCTATTCACAATATCAAAATTTCAAACAGTACTTTAGAGAGTGGCAACAAGATCCCAATAATTTACAATTACAAAATCTAAGTGTCTCGTTTATAACACAATACCGCGAACATTTTCTAAATTCTTTTAATGTAATCGGTGCTTCGGGGTCGGTTTTCGGACTGCTGCTCGCCTTTGGTATGATGTTTCCAAATGCTCGAATTTATCTCTATTTCCTTTTCCCAATCAAGGCAAAATGGTTTGTTATCGCCTACGGTCTCCTGGAATTAGTATACGGCATTGCCGGTACCGGCGACGGGATTGCACACTTTGCACACTTAGGAGGTATGCTATTTGGAATTATACTAATTCTCTTTTGGCGAAGAACAAATAGCTTTGAAACATATTAAAAAACTATGATTTAAAAAATAGGTTATTTTATATGCGCTTCACCAATCCTTTACTCTCAAACTTTAATGGAAAATATCTATTAAAACATTTTTTTCAAAAACGCTCCTATCTTAATAGACTTATAATCATTAACCTTGCGGTATATTTTGTTTTTTTAATACTTAAATATCTCTTATCGCTAATCGGATTTTTAATGTCGAATGATTTTGATGAAGTCGTTTTGTCAAAAATAGTTTTATCACTCTCGTTTCCTGCGTCTATTCATAATTTTCTTTACCGTCCTTGGTCAATTATCACTTCACTATTTTTCCACATCCATTTTTGGCATATTTTATTCAATATGCTTATGTTTTGGATAGCAGGAAGGATTTTTCTACAATATATTAGTGAAAAAAAACTCCTCCTTACTTATCTGCTCGGTGGCGTCTTCGGCAATCTCGTTTATGCTTTTGCCTACAATATTTTTCCCGTTTTTCAAAATGTTCTGCCAACTTCTATGGCTTTTGGAGCGTCCGGAAGCATTATGGCGATATTAGCCGCTATTACCGTTTATAAACCGCAATATAATTTGCAAATTGTATTTTTGGGACCAATAAAACTAAAATGGATAACGATAATCTTTATTGTTATTGATTTACTGAGCATCTCTAAAAGTAATGCCGGCGGTCATATTGCCCATTTAGGCGGTGTCCTATACGGTGCGACCTATATGTTTTTCTCTATGAAAAACAATATCTATCAAACTACTAAAAAGAAAAAAAAGAAATATTGTACTTCATACGATACGCGCCCCCTTTCTGATGAAGAGTACAATGCAAAAAAGAAAGCTGAAAATGATAGAATTGATGCTATTTTAGATAAAATTTCTAAAAATGGTTATGACGCTTTAACCGCTGAAGAAAAAGAGTTTCTCTTTTCGAAAAGTAGGAAATAACCTTTCTTGCTGTAACATTTTTCTCTCCTATTCGTATTTAAAGCGTTAATCTATAAAAAATGGAAAGTCTTTACCAAAATAAAATTAGAAATTTAATTTTAGATTATTTTCAATTAATAGAAACGGGAAAAAACATCAATTTTTCATTATATGATGCCGAGTATCAGATAGCTCTTTTGGATAAAGAGAAAGAAGTATTAGATGCTTTTCAGCTTCCTCACAAAATAAAATATTTTCTATTTCTGTTTCATCAGGCTAATAAATTACTAAATCACGATTTTCGCATTGAGCAATTATACTATGAACTCTCCGTTTGCACGGAAGAGATAGAATCAGAAAATAAAAAAGATAAATTTACAACACTCCAAGAAGCCAAGCAAAACGAAGCAAGTCCATTTGATATATTACCTGATATTTCCGTCACTCCACACAGCTATACGCTTTTTATTTATCACGAAATATTTCTCAAGAACGAAGCCCGAACCGATGAAGTTTGGACGGAGTTTCAACTATTAAAACGATTGGATTGTCTTAATGAGATTTATCTTTTATGTTTTGACCCTTCCTACAAGAAAAATCCTATTTTTTTAAAACTTCAAGCGGCCGGATTGCAATTTCTACAATTTTATTTAGAATGGCATCATATAAAAACTACGTCCTGCCAATAAAAAAAATGTTATCTTTGCAGCTTCTTAATTTGCAGATAGTTAATTTACAATTGTTAATTTGAAATGATAGTTAGATATAATCTTTTACTAATTCCGCTTTTGCTTGTATTCTTTTTAATTATTGAAAAACCTTCGGGGTCTTTGGCTCAATCAAAAGATTTTGGCGGTATTTTTACAGGAGAATTGCATTTTAACAAATCGAAAAATTGGGAATTTATTGTAAAAAATGAATTTAGAATGTTCGATAAATTTACTAACGTTGAGAAGTTTACCAGTAAATTTGATGTGGAGTACACAATGTTAGATAATCATTGTGTTTTAGGAGTCGGGTCCTATTTAATTACGGATTTTTCCGATGTTAAGCAATTAGTGGATTTACTATATAGAATAAACTTAAATATTACGTTTCAAAAAGAGTTTAACCAACTGACCGGCTCGTACCGTTTACGTTATCAAAACACATTTTCCGATTTTCCATCAGATACTATAGCACAAATTGAATCCTATTTTCGACAAGAATTAAAATTTGAATATAGCTTGAAAGAAGCTCCTATTTTATTTTTCGCATCTGCAGAACTATTTTTCTTACTTCGTAAAAAAGATAGCGGATTAGAATCCATGCGTACTAAAATCGGACTTGACTATTCTATTTCCCCTAATAATATTCTGCGTTTTTACATTCGAAATGACCGTAAGTTACCCCCTTTCAAACCTTACGACATCTATTATTTAGGATTTAGCTTTCTAAGAAACTTTAATTTCCAATAATTATTTTCTTCTAAAATCTAATGTAAATCACTTCTTTTTTTGTACCTTTGCAAGCAAAATTAGAAGTTTAAATATATTGTAATTATGAAAAAAAATGTCGTTATAATGTTCTTAGGTTTAGCCTTATTGGGAATGGCTTGTCAATCACAAAAAAATAAAGAAGAGAAAAATAGTGAAACATTTCAATATGTCATCGACCGCTTTGCGGATATTGAAATCATGCGTTATCAAGTCGACAATTGGGACAAACTTTCGTTACAACAAAAAGAGCTTATTTATTATTTAAGTGAAGCGGCACGCTGCGGAAGAGATATTATTTTTGACCAAAACGGGAAATATAATCTAACGGTAAAACGAACTTTAGAAAATATTGTCAACACTTATTCAGGGGATAAAAATGACGATAATTGGAAAGCTTTCATGGTTTATGTTAAACGCTTTTGGTTTTCCAACGGAATGCACCATCATTACTCTAATGCTAAGTTTTATCCGGAAATATCAACCGACTATTTTGAAAATTTATTAAATAACTCTTCCGAAAACGACTTCCCTGTTGCTACCAATCAATCATTTGGCGATTTTAAAAAATGGGTTACCGATATTATCTTTAATGAAAACATTGAACCTCTTAAAATTTGTCAAGATGTTAAAAAAGATTTGGTAACTAATTCGGCAGTTAATTTTTACGAAAATGTAACTCAAAAAGAAGTTGAGAAATACTATGCCGACCTTAAGAAAAATGATATCAATGCCAATAAAGAAGAGCCTATCTCTTATGGTTTAAATACGAAAGTAACGAAAGATAAAGATGGAAAAGTTGTTGAATTGCCGTGGAAAGTGGGTGGTCTGTACGGACAGGCTATCGAAAAAATAGTTTATTGGCTGGAAAAAGCCTCTACCGTAGCTGAAAATGAAGAACAAAAAAATCATATCCTCAAACTTATAGAATACTATACTTCCGGCGATTTAAAAACATGGGACGATTATAATATCCTTTGGGTTAAAGATGTTAACTCGCTTGTTGACTACGTGAATGGCTTTATTGAAGTTTACACCGACCCGCTTGGACAAAAAGCGACTTGGGAAGCGGTAGTTAACTTTAAAGATTTGGAAAATAATAAAAGAACGGAACTGATAAGTGAAAATGCTCAGTGGTTCGAAGACAACTCCCCTATTGATGCTATTTATAAAAAGAAAGAGGTTAAAGGTGTTATGGCAAAAGTTATTACGGTTGCTCAATTGGGCGGAGAGTGCTATCCTGCTACGCCAATCGGCATCAATTTACCTAATGCTAACTGGATTAGAAAACATCATGGGTCAAAATCCGTTACAATGAGTAACATTATGTACGCTTACCATCAAGCACGCATGAAGAACGGAAGCGCCCAAGAGTTCTATTATTCGGAAAAGGAAATTGAATTAGCAAAAAAATATGGCTACGAAGCCGACAATTTACAAGTAGATTTACACGAATGCCTCGGACACGGCTCCGGTCAAATGCTACCGGGTATTGAAGATGGTATGCTAAAGAACTATCATTCTCCTATTGAAGAGACACGCGCCGACCTTTTTTCACTCTATTATATTGCCGATGATAAAATGTTGGAACTTAACCTGCTCCCCGACCCGGAAGCCTACAAAGCATGTTACTACAAATATATTTTAAACGGAATGATGCTCCAACTAAACCGTATTAATTTAGGTGATGATATTTCGCAAGCACACATGAGAAACCGTGCATTAATCGCAAATTGGTGCTACGAACACGGTTTAGAAAAAAATGTCATCGAAAAAGTGGTAAAAAACGGAAAAACATATATCAAAATTAATGACTACGTCGAATTACGAAAATTGTTTGCTCAACTATTAGCGGAAATTCAAAAAATAAAATCTACCGGTGATTACGAAGCAGCAAGAAAAATAGTTGAAACATACGGAGTGAAAATAGATTATGATATACATAAAGAAGTTAAGGAGCGTTTTGCACCCCTTAATATTGCGCCTTACGGCGGATTTATTAACCCCGAATTTAAAATTGTTAAAAAAGGAGATAAAATTGTAGATATCCAAATTGAATATCCTAACGATTACACCCAACAAATGCTGGAATACAGTAAAAAATATAGTTATTTACCATAAATTTGTTCAGATTCTATAGAGCTATGAAAAAAATTACAATTTTAGCGGCAATAGTGCTTCTATTTTCAGGCTGTGCCATACAGCGTGCATTAAATATGGTTAATTTACAATATCAAATGGGTGATATTGTTAATATTAATTGGGCAGGTATTAATTTATCTAAGGTTAAAAGTGTTAATGATTTATCGGTAGCTGACGCCGCAAAAGCCGCCGCCGCCATCGCTAGAAAAGATTTTACTATTACTTGTAATATGAATGTTATTGCAAGAAATAAAACCAGCCAGCCTGCCGCACTTGGCGGTTTTGACTACGAATTACAATTAGACGGGAAAAAATTAATAGACGGAAGCAATCCTAAAATTAATCTTTCTATCCCGCCAAACGGAACGCAACAAATTATACCAATCCCTATGAGAATTGATATCAGAGAGGTTTTACAAGCTGAAACATTGGAAAGTTTCCTTAATTTAGTTGGACAATTAACCAATTACGGGATAGGAAATCCTTCAAAGGTTGCTTTAAAATTTCGTCCTTATGTCAAAATTGCCGATAGAAATATTAAAATGTCTTATATCACTTTAAATAAAACATTTCAATAAACTTTAAATCTTTTCATTATGATTCAACGAATCCAATCTATTTTATTATTTTTTGCCTCTATTACTGCAATAATTCTACTTTTCATTCCTATTGGACATGTATACACGGACCAAGCAGATTATATTTTCGATGCTTTTTTTCTTAAAGAAAATATTCCAAACGGTGACGTTAAATTATACACTTTCTATATAGCCATCATGCTAATTATATCGGCATTTTTATCATTTTATACTATTTTTCAATACAAAAATAGGAGACGACAACTTAAACTCAATGCCTTTAACTTAATGCTTTTTCTAATTATCATCGTTTTCATGCTCTATATATGCCCTGATTTTATTTTTGTACAACAAGGCATTAGCACAACCGCAAATGATTTCAAGTCCAATCCTTGGATTATGACTTGTGCAATACCTGCTTTTTTTATCTATATGTCAACACGTGCCATAAGAAAAGATGAAAAAAAAATACGTGCTGCCGACCGTTTACGCTAAGTCGATATGATTCAAAATTTTTCTAAAATATTGGATAAAGCTATCGAAGAAATAGCAAAGCTTCCGGGTATCGGTCGCCGAACAGCACTGCGACTCGCCTTGCATTTGCATCAACTTGAAAATATTGAAGTTGAGCAACTTTTAAGTGCTATCTCACGCCTTAAATCAGAGCTGCATACTTGTCAAGAATGCCACAATTTATCAGACACTCCTGTTTGCACTATTTGTACTAACCCTAAGCGCAACCACCAACTCATTTGTGTCGTTCAAGATATTAGAGATGTAATTGCCATCGAAGCTACACATCAGTTTAACGGTGTTTATCACGTTTTAGGAGGAATTATCTCGCCGATTAATGGAATCGGTCCCGAACAACTTACATTAGAACATCTTTTTGAGAAAATTAATAACAACCCTGTAGAAGAGGTTATTTTAGCCCTACCAACTACTGTTGAAGGAGATACAACCAATTTTTTCATCTACCAAAATATTTCCGACAAAGTTAAAGTTGTTTCTACTATCGCACGCGGCATCGGTGTAGGTGAAGAGTTAGAGTTTACAGACGAAGTAACCCTTGGTCGCTCTCTTATCGGACGTACAAATTTCGAAACAGCCTATTCAAAAAATAATTAAACAATGTCTATTGATTATCACATCATCTTAGATGTAATAAAAAGTACATTAACGATTACCTATTTGGTAATGATGATGATGATTTTCATTGAATTTATTAATGTTAATTCTTCGGGTAAATTACTGACCAGCTTGCAAAATCGTCCTTTTCTGCAAATTATTTTTGCCTCTTTACTAGGACTAATACCCGGTTGTATTGGCGGTTTTACTATCGTTTCCTTATTCACTCACCGCCTACTCTCCTTCGGAGCATTAGTAGCAGGCATGATTTGCACACATGGAGATGAAGCATTTGTAATTTTTGCGTATAGCCCTAAAATCTTCCTCATCCTCTCTCTAATATTACTAATTGTCGGTACTGTTACCGGCGTTCTCACCGATTTATTTTTTAAACATAAAAAATTAAAAAGAGATAACCATTTTTTTGAAATACACGAAGATGTACATATTCACACAAAAAACCATTTGTCGCTAAAAAACATAACCCGCATCTCTTTTCAAAGAATATTTCTCATTATCTGTTTATTACTCTATATCATTGCTATTCTGACAGGAGTTTTTTCACACCAACATGGAGGTTTACCGACAATAGGAGAAGTACACCATCATCACCATCACTCTATTTTTTCATGGGAAAACATTCTTTTTCTCACACTCGCTCTGTTAACCCTATTTATTGTCGCCTTTTCTTCCGAGCACTTCCTCCAATCTCATCTTTGGAAACATGTCATTAAAAAACACCTTTTAAAAGTACTTCTCTGGACTTTCGCCGTCCTTTTACTTCTCAAATTCTCTTATCAACTATTTGATATCGAGGCTTTTATTAAAAACAACCAGTGGACAACATTCTTACTCATCTTATTAGCAGTCCTCATTGGTATTATTCCGGAGTCCGGACCGCATTTAATATTTGTCATACTTTTCTTCAACGGCTCAATCCCGTTCAGTATTTTATTAGCAAGTTCCATTGTCCAAGACGGTCACGGTGCTTTGCCGTTATTAGCCTCTTCCCGTTCAAACTTTTTCCTCATGAAAGCCATTAGTGTGCTGGTCGGGCTGTGCGTAGGATTATTAGGTTTCTTTTTAGGATTTTAATATATAATCAAGTAGTAGATTTTATTTATATTTTTTATTAGGGCGTGCCCCCTCGCTACGCTCGGGGTCGGTCTACGCCTCCAAGTCCGCAGGAAGGAGCTATGAATAGCATAGTCGAAAAAGGAGCTTC